>Ga0228710_1001131_pt1 | contig 38811 bp, 18 predicted proteins | sample MedpolnodulmetaG_FD_177995 | JGI IMG/M metagenome (GOLD analysis project Ga0228710, IMG submission 177995) | Root nodule microbial communities from Medicago polymorpha collected in Santa Monica, California, United States - pink nodules | ecosystem: Host-associated > Plants > Roots > Nodule...
TTCTCCGAACCCCCCCCCCCCCCACCCCATTTGTGCCACCCCGGCTGGAACCCCATCCCCCCTAGTGTTTCTCTGAGATTGACTCCGACGCAGTTGTCCGACGTAAGCATGCTGGCCGCGCTTGCTCTCTCCTCTCGCTCTCATATTTTCGTTGTTGATACTAAATGTGTAGATATTTGTGATTTTTAAATAGTAGTAGATTGTTCAGATTGATCAAGCTTTATTTTTTTAGCAAAGATTGGTAGAGTTTTATTTTAGTGATTAAAGATTAGTAAATCTATTAGAATCATAAGTAAAACAACGAAAAATCATTTTGTTAATCAACTAAAATTCACGTTTTACTCTACAAAATATAAAGGCTTTTGTTTTTTCCTTAAGGCTTTGTTTGCGAGTTTTGAGGGGAGGGGAAGGAAAGGCTTAGGAGGGGAAGGGAAGTGAAGGAAGGGAAGGGAGAAAGGAGGGAAAGTCTTCCCCTTGTTTGGGAGTTAAAGAAACCAACAAGGAAAGGAGATGGGATGGCTTATGTGATAATTTTACTATTTTACCATTTTTTTTTCTTCTTAAAATTAATACATTGTGTTATACTTTGTAATTTATCTTTTAAATTATAATTGAAATTTTGAATTACTATGAGGACAAAATTGTCAATTTGTATGTTTAATCTCCAAAACCCCCAATTTAGAGGAACTTTAAAATTGGACAAATGAAGCCCTTCACAAAAACCCCAAAACTTTTTCCTATTTTTTTAAAACTCCCAAACAAGGGTTTACGTCTCCATAAGCCTATCCTTCCCTTCCCTTCCCCTCCAAAACCCCAACTCGCAAAGCCTAAGACAACAGAATCGTGAATGCACCTTATTGACGTTTTAAATAAGAATGATACAAAGTTTTATATCTTATCATTAGATATTTATTTGACTACTTTGAATTAAACAAAATAATATATAATACTAAGAAAGAAAATCAATCCAAACTGGTCTTACTACCATCGTTTTTCACCGGTCTAGGATTGGTTTGAACTGTTCGCGTCAATTTTAAGATTAATCACTATTTAGCAGTAAAAGAACCAAACACCAATCAACTGGTCATATATTTCAAGGTATGGAAATTACTATGTTCACAAGATACAATCAACTATACTATACAAGTTCGTGAACTTATCCAACACCGATGTAACATGTGTAAACACAGATCAATGCAACCATAATCAGTGTGGAGTCCTAACACAACATATAAATACAAATTAATTGATTTGTTGCCTAGAAAATTTTATATACGATCTACAATGGGACACCTACCTATGTGATTGCAATGCAAACTTCAGAAAGTTCATGTATTCACTGCCATCAAAGAGGATCGTTTTCATAGAAGATTCTGGCATCTTGCTACCTCAAAAGATTGCATGTGACCCTACGTCATTTCGTCTTAATACTCTTGTGACAACAACTTAGGGAACGAAACCATCTGAACCTTTGACGCTAGAGGATGCAGGCAGTACTGCAACAGATATCAGCCTACAACTTTCTTTTCAGCCAGAGTAATCAATTAACTGAATATAAATGAATAATTTGAATATATTTCACAAGCCCTATACTTAGTCAGAGGATGGATGTGAATCCATGCATAGATGCACCAATTTTCTTTGGTATTGCACAAAGTATTCATCAACGGCAACTACATCTTCATTTTCAGGATCTAAAGCATGCAAGTTTAGTATCCTATCATTAACCGATGAACTTGATTCATCGTCAGTAATGCCTAAGTCAGAAACAATCTCTGCATGGATTTCACGGCATGCAAGGATAAACATTGCAGCTGTATCGGGTAGCTGAGCCTCACGAAGAGCTGCCAATGCTTCTTGTAGTGCACCAGCGGCAACATACAAAATCAGAGCCCTGCATTGGGTCATTTGAGTTAAAATGGAGTGAATAGTGCTAGAGTTAAGATAAAAAGGATAAATTAAACAGTGGTACCTCCAGATATTATGTTCACTGTGCAGGACATATCCAGCCCATCTTTGCAACACTCTGCAAGAATACAAAATGTAGGAAGATCTCCTGGTCAAGATAGTGTACAATTCAAATAACCTTTTCATTCATATAAATGCAGATATTAATCATCTTGGAAAGTTATTTCAAAATTATTATGTAGAACAGAAAATGGTTCAAGAAAATTGGCCACTTGCATTATGCCGTTAACCAAAAAGGAAAATTTGGATTCTTCATAAAATAAGACAACGGGATAGTATGTTACAGATAGATGATATCTGAAATACCGGCAAGGATTTATTTTTTGTTCATTCAGCAAGAGACCGGTGGTTATGCTTCAAATTGCAGATGAGGTTATGACATGAAAGTTACTTTCACCCCGATGCATATATTAAAAAAATTATAGTTAATATGGACAAAACATAAGTTATTGAGAAAGAGTATAAACCTTGCGTAATCTGATCCCTTTAAGTGAGTGGCAGCTAAGGTTGCAGCATCTGACCAGCATCCAGCATCTTGTAGCTGCGTAGGTATGACAATACACACTTCTCAGTAAATCAATCATATCATATTGATGACATTTCTGTCAATTTTTTAAATTTGAAAAAGCTTTGGAAGTGTTGAAAAAAAAATACTGAAAACATCCAGAAAGTTTTCACTTTTGATATATTTTCCAGAAAGTGCCTTGGATTGAACATGCCCTAGAAAAGAAAAAAAAGCATTTCGAAGCAAAGCAGTAAGGAAGGCCATTTTACACCCAGCACATTGACATGCATCAATCTGAAGTACAAGGAATCACTTGTACCTTGTCAAAGGGACATACTCTAATTGTCCCTTGGAGAACCTCAATCGTTGGGCTCTAGGTACTCTAAATTGGATGTTTCAATAGTTAAATGTTGTTTCAATTATATTCTTGGTCCCTTAAGTTTTTTTTAAACGTTTCACTTTGGTCCCTTAAATCTTTTCGTTACATTTTGGTCCCTTAAATTACAAACGGTAGACAATTTGGTCCCTTAAAAAAAAATTGTTTCATTTTCGTCACGTAACTTACTAATATTAAATAATTTGATCCTTCAAGTTACAAACTTTAAACACTTTAGTCCTTCATATGAGGGACCAAAATATCATCATATTTCTAACTTAAGTGCCCAATGTTCATAACTTAAGGGACCAAAATGTAACGAACAAACATAAGGAACCAAATTATATAACGCTTGTAATTTAAGGGACCAAAATGAAACAAAACAGACTTAAGGAACCAAAGTGAAACTTAAAAATAACTTAAAGGAGATGCATTGCCTCTTGTCTAGCCAGATTTCTGATGAAATGTAATATAATAAAACTCCCAAGTGCATCATTATTATTAATATGTGTGTAACAATGCCTACCAGCTTCTGCCACTAAGATCAAATTAAGCTTGGAATATGCAGATTTCAGTTGTCAAGGTTGTTTATTTTGGAATGCCACAGTTGAAGATGTTTTAGACACTGCTATTGGACTTGATTCTCAAGCGATTATCGGTGTAAAAGTAGTAGATAACAGTGCAAGCAAGACCCCTAAGTTCAAATATTAACAATTTAACAAAAAATCCTTTAAAAACTCTTTTTTCAGAGTGATGCAATAGTTAGAAAAGGAACCGCTTTAACAAATTATTTCACTTCCAAAACATTAAAAACTCTATTTCCTTCTGTTTTAATGTTCGGTAAATATGCTATATTGTGAATCCAGTTCTCACCTAAACGGAGAAAACAAAATTTCATCGACACAATTTGAATTTCAAAATCATCAAGAGACCATCAAACTTACAGACTCTTGTTTACAACTTCATAAGATTAACATACTATGATGGTGGGACCATTCAAGGGAGCTTTAAAATTGTTTGTGGTTGGTTGGATGTGTTTGTAAATGCAGCCTAACCTGAGAACATGCTTCTTGATATCTTCCAACTGCACATAGAAGATGAGTGCCAGAGAGTGACCTGTCAGCTCTCACCATGTTGGCTGCAACAACCTAATAAAATATATCTCATATTAATATGTGAAATATTTTTTCGAACACTAACGATAATTTGTATTTTGATGTCTAAACACACATGCATTTCCCAGTTAAACTCACCTTCACTGCAAGCTCATGAAGAGATCTTGAAACAGTAGAAGAGAGAGCTACTGCACGAAGCGCGTTGACATAGAAGTAAGAACTCTCCGGAGGTGTAGAAAGCAATAAACTAACTGCAGCTTCTAGATTTCCAACTGATACAAGTCTGATAGCACCAAATTCAAAAGGAATTGAAAATGAGAATATAACTAGGAAAGTAATAATTCCACCCGAAGTATTAAAAGAAAACAAACTTCAAAATGGTTTCTGTCACAAAAGTGTGAGACCTAATACAATGTCTTGTACGTTATAATTTCAAATAGTACAGCACTTAAAAAAAATTGATGGATTTGTACTACAACCACTGAGTTTCACAAGAGTTAGAGCTAAATATCTTCAGTAATAAAGAAGTCAAGCTAAGCCATATAATATCAATAAAATGATAGAAGAAATGATAGATTTACTTACTCATGTACACGTTTCTGTATAGCCTCTTCACCTTCTAATTTTTCATGCCAAGAAATACGCTCACTGGCACTTTTCCACAACTCTTCTTGGTCAAAAGCCATCAACCTTTGTTGACCTTGACTCTGTTAATCCAAAAGCAAAACTCACTAAGAATTTGAAACTCGACATGAACAGCAATTCCTCAAACAACGATAGAAATGTGCAATGATAAAAGGTCTGTCATGTGAAAGATGCTATAAATAAGACCTACAATGCATCTCTTACCATTTCTTCTGATGGTTTTCCCTTTGATGATATCCTAGACAGTAAAGATGTTTCATCAACCTCAGAGACAGACTCTGTTGTAGGCCCTTTTGACGGTGGCTTTCTTGATGACTTATTAATCAAATGTTTAAGCGCTTGAGGAAGCTGTAGCCAGAACAGAGCTTCTGAGGATTCACCAAATACTGTGGCCGCAAAAGCAAATCTTGCAGCACAGCCTTTATCCACAATACTAGCATACAACTTGGCTCTCTCATCGTCAAGCATGCAACCTTAAAAGTGGAAATATTAGTAGTGTTTTTAACGCTGAAAGTATAAAATCTCAAGTGGAAGAATTCTCATAATTGAAATTCTGCATAAGAAATTAAAAACCTTCTTTTCGATATGGTTCCAATACTTTTAGAAGCATCTCTGGCACCACAGAGTCTCCTAGAGGTGGTATGTTGATCATGTATGTGCGAAGATCCCCTGTCGGTGAAGGAGCTCCTGGAATTAAGTGAGGCCTTTTTCCTATGGTTGTACTACAAGTATTAAACCAAGATGGTTTAACACCCAATTGCAAAATCATTTGCAGTGCCTGCAGATATTCAATGAAACACTGAAAATAAATAAAGAGCTGATATAATTTATATTTATACAAGAGTAGTAATTACTCCCTCTGTCTCATTATAAGGGTCATGTGAAGAATATCTTGCTGTTTCAAATTATATGTTACTTCAAAATAACAAGACAATACTTCTTCAAAAAATACGAAGACAATATTTTTCTTTCAATGATACCCTCATTTATTTAAATAGTCTATCCACCAGACTACTCTGCAACGACTACTTTCAACTAGTCCAATTAATGTGATGTTTTACTTTTTCACAAGAGTATTTTAGTCTTCACGCAATTTTTTTTTTTCCTAGATCACATGAAAGCCAACCTAAAATCAATGTGACCCATACAAACCCTAAGGTGCTTAGCCTTACACTGTCAACCAGCAGTAGCCTCATGAAAGCCTTCAGCCTCCACTCTCCATCAGAACTCTTAAGCCTCAATCTTCCATCTACTTTAAACTAACCTCTTATTTTCTACATGATCTTAAAAAAAACACTTCTGTTATTTCCTTATCTTTGTCACTCTCTTCTCTTCTTTCTGTTATCTTAAATATGTTTTTATGGTTTGTTATTTTGTTTTATTCCCTCCACCGGTCCACTTTTTATTTGAGCATTTTGTTATCTTCATTTAGCTCTCATGGTTCTGTTTTTGTTCAACTGGTACGCTTTTGATTTGAGTATAGCACACTTCCTACCCTTTCATTTCTCCACTTCTGTTGATTTTTTGTTTTTTTAATTATACTCTACAGATTTTTTGGTATGTGTGTGTGTGTGTTTCTTTATTATGGCCGCCACGCTTACACCATGGGTTGCAACGCCGTCAACCATATTATTATGGCAGAATTTTGGCTGTCCACCTTGAACTGCCATCCACCATTGATAGTTGGTAGTAGACAATGAGAAAATATAATATTTCTCTTGTTTAGTTAAATCAGTAAATTTAATATTGGCATATTACCAGCGCATGTGGTGAAGGGAGTAGTATGGGACAACATATAGGCATTGCTCGGAATCTCTCCTTTGTTTTTCTGATGCGGGGTGCAGAACCAGATCGTTTGTCATTTCTGCATGAAAATAAAAGTATGTGTCATTCATAAAGTCAGTCAATTATAGAAATTTCCTAAACTGGAACAACTTTTATTAGCCATGTGGCCCATATATAACAAGACTTGGCGATTGATTCACCTTGAATCTCTATCAGAAGATTTATAACTCTAAAATGTTAAACATGATGAACTAAATATCAATCGATGTTGCACTTTGTTGAGCTAAAAAATAACTCCAGGTGAAAAGGAATATTTAAAAAATGTGTATAATTAATTATTCAAATTTACTAATTTCTTTTATATTCCAAACAGGTCCATTTCCAATACAAAATCCTTCCTACATACATCTCCCTTCCTCTTTGGTATGTAAGTTATGTATGTAACAAGTGAGACTTGGAGAGGCTCTTTCTTATCTGAGAATGAGAGGAGCAAATCTTAATCATACATAGATGGTCAAATTTTGCTCCACTTACTCATCCTATTGATACACGTACATTAAAAAAATCGCTATAAATTAATAATGTTGGGACTGTTAAATTTTATTAATTTAGAGGGGTAGTAATTAATTGATAAACTAATAATATATTAATTCAAAGAGTGTTTTCTTGATTCAATGATTACAGATTTAATTACATACAAAATCATTGTGTATATTGTAACAATCATTTGCGTGAAGTATTTCTAAAATATTCATGTACATATACAACAACAATCAAGCCTTATCCCACTAAGTAGGGTCGGCTACATGGACCAGACAACGCCATAATGTTCTATATCCCACAAAGTGGGATGGGCTGCATGGATCAAACGACTCCATAATGTTCAATCATATACCATATTTCTATCCAACTCATTAATCTCTGGATCTTTATTAGTAGTTTCTCATATAGTTTTCTTAAATCCACGGGTCTTCGCTCTACATGCCTAAACCATCGAAGTCTTGTTTCGACCATCTATATATTGATGAAAATAAAAAATAAATGGTATTCGAGGTATGACGATGAAGGGAACTACAACACGAACAATTGGAAATAAAATCTTAAAATCATACCCACATCCACTCAGAAAATCATACCCACATCTTAAAATCTAAAAGGTGTCCAAACAGAAATCATGGCCAATCAAATACTTATAGCATTATGTGAGTAGAAGAGAGATCACCCCACATCCACTCAAAAAATAAATCATGGCTTGATGAAAAATATCATTTAAAAGTTGTCTAAGGTACAAAACCAGATATTCTGGAGAAGCGATCATCTGAGTACCTTTCAACAAACTTAGAAAATGGGAGAAATTGGAACCTGTAAAGGAAAAATAGGACCAAATCCCTATGAAAGGTACTTTTAATATGGAAGAAAATGATTTGTTTTACAGGTTATAAGCTGAATATTCTCTCGCAACAAAGCAACTTGAAGGAACAAAAAATGACAGAAAAGCTCACAATCATCAATGAGGAAGGCTCAGAAAAAAAATCCTTATGGATTATTGAAAAGTATGTAAAATCACATTGCTTCAAGAATATAACCATTAACAGTTCAAATTGTTAAAACCATGGCAACAAAAAAGTATGGATAACTATGCTTGTTAACAAATATGTTTCTTTACTTGACCAAAAAATGCATAGTACAAAAATTTTGTTGGTCGTAGATAATCGTGCATCATATTGAAGGGTTAAAAAATAGTGAGAAGACCTACAGAGGCCCTGATAACGGATGGAAGATAGTTCTGTAGCTAGAGGTAAAGGATGACCAAAGAAAACTATAGGCCAAACCATTAAGAGATTTAGAGGTAATATTTTCACACCTAACCTATACATCTAATCCCACCCAGTAGAAAAAGGCTTAGCAGTTGTTGTCAAAAGGATCTAAATGAAGGAACAACTGAATGAAATGACATTACTTATGCTAAGGCTATTTTTTTTATGAACATTTTAATATCAAGATGAATGTTTTATAATTGCTAAAATCTTGTTCACGTTTGAGTCAAAAAAAAAAAAAACATTTTCCTGCATCCAACGTAGTCTAAGGCTCTAAGCCACAACAACAACATCTAGATCAATCATATTTTGATAATAACACTAAAGAAGGAAGGAGCTGATCACTCTTGACTCCTTAGAGTAACTTGCGGCACTTACACGTTAATATCAACAAGGCGAAAACTACCATCTGCTCCAGCAATGCAGAGTACCAGTGGATCATTCTTATCAGTTCGCAAGGGCAACCAATCAAGTTCCAACACAAGGGTTCCAGGAAATTGAGGTTGCAAAAGTGAATTGGCCAAGGGGTCAGGCGAGTCCTTCAAAAAAATATGTTTAGAACTATGATCAAATAATACAAAAAATGAAAACTTGAAAGATTAGTTGCTTGCATAAGACTACTCAGTTTCATAGTGCTCAATGCCCAGTAAAAACCAAATTAATCGAAGTTCTGAACACGCTTATCAAAAGAAAATCAAATATTTAAAATAAATAAAACAAAAACCAAACTGCACCTATAATCCAGAAAAAGTAAAATCATATCTTACCAAATCAAAAACAGAGAAGGTATTATCATAAAACAGAACAGCAACACGCCCCCGGCTATGGTCCCCTGGTACAAAAGGTGAGAATTTGATTCGACGGATTCCCTCTCTATGAGTGTTGAATGAGGAAGAATGTCCAGTTGTCACATCCCACCATCTTATGTTCCCCATTCTGTCTCCCATGACCTGAAAAACTTAATTAGTCAAAACCATCATCCAATTTAGAACAATTTTGGTTTATTGTTGAGGCATTGAACCAGTTCTGAAGTAATAATGTATACCACATGGGGCAAGCGGTAGGCCATTGCAGTTATCAATCCATCTGATGAAACAAATGAAGAAGAAGGCCATTTTGGTCTGTGGACAACGCTAACTTTATCAGATAAAAGAAAACAAACAAAGAATTGCAGGAATAAGTTGTATGTTAGTGTTAGGACCTAGTATGAGAGGGTGTTTTAAGTAATTAGTAGCTAGTTAGTTAGGTTTAAGTAGATTATTAGTAAGTGGCCCATTAGGATTAGGATTTAATAATAAGAGGCCCATTAGAGTTAAATACTAGAATGTTCTCTTTATTTGTATATAAAGGGGAATTCTTGGGAGTTTAGAAGAGGACGGAATAAGTTTTCTGTTAAGGGCCAGAGTAGGATTCCTCTCTGAGTTATGTCGGAGCTTTGCTCTGGGAGTAGCTAGAGAAACTCTCTCTTCTACTATTTTACTATTTTCATTCGTATCAATAAAACACCCTATTTTCCTTAATTACCATCTGTTTCAACTTCTTCCTTGGTTGTGTTACTATAAATTCGTTGGTAGGATTTGTTGGTTCCTATCAGTTAGGTAATGTGGAGGGATATTTTGACTCCAATAGTAAGTTTGTTAAGTTACTCCACAACTTGGCCTTTGATTCTAAATATCAATTAATGGCTAAGATTGATTAATAAAAAATTGTTATAGTGAGGTTTAATGCTTCTCCGTACTGGAAAATACAAAAACATCAAAAAACGCTAATCACGGCAAAAACACCCAAAACCCTTTTCACGACCAAACGACATAAAACGTAAAACTCAGATTGGTAATTGGTTTGATAATCGGCAGAATACAAGTAATTCAGATTGGCTATTGGAGAATTACCAAGACTACATAAGAAGCATAGAAAATGAGAAAGAATCATGTCAAATGAATAGTAGTTGTATTAAAAAAAATTGTGGGTGGCAAAGGGAGTAATCAATCAATGGAGTTTGATGTATCCTCCTGCGTGGTTTCGCCGTGATAAGTGTTTTCAGTGTTTCCTTGTTTTCCAGTAAAGAGAAGAATTAAACCTCATTATAACAAATATTATTAATCAATCCTAGCCATTAATTCATATTAAAATTAAAGGCTACAATGTGGACTAACATAACAAACTTACTCTTGGAGTCAAAATATCCCTCCTCTATAATATGTACATCTTTAAAAGTTCGTTGAGTAAACTAATTACCATACCATGATAATATAAAGGGTAATATGTCTTTGTTCCATATAAAATTGGTAAAATTTTATTTTCGCCCTTATAAAATTAATTTATTTTAGTCCCTATATTTAACAAAAATAGTATGTTTTTAGTCCCTGTGAAAAAGGAAAAGAATTTAATAGGGATCAAAATCAAATTTTACAAATTTTATAAGAACCAAATATATATTTTACCCTAAAATAAAACAACTCTTTTGGCCTAAAATACCCTTATTGTAGTGGTTAAATGAAACAATTGCTTAATTAATGTATTGGTGCTTGAGATAGCAATGAATAATGGGATTGTTAGAAACATAAATCATGTTTTCTTAATAATACTATACAGCAACAAATAATTTGAGACAAATCAAAATTCTAAAAGAAACGTATCATAATAAGATGGAGGGAGTAAATCAGAAATTAACCCTATGTTTTCAATTGTGATGCTATAGCGGACTAGCGTTGTGGCGGCAGTGTCCGATGCGTCACATTTGGCCAGTGATGTGCTTTCAAGAGGTGCTTGAAGCATATATTTGCCCAGTTCGCACGTTTGTGTTTGTGAATTAGGGTTTGCAGAAGAAATTTCTTAATTACCCCTCTATTATAACCATTCTATTTTGTTTTTGAGGGTATATTAGTCATTTTGTTTGAACTTTAAGAAATTTATTTCTCTTCTCGAGTGCGTACAATTCTCACATTTTGCCTGTTTTTCTCCTTCTGCAAACAGAGAACACAAACAGTTCTCCTACAAACAACGAGAACGCGAACATAGAACCCAGGCCCTCTTGCCTCTGCTCATTTCCTTCGTCTGCGAACCCAGAAAGAACTCTGTTCTTCTCCTTCTGTGCGCATACCCAGAAACCCTGTGTTCTTCTGCAAAGTTACTGCTAACCAAAACATAAGCACCCTACTCTTCTCATTCTTCTGCAAAGTTATTGCAAACGAACAGAAGCCCTCTGAACAATGGCATCTCATTCTTTTGATTACTTTTAGAACTTGATTTTAATGAATTTTCATTTTGATTACTTAAGTACTAAAACTAATATGTGTCGAGTCATATTGGGTTTTTATTTTCAATGTTAGTGACAAATGACCAAAATTAGTTATAATCATTAAGTACAGTTAGCCCTTTAATTTTGTGTATTTTGATTATTTATGTATCCTATTGAGATTTAGGTTTAGTTTGTATACTTATTTTAAGTCTTTGCACGGGCGGCTATCCCGCTATCTACTATACCGCTACAACGATTTTGGGGTCCAGCAAGGAGCACTGCTATCCAATATTATTATATTAACAACATAGGATTAAACCTTGATAACTACAGAAGCAACAATGATGAGGATTAAATAACAATTTACTGGCCAATAATATGGAGTCAATATATCATGATAAACAACCCCATTGCAGTAATGCACATTTTTTCTCAATGGAAAAGTGTTGACACCTGAAATCTCGAATTCTCCGACCATGCACTTCAAAAACTCCAAGTGCTCCATTCACCAGAGCAAATGCAAAACTTTCTGAAGTATCATCTTGTGATCCCTCTGCACTTGAACCCTCTTCTAATAAAATATAAAATTAGTAATCAGCTTATTTTTAATCTTAACAAAATAATAAAGAACCAATAATTCTAGACTGGCAAGTAGCAACTATTTGGATAATATTTAAGCTCTTAAAACAAATAACCTACTTGAATCTGATGAGGAAGTGTTTGATGGTTTGGATGCCTCATCTGAAGCCCCTGATGTTTGTTCCTTAGCGGGCCGTGGAACTGTTGGAAGGGTCCATTCCAAAACCGTAAATGGAAGAGCTAATGATCTAAGCTACATAGAGATAGCAAGCATTATAAACATTCAGGTAAAAGATCATATAGTATCAACCATAATATATAACACATATTCTGCAGATATATGAATCAACCTTCCTAATCAAAAAAACAAAAAACATAATAAAATGAAGGGCTTCAAAATTAAAAAAGAAAAGCAAAGTTCGGGCACCAATCAGGAACAGAGAGTAGCTTGTATGAACCAAGTACAACCAGCAATCAAGAAGAAAGCATTAGAGAAAAACTAGATATGGGTCCAAGTAATGGATTTTTTTATCAGGGAGGTTAAAATACTAAACTGCAATGCTGACTTAAGAGAGCAATATTTATCCTTGTCCATTTTTAAGAATAACGTTAAATCGTATGAAAAATGAAAATATCTTCTAATATCTCAACATTATCTTAGAGTATCTTAGAGATCAATATTCATCCTTGTCCATTTTTAAGATTTCATCTTTAGATTGGTTTCTAATCTTTGAATATCTTAGAGAAATCTTGCAATTTGCTTATATATTTTTTAGTTATCATTGATTTGTTTGCCTACTTGGTTGGTAGTAGGATGGATAGGAGTCAGTTCTAGTTCTAGAATAGTATAAATAGAGGTTAGTGATTATTCTTTTGTTTCACCAATCATATCAAATCTAAGTCACAATTCAGAGTTTTCTTTCTTTTCCCTCTTTACCTAAATTAAAACCCTATAACTTCAACAACTGCACAAGATATAACCAAATATAAAAGTACGCGAAAGCCCTTTGCTTTCAAAATTATGAGTCAACAACAATAAAGTATCACCTGGAACTTTCACAAGTGACTGCACTCAAAACCATATATACTTAAGACAGTTATTGCATTACATTACAGTACATACCAGAAAAAATTCTCTAAAAAAGAACTTAAATGGCTGGGAGTCCCATGTGCATACCATGATAGGATTCTTAGTCATTGCCCAAACTTCCACAGGTGCATCACGAAACAAAATTAGAAGATACCTGAAATATTAGGGATATCAAACTACTGAAAACCATGATGTGATCACAATCATCAGTTAAGATGGGTGAAAGAAAAGCAAACAGCTCTAACAATCCCTCTTCAAAAAAGAAAAAAACTTGTTTCCCTTGCTAATAAGTTTTAGAACATTAGGAGAGCAAATCTTGAAAACAAAAATTACTTAACAACCAGCGTGGTGGATCTGAAAAAAGAGAAAAGATGGATATTGAGTTCCAAAACACCGACCATCTGCACCTCAGATCACCAAATTCTACAGCACGCCAAGAAACATATTTACATCCTTTAGGATCCCAGAGGTAGCATACAAAACACAAATACTTGAACTAAGTATGGTTCACTTCCATATAAACTCTAGCTTTCATAAAACCACTAAATTCCATTCTGATTGTACAAATTGTTTATATTTCTGAGCCATGCTCATCAGGGCTTTTATACTTTGTATCAACACATCAGTATAGAAAACAAAGAAAAGTGGGGGAAAAAAGAAGATTCAGGAACTAAAGTAGTAATGAATTAAATGATCATAACATAGATAGAGCTTTGAGATTCACCTTCCAGATGAAGATGTTCTCAACGCTCTTATTGGAGCACGTTCTGGCTTTTGCAAAACTCGAAACATCTTGTTAAGGCCACTTCGAAGGCAGGTCACAACTAGCTTGTTAATATATCCTCCAGATTTTTCATTGGCCTGAGTCAAAAAGTATAATGATGGAACAAGCTTGTTAACATGATGATGGAACGAGAAGCATAAATGCTTTACAGAAGTGTGAAATATAATGAAGTAAGCGATACACGATACGCACAAATCATTAATTATACAGTAATGAGCCCAACAGAAAGAAACAGACTATGTGGGGACTACGGAAATAAAATAAAATATAAATCCATAAACAAAAGTATCAAATCATATACCTGAGTATAAGAAAATGAAACCAGTCTGGAATTTCCTAGCCATCTTAGTCCCCTAACAATACCATTATGTACACATAAACTTGATGTAACAGCATTGGCAGAAACATCAACAACCTCTATTGTTCCACTCTGTGTTCCCAAAGCAACTAGGGGAACAGCTGCTGCAGGATAATTCCCTCCACCTTCAAATGACATTAGCCCATTAATAAACACAGATAACGGGGTATGCATAATTACAATTTACATCTATAAAAGTGTAGTACTAGATTTGAACAAATATGTGAGTTGATAGAAAAATGAACTAACGGGCCAGGGTAGCAGTTAGAGAAGGGGTTGGTACTGCCAGCATTGTCACTGTTGAAGAGAGAAGCTGAAGCTGTCCAACTAAGTTAATCTGCATCAGAAGGAAAAGGAAGGGATGTAAACATCAAAATTTTGAAACCAACACAGGAAATCTTAATAAGTGCTACATAGCATTTAGACTTAGTTTTCCTGCACAGATAAGCCAGGAGCCAGTTAAGTGCAACAATTATGAGTCAAATAATAACTCTAGCTCCAAGTTCAGAATATATGATCCTATTATCTACATTTAGGAAGAAAAAAAACGTTGGAATGCAATACATAACTGAAATATAAACTAACTTTTACACATAGAAAGATCTTTCATAGGCAGAATAAACTTGATTAACACATGAAGTACCCTAAAATACTATAAACATAATATAAGTCACCTTAAAATAACCTTAAATGAGCCTTAAGATTTTCAACAACAAAATTATGTTATCGTTAAACTAGATTTGCCCTGCTTGAATTTCTGCAAATTGTGTCTGTCTATACTCAGATCGTACAACTTGTGTTTATAATAGTCTTACAATAAATACATTGAATGCTTAATCAATAAGTACTAACATAGGAAGTTGTATATTTTAGGCATATTAACAATTAATCTAGGAAGTTGTACAGTATACGGAATATCTACATATTTACTGAATTCTAACACCCTGCATTAGCTCTCTCTCGTCTGCTTGGAAAGAAAGCTTAATCTTGAGCATTTTTCGGTTGATCTGGAGATATTCCATCCAGAGATCATATATATAATGCACTGTGAATATTTGAGTTACAAAATGCTTTATTTTAAGGCTCATGTTAACTTGTGCCTAGGGCACAAGTTAAGAAGTTAAAAATAGAATTAAAACATAAATTTGGTCTCGAAAATATAAGATTTAAAATTTCTAAAACATGAAATACCTTAAGGGCACAAGTTAGCATTTCCCTTATTTTAATACTATTTGCCTGTCATAATTGAGTTAGAAATGAATTAGCTATGGGCAGGCACACACAAATCCAATCTGAAAATAAAATATGATGGATATTCAGTGGTTGGAGTGTCTATCTAGGTTTTTCTTTTCCTCATTCTCCAATGTCTATCTCATTATAACAAATTTTATTACAATTACTTCTCATTTTTCACTAAGAAGTCCCTTTTATAGGCATATTTTTACTTAACTTACACTTAGCAAATTCAATGATATGCCTGCTATAACTTGTCTAACCCATATAGGATCTAAATACGTAGTACTATAGCTGTACTATCATTAAAAAATTCATTAAAATATCAAGAATCAACCTAATATTTTGGCTGACAAGCCCCCTTTGGTCTTGAATCAAAACTACACCTAACCTATTATGGTTTTGAAGCTTCCTAGCATTTATACCAACCCCAAAATAAAAATAAAAGGATATGAGGAAACCTCAAAAGTTGGTTTTGACTATCTGTTCAGTCTTTCCCAATTGATTGAATATATGAAGCAGAAGTGATAAAAAATAGACAAATGAAACATTTTTAAACTGCATTTGATAGGAAATGGGGAACTTCAATATTTGGTTGCAACTATTTGTTCCTCCTTTACAAATTGGTGGAATATATGAAGCAGTAGCAATAAAATATTACTGACATACTAAGATCACAGACTACAAGTAGTGAATAAAATCAAGTTAATACTAAATATTGTTAAAACCACATTTTTTTATTGTGTAGATAGTAGATGCAATTAATAAGGGATATAGTTAGGGATTTGATTGATATTCCCTAACTATTAAGAGATACTATACCTTTGTGATTATAAATACACTCCTTGTGTAATCATATGACACACAACATTCCAAAATAATATTTTACATGGTATTTAAATTTATTTTTTTATACCAATTATATAAAGAGACCTCCAAAGTTAATTACCACTAACTACTAATACTAATTTTGGTAAGACCTTTTCTGGACAAAATTACCCTTGACACCTCGGTTCTTTTTCAAATTCAAATTAGGTTTAGATAACATATGTATTATTATAAAACTGAAACAAGTAAAGATATTACTATACAATAATATAAATACGCATAAACACACAACAAAATATCATAGAGAAAGTGGATAGACGGGCACGTAAAGGTCTGTGTTTCCGCAAGTTTATATAATGAATAAATAAATAAATTCTACCATAGCACACCGTGTATTTGCTTGCAAGGCCTTGAAATAACGCAAAATGCAGGTAAACATTGAAGTGCACAATTTTTTAAATCATTGAACTTGTATGGAGGAGTATAAACACCCCATCCCCACACCCCCAAAAAAATAAAAAGGTAACCACTGTTTAAGGCGATGATAGACAAATTAAGAAATAAATTAATGTTGTTAAATAATTTCTTCTGAACTGTCCCATAGAACCAAATGGTGGGAGTATAAACCAAAGCAAGTTTGTGAGTGCAGACTTACCTTCATCGAAATTTCTTCATGGTTGGACGTTGAGCTTGGTAGGCGGCTTCTATTATCATTGGGATGCTCCTGTGGCCTGCCTACATTTAGTTCCCGTCCACCAGCAATAGATACCATAGTGTTAGAATTGGCTCCATCTAATGCTACTGTGCAATCATCATTGACTAAGCCCGGCTTCTTATCATCCTTTTGAGTGTCTGCATTCCCTTCAGCAGTCAAGAGCCAGTCCCATATTTTCCCATCATCAGATATGGAGATCAAATGTATCTTAGAAATAATCTGGGACTCGTCGCAAAAGTCAAAAGGATTGTCAAAATCCTCATGAAGGTAAGGAGAACTGGGTATATCAGAATAATTCTTGCCAATGTTCTGGAGAGTGGTATCTGATTGGCATAAAACGACGGAAAGTATCGAAGGAGAAGGGACAGAGGTGCCAACAGATGGCATTAACTCTTCCATCGAATACATAGTGTGTACTTGTTCCCCACTGTGATCACATACAGATAAGTGTAACTCTAGTTAGAGAAACACAATTGCAAGTAAATCAGCTATACTCTGATTTCAGGAAATGAAGAGACTGGAGAGGGAAAGGAGTGTGAGAGACCAGAAATATATGTAGCATATACTTGGATGCATATATATTTTGGGCATCATATACTTATGTACACCCATGGCCCAACAGTACTTTGAAAGGTCAAATGACATTAAAAACTAAAAATAATTAACAAAATATAAAACAGAGCAATGCAAACCCAATATGGTTACTGAAACAGCTCAGAAAAGGGAAATACACAGTTAAATCATAGTTAGTTATAAACAATCAAATGATGCTAATCTGTATCGGGCCTAGAGTTGCATGTGTCGATGAGTAATACCCTTGGAAAACTTATAGAGAGCAAATGACAAGTATGAAAAAAAAATAGGAAGAGATAATTATTTTTCTCATTTATCCCCTATAACAATCAAGGAAGCCACCATCACGTATCCAATCTCCTCCTCTGAACATTCATCATTTGTCCACCTCGCTTAAAAATTCAGTTCTTGGGAGCAAGGGAAGATAATTCATTTAAGGACAAACTCACATCAAATTTCAGCATTATCATACATGTTTATCAAACACGCAAATACTTGCAATAACCAAAAATTTGACAAACAAAAATAGCAATTATAGACTTAATGTATAAAATAGAAAGCTTCTAGATCCAAACAGATTCTGCCAGCATATATGAGTTATTTAGGCATCATTATATCACTCTATCACAAGTATATATGAAACTATCAATCACTAGACTGTATTTGACAATGTGTGTGTGCATACTAATATAGTAATATTGATAGAAAAAACATATGAATATCTGAATGTAAGAAAATTCTACAATAAGAAACACTTACGGTTTCCTCTTCCAGGTGCTAAGCTTGCCATCAACATGAGCACAGTAGATCCACTCGTTACTAGGATCAGGCAACACATCTAAAAACTTGCCACAACCACGAGGTAACGACGACGCAAAGATCACACACTCATACTGCAAATCAAACACAACCAACTCCCTCGGAAACGTAACAAACAAAATGTGCCTCCAAAGCTGAGAGAATGCAAACCTAGCTACATGAAGAGGAAAAGCCGCAGAAGCCGGAGCTGCAGCACCGGTAAAATCTCTTTCAAGCTTGGCCAATTCGGTCGAATCAGTACGAACCTGAAGCTCCTTGATAACAACACTTTCCTCAGAATCACCAACATGAAGCAACGATAACAGAAAACCTTTAAGACCGATAGCACAAATTCGTCGTGAATCAAACGGATCACGACGAATACACGAAAAATACTCCGGCGAAGCATCGTATTTCCAAACACAACGTCCAGTAGAACCGTTAAACAGAGAAAGCGTAGAAGGTCCAGTAATCGCAGCTAGGATTAACAAATCAGGCCGCGCTTGAATCCAACAGAGATCCTGAATCCCTAATTTCGAATCGGTTTCAAACCATAGAATCGCGGATTTGAGACGAAAATCGAGAAGAGCAATGCGACCTTGACGATCGCCGGCGGCGAGGAGGAGGTGAGAGGAGGAAGGCTCGGAGGAGAGGAGGTGACGATTGAGAGGGAGAGGGATCCAGCGAACGGAGGTTACAAACGGTGCGGCGGAGGACGGTGGTGGAGGGATGGGGAAAGTGGAGAGAAGTTGCATTGAACGTGTGTCGACGATGGAGATTGAACTGCCGGAAGGGAATGCAAGGAGGCCGTTGGGGTTTAGATCTGAGGATCCGAAGTTGTTGCGGCTTGATGGACCTGGGAGCATTGATTCCCATGATTCTTGTGGTGATGATGATGATGATGATGATGGTGATTGTGGTTGTGATGAGGATCGTGGTGATGCTCGTGGAGATGAAGTTCCTAAGAACATTTTTTGGTTTTTTGAATTCAAATTGATTTGGTTTGATTTGATTCAGTGTTGGTGTTTACTAGTAGTTTCTACTATGTGTTATGCAGACACACGCACGAATAGAGCGCGGAACGTTCCTTTTCTTTCATCCGTTTTTTATTTTCATTATTTTACCGCTGCAATATCAACCATTGGTCTTCCTTTAAGGCTGCTTTTCTATTTTTTATTTCTTTTCCTTTAAAACTCCTCACCGTTGGATTACGAGGCACCAGTCAACCATCACTAATTAATGTTGGATTTCTGCACTTTTCGCCAGAGCTGTCAAAACGGTGCAGACCGGCGCATTTAGCCCGATTAATTATTGGGTTTGAGCCTTAAATATTGAACCCGAATTTTAATAGGGCTTTTTAGCCCGGCCCTAAAAAACCGGGTATCCATTAGGGCTAACCCGAACGAACCGCGGGTAGCCCGTTAGCTTGAATAACAAAAAAAATCCTATAAATTATATATATTTTTCAAATAATTCTTTACTTAGTTGATTATCAAAGTAAAAAATAAAAGTGAAAATTCAATGAATTAACACAAATATAAAATTATATTTACTCATTTCGTTATTTACAATTTTAAAGATCGAATATATAAATATCTATAACTATAACGTATCTAATTTATTTAAAATTGTTTTCCTCGCCGTTTTAGTTTACGACATGTGTACAAAAATGTTTACAATTTATTTTTGTGCTAGACATTATTTAAACATATTAAAAATATTATTTATAAAAAATTTATAGGAGTATTTTATAGTACTTTTTTTATAAAAAAATATATATATAATTTTTAATACGGGTCGGCACGTTAGCCCACGGCCCGTGTAGGGCTGGGCTCGGGTAGTATATTTCAAGCTTGTTTTCCAACTAGGTTTTTTGGCCCGGTCCGATAAAGCCCGAAGCCTGTTAGGGCCGGCCCTAAACGGGTAGGGCCGCCCGTTTTGACAACTCTACTTTTCGCTTCCACCCAGCAAAATTGACTAAAATACACATGTGTTAGTTAACTAACGCAAGTGTAAAAATCTGTGCAGCTTAACTAATGATAAAATTAACAATTGCGTGAGTTAACTCACGCTGGCATTAACGTTTGCGTGAGTTAACTCACGTTGCGTTACTTAAGTAGTGCAAGGTTAAATTGGTAATTTCAGTTGGAAGCGAGTGTTTTGTGCTGGGGGAGAGCAGAAATCTTAATGTTGGAACGATCCTTGTAAAATTGCAATACCACTTTAGCACGTGTCTTTTTGTTTTGGCTTTTCAGCAACAAGAAGGACTTCTACAAACTTCAAAAGTGGAAATTGAGTTTTCAATGTTGTTTGGTTTAGATTTTTAAAATTGCTTCTATCCTCCAAAAGCAATTCTCCTTAAAGATACAATTCCTAACTTTTGGCTTTCCTATAATCAATTCTACATTAAATTTTATATTTTGATTATTATAACCTATTATTTTCCTTTATTGCTCTTTATCAATTCTTCTTCTTTTTGTTTTGTAATTATTTTGACGAACCAAATTTATCAGAAAATTTAACGAACCAAATTAGCCTGCGAAAAATGTTTATGGTCATGAGTTATCAAATTTTGAATTTTCCTTTACGGGTGTCCCCATTCAGATTTACTGTATTTTTTCTTTTAGCTTTCTTTTACGCTATATTTTATCATTTTTGACAACTGACTCTGGTATTATTTAACTTAAATATAAAAATATATGAATAAATATTTTGTAAAAAAGATTAGTTTAATGATCGTATTTATTGTGTTTTAAATTAATATATAGAAAATTTATTTATTAAAATTAAATAATATATCCACATTTAATATTGATCTACATATACATTCAACTATGCACATTTACATGAATTTAGCTATGTCCATTTTAGTAATTATACATTCAAAAGCAATTTTGTTAAAAACTATCCAAACAACATTCGATTTGTTTAATCAATTCTGCATTATTGTATCTAAACAGAAATCAATTCTCTCAAAATTAATTCTGTCATAATCAATCTATCAAAATCAATTATGTCAGAATCAATTCTATCCAAAGTTGAACCAACACCTATACATCAATTGAAAAAAAAATAACTTTTGTCTATTCTAAACACTTCATCAACAATCTTATATTTATTTTCAGCAAAACCTTATAGAATGTAGTGGTGGTGAAGGATTGATGGTAGTGTCGGTGAAGATAACGGTGATTGTGAGAGGCGTGAGACCCAAAACAAATGAGAAAAGATAAAATCCAATGGAGTATGGTGTATGATAAAATCTTTGAACTCGTTTGATTGAATGGTTATTTTGCATGGTTCATGGTGAAGGATGTTAGATAATAACGTATCGAGCTATGTTATTTGGTGAGTCGAGTGCTCACAGTTTGATTGTTTGGTGAGTTAAGTACTCATAATTTGGTTTCTACCCCCTCTGCTTCTTATGATTGATTGAATTGCTTCTCCCTCTCTTGGTTTCTTCTGTTTGGTGAGTCAAGTGCTCACAATTTGGTTTCTTCCTCCCCTTTGATTGTTTTGATTGACTGGATTGCTTCTCCTCATATTGGATTCTTCTGTTTGATTGTCTATCTCCCTTTTAATTCTTCTGATTGATTGAACTTCACTTCTCCCCCTATTGATTCTTGCGATTCAATTGATTGCACTTCTCCCCTTATGGATTCTTCTGATTGATAGCATTGCACTTCTCCATTCTCCTGTTTGGTTACTCCTCTTTCTATTGGTTTTTCTTCTTCTGTATGACTGCTTCTCTCTACCGGTTTTTTTGTTTGAATGGTTTTCTTTTTTGACTGGTTGATAGTGATGGTTCTTACTACTTTTGTTTGAATGGTGATGATTCTTGATGCTCTCTACGAAGATAATTCATTTTGGTTGTTGCTCTCCATTGGTTCTGCTATCAGTTGATTTGGTTTATTTTTCTGGGTTAATTTGTAACAAGCTTAAAGCTTAGTGAGCTTTAGCTTGAAGGGTAGTGTTAGAACTTTATATTATGTAGTATGTTTCTTCATATTTTGTTTAACAAACTCACAATGCTTCGTTGTGATGCATCATGAGTTTGAGGGTAGGTGTTAGATAATAAAGTATCGGACTATGTTACTGGGCCTGTTAGTTTAGAGTCCATTAGATTTTATATATATTCTCTAATAACCTTTTGTAATGTCATACTATTGTTATTCTATGAAACCCCAGCCGTCTTTATTGTCAGTGGTCTCTCTTTCTCTATTTTGTACCTATATTGTTAACAAAGGACTCACTTAGAGTGTGTTTGAATTGAAGGTTTAGGAGGGGAGAGGAAGGGAGGGGAGGGTTCACTTTTATTTTTTAAATTACGAACAATGTAAAATGGTTTTTTTTTTCATAAATAAATTAAGTGTTTTTGAAGTATTATATGATCATTTATCATGTTGCTAATTCAATTTTCTAAAAATCATTTTATAATGTTCGTAATTTAAAAAAGAAAAACAGACTCTCCCCTCCCAGACTCTCCCCTCCCTTCCTCTGGTAAATCATCCATCCAAACATGTCTTGCCCTGTAAGTCTACATCACCAGAATTAGGTATTTTGCATTTCTTCATTATTTTTATTGTCTTTTATATTGCGGTTTCTTTCACAAATTATGTTCTTCTCCCAACAGATTTTGCTCGCTCCCAGCTTAAAAGTCCATAATACTCATGCGTGAGTTAACTCACGCAGGTGTTATACCCTGCGTGAGTTAACTCGCGTTAGTTTTAAACATTCCAAAAGCTATGAATTATTTTAGCTTCAAGTATTGCGATCAAGTGCAGAGAACTAAAATTCATGTTATCGTTAAAAAAAAGTATATCTATTGATCGGTGTTTGTGACTGACTTATTGTACTTTAATATAGATATATAATATGGCTTCTATCACAACAAAAAAAAAAAAGATATAGTTTTTCAAATGAAAACTCATTTTGTGTCTAAGCATATTAGTAACCAAAAACTCTGAATTCAGAACTCCGAAAGATTGGTCTAGTGAAGCATGACATGGTTTGTATCTGACAAATTACATGTTCAAGTTTCCACTCATTCATTTGGGGTGAGATGACAGTGATTTTATTGGTAAACACTTGCATAAGCTTGAGCGTGTGTTTGTTGTATAAAGTGAAATGAAATGTCGTGGAATGTTTAAAACTAGCATGAGTCAACTCATGCGGGGTATAACACCTGCGTGAGTTAACTCACGCAGAGATTAACACTAGCGTAAGTTAAGTCACGCAAAATTAACACTAGCGTTGTGAGTTAACTCATGCAGGGGCATTTTCATAAATTTAGTTGGGAATGAGCAAAGCGTGTTGGGAGAATAACATAATTCTTCTCTCACATACTCATGCTACTTCTTCTTACAACCCCACTAACCGAGGGCCATTGTGAAGCATTACCAAAGTTAATTTTCCTTTCATCTTAATTTTCACCTATCTTGGGGAATGAGATTTTTGCTGGGAGAAGAGCAAAACTCAGACAATACAACTCTCATTCTTCATTTGGTCTCCAAGATAGGTGAAAAAACAACCAAAACCCTTTTATTCGTTTACAAGTTAAACTTTGCAGCTTCCATATCACGACCAAACACTCATGAATCTTCCTACTTCCTCTGTCTCAAAGTAATTGTTTCTTTAGCATATTTTTTTGGGTAGTGTTAAAGATTCATTAAAAAGTTAAAGATTAAATGTAATGCACACATTCCAATAAACTATTTCTATATTTGATTCATTAACTTGTGTCTTGAGGACACAAATTATCATTTTCCTATATTTTTTCCATGTTTCGGATTAATTGTCACTAAACTATTTCTATATTTGATTCATTAACTTGTGTCTTGAGGGCACAAATTATCATTTCCCTATTTTTTTTCCATGTTTTAGATTAATTGTCACTTTAGAATACACTGCAACAATTGTTATTTTCTCCACTATTATGCCATTATTTAATGAATTTCATCCAATTTAACTACTCTGCTAACTATAATTAATAATGATATTTTAGTAAATGATACTAAATTTATCGTTGAAATCAACACAATTAATCATTTTCTTAAAGATTATGTGCAAACCTTAAACGACTATTATTTTGATACGGATAAAGTATTAATTAGAGGATATAATTTAAAAAAGATAATTACTAATAGATTGGAAAATGAAATGAGTCATTTTTATTGAAACAATTATTTTGTTTACAAACTGGTCAGTTTTTTCTAGGTTATGGGTGGGATGAAACAATTTCAACACTTGTTACAAGACCGAACCGAATCTCAATTGAATCTCATAACCAATTGTTTTATGTATTCTCTTCCTCGGCCAAGGTGGGATGGGACTCTTCCAACAATTGTCACAAAAGCCGAACCTCGTAATCAGGTGTATTTGAGATGAAATTGTTTCAAAAGTTGTCAGGTATATTTTGAGATGAAATTGTTTCAACAGTTGTCACAAGAGTTGGACATCGTAGTAGTCAATGTAGTTTTATTTATAGTGTTGGAATTTTCTACCAGATGATAAACAAATAATAGAGAAGAGTGTTATAAGAGAGTTATTAAAAAAAAAATTAATATTCATTTTAAAAATATAGTTCTTTAAATTGATATTACTATTCTAAAACGACATTTAAAAAAGAACGAAGGAAGTATGTAGAAGTTACAAATATTTGTACATATAATTTTAATCAAAATCTAAATTTTATAAAATAAAAAAAAACGTCACTCATAATTTACACGCGTTCGTGTAGTAAAAATATGGACATCTAAATGCAAGAAATACTTAAATATAATAGTGGTTAAAATTTACGATCACTTTGTATATCAAACATATATATTACTTATTCTGGTATGACATGCGTGACTCAAATGGTGATATTTAATACATGAAAAATGAGAAAAATACGAATTCCATGCGAGATATATTCATGGAAGTAGTTGGTGTTGAAGTTTGTGATTGAAATACATGATTTATAAAAGGGTCTTTCTATCATGTGCAAATTTGCACATGTTAAGAAGTTTAAAGTAGTAACTTTGACTTGGAACTTGTGTTTTTTATATTAAATATGTAACTTTTAATCAATAATTGTTGGTTTTCAATTAAAAGATACTAATTTTAGTTACCTTAACATGTGCAATATTGCACATGTTAGACAAACCCTTTATAAAATCATGTCACGACAATGATAAAAAATCAATTGTATGTGATTTAGCTACTATTCAAAATTAATTTTTTAATCAAAATCCATGACATATTAAATTTGGTTTTATAGTTTCTTTAATTAAAAAAAAGATCGAATAAAGTCTGATAGGTTTCTAAAATATTTTTCTTCGTTAATTGACTCAAGTAAGTTAAGAATCGTAAAACAATATTAAATATAATTTTTAAAAATATATATTAAATAATATATTAAATAGTATAATGACTGGTTACTTATTAGGATTTAATTTCTTTAGTTTTTAAATCATTCTATGTCAACAAAAAGATTAAATTAATTCCCTAAAAAAATTAATTAATTCTTTATTAGGAAAAAGGCATAGTCAGTTTTGAGAAAAATAACCAGCGGTGTTATCTTTTCTTGAAAAAACATAATAGTGGTGTTATCTTGTTTTGTTTGTTATGATATATTTTTAGATTTATTTTTCTCCTTTGTAATTAGATGTTTTTCATTATATTGACTCGTGTGCGTGCATCAATGCTTTAGCCTTTTTTTTCCCTATAAATGAAACATTGAGACAGATGTGTCATTACTTTAGTTGTCGGGGCTGGCACAAGAAAATTTAGGACCACCCTTGCTCAAGACTACTAGTTATATCCTTTAATTAAAATAACATCAATAAATCAAGACATCGAATAAAAGTGCAATTTCATTATATTCCACAAGGTATCTCATTCAGCAACAAATGTGAAAACTAACTTTGTTTTCACCTAGCCACGTCCTTATGTCAACATTAAACAATAAAAACCTAAAATATAATAATATAAACAACGCAACATTGACATATATAGTTTATTAATTAGAATTGATGAAGTGATTCCACCACCGTCAAACATTCAATAGAAGTTTAAAACTGAAAACAAACAAGGTTTAAATGCACTTTTAACCCTTTATGTTTGTCGTCGTGGCAATTTTGACCCCCTAACAAAAACAATGCAATTTTGACCCCCTAATTTTCCCAACTATGCTGAGAAGCTGCCACACGTCCCAAAAAAGGGGCCATAATCACAACTGTTTTGCAAAGATAAGGGGTCAAAAGAACATATTTCCCTAAACATGGCAAAAATAGGGGGTCAAAATTGCATTTTTTTTGTTAGGGGGCCAAAAGTGCATTTAAGCCAACAAACAATGAAGGAGATAAAAGTTTACATACATAGACACCTCACTAAAAATACATTCACCAGATGAGGCTAAAATGTACATTGGTCTTGGTGGGAGAATTGTAGAATTCAACGAGGTTCCTTTGGGGGTGGTGTGGCGGGTGGGATGAAGATTAATTGGGTGGAGTGGAACATTGTTTGTCAACTAAAAGCAGATGATGATCCTAGGGTGAGGGACATGAGAGTGGTCAATTTGAGTTTTTCAGCCAAGTGGGGGCAAATGCTATTGCAAGGGATACAACTCCTCAGAATGAGGTGTTATTGGAGAAATATGGCCAAAATGCAACCAAACTAGTGGAGGGAGTTAGCAGTTCTTAACCACGCTTGGCTTCTATGTGGTGGAAGGATATAATAAGTGTAGATGGGAGAGTGCAATGATACTGGTTTAATGCAGAGATCGAGAGGAAAATGGAGAATGGTTCAAATACTACTTTTTGGAAGATGGCTCGAAAAGGTGAAGTGCTGTTCATGGTCAAATACCCAAGACTTTTATCAACGACAAACTACTAAGAGGCATTAATGGAGGAAATGTGGACGGACTTTACAAATGGTGGGGGATTGTGTTTTAGTTAGAGGTGACAGTTCTTTGTATGCAAGTCCAATATTTTGAACAACTTGTTAGAATATTTGAAAGATTTTATGTGGAGACAAGGTGATGATGGGTGGAGTTGGAAATTGGAGGAAGATGAAGTGTTTTCGGTAAAGTATATGTATAATAAATTGGAACGAGGGGTGGTTGGTGATGGTAACCATACAAAAGGGGAAAATAAGGTGTTTGTCAAATTTGGAAATTTGGGGTTCCATCGAAAACGGTGGTTTTCTCTTGAAAACTTATTCTTGATCAAACTTCGACAAGAATCAATTTGGCAAAAAGGAATTGTTTGCCAACAGACGTTGCAACCAATTGTGTTTGATGTGTAACGAAGATTGAATCATCTTCTCATTTTCTCTTGCACTGCTATATGCCGAGAACACATCTGGTTGCACTTGATGCGGTGGTTGACCATAATTTTATCATTCCTCCAAACATGTTCATTCATTAAGAATGTTGGAGCGGGGGGTCAATGCACGAGAAGATCCGAAAGGGGCTAAAGATGATTTGGCATGTGAAGATTTAGTTAATTTAAAAAGTTAGGAATGATCGTATTTACAACTATATAGTTAAAATGGTGGATGAGTTAGTAGATGAGATTAAAGTTTTATTGTGACAATGGATTTTGGGTAGGTCTACCGCTCCAGCATGCTTGTAAGTCGTTGGAGCTGGAGCTGGCTCATTGTTGTTTTGCTTATAATTCTTACGGATCCGGTCTACTGTCATTTTTTTTTCCATGAGTTTTGCAATTGTGTAGGGGGGCGGTTTCTGTTGCTGTTGCATTGCTGCAGTTTTATCGGTACATGGGTATGTTTGTTTTTGGGTTTGGGGTGAGGGGTGGTTACTAGTTCATTTGGTTTTACAAGACTCGTTCTAGTACTTGGTTAAAGCGCTATGCATATTTACGACACTTTTGTATTTATTTATTTTTTCACGAGTTTTTTAGTACGTCTTGCACAAGCTTGTCGTTAAAATGTTTGTTGGTTAAAATAAAATTGTCATTTTAATAAAATATCAATACCACATTTCTCATCAATGTGACTTTATTTAGTGAATTTCACTCTATTTAACTACTACTTCATTATCTTCAATTAATAAAAGTGTTTCAGGCAATGAAACTAATTTTACAGTACCATTGAAATCTAACTAGTAAATTATTTTCTTAAGAATCACATATAACTCAAATGTGACATTTAATCCGAGACAAAATGAATGATACTTAGTTTGTAGCAGTTTTGTGATAGAATGGCTTGTTTCAATCTACAACTAGCATATCTCTAATCACTTTATTTACGAGAGAATCAAGCACCCCTTTAATTAATTAATTGACAACATCTATTATTTTTCACGAAATTAGAAATAAAAATTCCAACACCAATTGAGAAAATAAAAAATCTGATTAGCTGAATATGGATTGAGAATCTTCACTTACTGTCCTCATGTAATAATCGAGTGATGGGAAGTTGCTTTCCACACCACATTTGTCTTTAGCCTTGGTACTATTATGCTTACACCCCCGCCATAAATGCCATCAAAATGAAATGAATTGAAAGGCAACAAAAGTTAGTACAACCCTTTACTAACCACAACATGACTCTGATATGACATGCACGATGCATCTATTGCATCTGCTCTCATCCTGACCAAGTAAATCATCAAACAAAATTAACAAAAGACAAACAAAAATCTCACATATACATCACTTATGCAGACTTGGATTCACAACCAAACTTGTGTGGATACTAATTAATCAAACAATAATGTAATCTTGTGTTTGGTTTAGCAGCTTCTAAAGAGAGTCAAAATATAACCTTTGACCAAAACTAACATGTTTGGTTTAATTGAAATGAAAGGCAATAATTAAAAATTGCATCCCTTTCAATTGATTTTCACAATTAAACTTTATTGCTAATACGGGAGTGGTTGGGTGATGAAGTAAAATGATGCATAACCTTTGTGTTTATGCTTCAAAGTGCTATTGTTTGAAGATTGTGGTCCCAACTCCCAATCACTTATGAAATGAAAAATTAGCATTTAATAACTTAAAAGCTTAAAGCAAAGTTTAGGTAGATAATAATGTCTGAAAAATGTGTCACATGCATTTTAGCAATAAAAGAAAAGATTCACTCCTAACTGAAAATTAAACTATTCTATTAATAATATTCCTACACGAGCATGGTTTGCTTGTTGATTGGGGGAAACTCACATCACAAAACCAACGAGGGAAATTGGTTTATGATTATTATGTCCATATACTAATCCTTTTACTAACTAATTAATTAATTATTTTTATCTTGAAGGAGTAATACAAAAAACTGGAATCTGTACTTTTGAGAATATAAAAAAGTACAAGTAAAAACAAAATAGAGAACTGTGAGGTGAGGGGGATTACACTACTGTTTAAAACTGTAGCTTTATTTTCTTCTTTAAAACAAGTACTGTACCTAAAGAAAAAAAAGGGATAGAACTTGAAAGTGGGATTGTGAACGTTACATAAAAACTGAAAAAGAAATTTGGCTTTGTGCAGGCAATGTCAAGAGTGGACATGACATGAAGGAGTGGGGAAGGCCCATACAGCGTCAGTATTGCTTCAAAGGCTGTTTTCATCACATAAAAGGATTTATTTACGGTGCTGAAGCTGCAGAATGTACCCGTTTACCCATCAATGTGTTCACTGCACATTCAATGCACATATAGTATTCTTGTTCATTCATATAATATCTTAGCAAAAAACCATATACTAAATATTAGTCTTTTTCATTGCCACGTCTTATTACTATATTGTCAAATAGCACTTCAAATTTCTTCATATTTGACCTTTTCAACACAATAATTTAACATAAACCCATATCATGTGGTGTACTTTTTAGGTAGCGCAAGCACAATATTCTAGCATATCCGAAACAACAGTGTTGTTTGTAGAATAAAAAACATGAATAAAGAAACATAATTTAATAACCCTAGGGTAAAAATAATTTGAGCTAGGAACTAGGAAGGGTTAAAATTTGAAAAAGAATCTGAGTAGCTTTATTAAGGAAGAATGATGTACCTGGATTCTCTTTGGTTACTTTATATCGAAGTTGATATTAGTTTATGTTTTGTCATTTTCCTATATGTATGTACTACGAATATGTTGGCAATGTAATGTGTCTGGACATGCTTGTTCAATTTTATTTTATGTAGTAGTAAAAAAGTATAGAAGAGATGGGAAAGAATAGATAGATACATAATAATAATGCATGTAACAACCCAATATTAAATATAGTATAGGGAGAGGGGGAGAATTTTAATAGACTTTATTATGCAGGTACTTTTTGATAGTAACCTAACCCTCCCACTCTCCTTTTCTCAAGAAAGAGGGTGTGACCAGACCCCACCCTAGACACACATACACAAAGCAAAAAAGAAGAAGATTGAATTGAACAAAACAACACCATCAAAGGAACAAATAAGAAAACCATGGGTAATTGTAAACCCTCTAAATTATTGAGGAAGACAAAAGAAAGAAAGAGAGAAAGCTACTACTACTACTGCCCCAAACAAAAACAGTCCCATTAGAAAATGTGGAATAAGAATTGCAATAAAAAAGACAAGTGAAGCAAAAGTGTAATTGACACATCAAACAAACAAAACCCTATGTAGAGTCAGTGAGAGAAATAGAGAGTAGTACTGTGCCACCACCACACTGTGTTTGTTTTTGTATACATAAAAAAATTAAAATAATATAAGAGAAAATTGGATCAAACAAATGTAAATGTTTCAAAATTTCAACAAAATACATTAATTTTTTGTTGACATATCTTTTTTTATATATTGGATCGAAGGGAGTATATTAGATCTCAAATCAAGTCATCCGTTGACCGTTGTCAACAATTTTTACTTGGGTCGATTCATTCAAAACTGTACTCTAATTTCAATTGAACCTGCACAATACGACATGATGGATCAAATTAATCAATTTTTAGGTCGGACACCAAGTTTTCAACAATAATAAAAAAAATATATGAAGTTAAAAAAGATGTGAGTAAATGTAAGTAAACTCCTCAAACAAAGACACACTACTCAATTATTTGTGTCCATTCCTTCTTCCCATATTGTTCCTGTGTGTGTTTTGAAATTGTGAAGTTGTTGAAGATGCCGCGGCCAGGGCCAAGGCCATACGAGTGTGTCCGAAGAGCATGGCACAGCGAGCGTCACCAACCATTAAGAGGTTCCATCATTCAACAAATTTTCAGGTTCTGATCTTTTTTTTTTCTTTCTTATTTTTCTTCATCTATGTTTTCTCTTCTACATTCTGATTGCACACCATGTGTTTGATTAGGGTTGTCACTGAAGCTCACACTCCAGCTACTAAAAAAAACAAAGAATGGCAAGAGAAACTTCCTGTTGTTGTTCTCAAAGCTGAAGAAATCATGTATTCCAAAGCTAATTCAGAGGTTTCTATAAACCCTTTTCTTGATTTTTGTTGTAATGTGGATTTTTTGTTTAAACCCTTTTGTTGATTTTGGTTGATTTGGTTTTTTAGGCTGAGTATTTGAACTCTGATACACTATGGGACCGACTCAATGATGCTGTTAACACAATTATAAGAAGAGATGAGACAACTGAAACTGGTGACCTTTTGCCCCCATGTGTTGAAGGTAATGAAATTTTTCATTTTTCTTTGGATCCATTTTTATGGGTTTGTGTCAAAATCATATTTTTATGTCTCATTTGGGTTTTCAGTGTTTTTGAGCTGATTTTAAGCTGCTAGTGATGTGTTTTTTCATTTTTGGTTTTGTGGGTCATTTTTGTGTGTTGATCAGCTGCACTTAATTTGGGTTGCAAACCTGTTAGAACTTCGAGAAGTGATCGGCATAATAACCCTAGGACATATCTTGGTCCAAGACCTCAACTGCCTCCTTCAGGGTCTCCTAAACCTGTTGTTGGAAATCCCTTAAACTATGCAAAAGTGACAACTTCCGCTCTTTCACCGAATCATGTGTCGGATTCTAACCAGCATGTTCATCAAAATAGTAAGCCAGGTGGTTCGGGTAACTATCCTTACAGTTTTCCGCCGAGTCAGCAGCAGCCATTGACGATGGAAGCTAAGCCCACATTGAATACGGGTTCAGTTTACTCCTTGTATTATGGTGGCGAAACCAGAGAGCCTCGAGCTCAAGTAAGGACTACCGTAAGAGATAATACTTCTTCAGACATGATCTTTGTTGGCAGACCGGTCATTACTCCAGTCCCTGAGCCTTCTGGAATTGGTCTATTGGAAAACTCCCCGTATGGTAGATTTCAACATGTTGCTAACAGAATTGTGCAAGAACCAGCTTTAGGCACTCAGGAGTCACCAGGTGGGGAATGTGATTTATCTTTGAGGTTGGGTCAGTGTCTGCATCCTTGTTCAAGTGGCAAAAGTAGTTCAGCGTCTGAAATAGATGGCGTTGGTTTAGGTCTTTCTCAGGAGGGCAACAAGTATAGTCATATGCATTTGCAGAGGAATAGAGAGCTATTTCTTTACCCTAGAGGAGCTGGTTATGGTACCATTGACTCCAGTTCTAGAGGCAATGTAGAGGGCGAAGATCAGAATTTAGAGGCAATGTTTCGGAAGCGCAAAGCACCTTTAGCTAACAATGAAGAGGATGGACAATTTTGCCGGCATCTAGGGGTCCCATCCAATCGTTTTACTGGTAGGCCAGGTTCGTAGATAGTCTTTTTTGTTGTGTCATATATGTTTAGCAATTCAATATGATCCAAAATGTTGTTGAATCCTCTTATGTAGACACTAGACTCTCTGCTGTGTAGCTCTGCTTGTGAAAAAATTTAGAAGCTGGCGTTGAGTTACTAGTTGCATTGCTGCAAATGTGAACTGTATATAAAAATCTTAGCTTGCTTTCTTTCATTTCTGCTTTTGCTCTTGTTAGATTAAAAGAGAAAAGTGCGAAATTTGAACTTTTGAAATGGACTGTCTATAAGCAACCATATCCCCCTGCTGATTAAAGCAGTCCAGTTTAAATTTGATGCATGGCAAAGACATGACCAATGTGTATATTTTTATCCGTGCTATCTGCACCAAACCTGATTCTTTGTGGTAGAGACTTTAATCTGCAAGCTGAAATATCTATTTCTCAGTCAAGAGTAGCTTCTTGACTCAAGTATATTTGCTTGGGAAAGGTTTGTTTTTCATTAGCAAGTGATTGGTGACAAAAAAGACTATATTACTGAACAGAATAAACTATAACTGCGTGTAACTAAATCTGAAGCATAATTTTAAAATCAGTATTAGGAACCTAGGAAGTAAGTTAAGTTAGAAGACATGAGAATATTGTGAAATGGTGTCATTTAATGATATCCAAGGTCACCTCAAAATGGTAGAGGGTAGTTGCTCTAATTGTTTGCTGGGATATTACTGGAAATGAAGGTATTGGGGCCTAATCAATCTCAAATAAGCTTCTCCAACTTTTCATAGAGATGAAATGAGAAATTCCTAGGTGGCATGCTGGTATTGCTGCCTACCATATACAACCCATTCACCAAACATAAAAAAAAACATGTAATGCATGTGAGAAATGTAATGCTTTACACATGTCTGATTATTGAACTGCCTAACTAAAGAATTTTTCTAGATCTTTATCCTGATATACTTTGATGTGGACAGATAATCAGTTTCAACTGTCTGATCAAAGTTCATTAGATGTTAGTTTCAAGATTTGGTTCAAAGGATACCAAACTGAGAGTTGTTCTAAAGCACGTGAATTGCAAGTTTTTGATTTAAGATAGGTTGGGTTTTTGGTCCAAACATATGGGGAATAGACATCCAAGTCAGTAGTAGTCTTGTAATGAAGAGACACTTCAAAATAAAACATGATTATTCTAATTGTGAATGCTTAGTGCAAGCTTACTTTTCAATAACGTTCACCATTTTCATTTTCAAATTATACGTGGGATGTAATCACATTTGATTATGAGTATCATTTATAAAAGGAAAATGCTAATGAGTGCCGTTGGGACCTTAAGTTTTTTTTTAATTTTTTTTATATAGAAATAAGGTGTATTAAATCAAGAATAAAGATGACTGCTAAATAACTATCAGGACGAAATGAAGATGAAAACATTACTAATACGAGGCCAGGAAAGGGTTAGAACATCTTTGTATATAAAAGGGACAAAAGAACCTCTAAATTATATTTAAAGGGTCATGCTAACCGGTGCCCCCGGGGCACTGATTAAACATACAAAAAAAAGAATTTATTACCATAAAAGTAAACTTTGTTGACTTATTTATAGATTAATTACACAGTTTTCAATGCAATAATTACTATATAATTTCCCTTTTTAGTATCTTTAACCAGTGTCCGGGGACACCGGTTAGCATTTCCCATATTTAAAAGTAAAACCAGATTGTATTTACGAGATTGTTTGTTTATTGCAAAGTAGTATTTATACTCTTTGCATTAAGTTGTAAAAGTGAACCTTAATTATACTATTTTAATGAAAATATACATCAATTAAACACTTTTTTTGTACAATTTTGATTTTTAATTTGTATACAAAACAAATTATATCACCAAACTTTTGAAAGAAGGAGTAATAAAGTTATGATAGCGTGAACCAATTATGACAGAAAATTAAGATATCTTCCTTGCTGGACGAAAAATGTTACTACTATAAACTCCTACAAAAGCAAAACAACTTCATAAATATCATTTGATTCTATGCCACATTTTAGACACACGTTTCTTCCTTGATAGAAGCCATAGTCGTGAGTTTAACCAATACTACTTTTGTCAACGTCATGCATTAAGACTTAAGAGTGTTCCAATTCTTACGCAGGGCGATTATTGATATGCTATATATACTCCCTCCGTTTTTAAATATAAGCAACATTGACTTTTTAGATTCATTCATTTAATGATGTATGTGGTCTATATTATGAACCACATACATCATTAAATGAATGAATCTAAAAAATCATTTTTATTTACTAAAACGAGGGTGTCATTATTAGTCACTCTCAAAAGCCAGAAGAGCATTTATCAAAATCATAGGTCCCATCCCAATTGGGTAACGGGTGGTGGGGGGTAAGGCTTAGAGCCAGTCAAGGTGAGTTGTTTTTATAATGTGATGTGGCAACAGCTAATAGTGTATGTATTCTTTCAATCTTTTCATTATAGAGACGACCTAGTATTATATGGGGTCACAAGACTAAATGCATAGTGTTTAGATACACAGTATAACAAACATTAATAAAAGGTAGAAACATTTTCTTTATTATTAAAAAGTGTTTTTTTTTTTTAACATATGCATGTCTAAAACTATACATTTGGTCTCGTGGCCAAGTAAGATCGACTCTTATTAGACACACTTGCAAAAGCAGCCGTAAACATTTAATTTGTCAAAAATTATGTGAGGTTTCACGGTAGAAATAAAATAGGGGCATTCTTGTAATTATCTTTACAATTATTGATTTTTTTTTTGGTCACAATTATTGATTTGAAGAGAAGAAAATAATTTACATTTTCCAACATAAAATAATCTAAGGGAATCTTCGGAAAAAACAAATAATGCATGTAGAGTTTTGAAAAAACTTTTAACTTTTTTTAGGGGCAAATAAATGTTAAAAGTCTTGTACCAAAAAAAAAAAAATGTCAAAAGTCAGAATTTTTTTTTGGCAAGTCAAAAGTCAGACTTGAGACATATAAATTATAACAAGGGATAATTTTTATTTTTTTTAATGAAAAATGCTAACGAGTGCACTTGTAGAACTAAAGAAGAAATTTTATCTTGAGAATGATGCATTCAATAAATTGAAACTTTAAAAAGTAACTTTTTTTACATAATACTTTTTCAATAATTTCCATTTTTGAATCCTTAACAAGGCACTTGTTATCAAAACATTTTTTTAAAATAAAATAATATAGCACACAACATTTTGTTTTGGATCATTACGCCATGCAAATTCATTGTATCTTACTATAGATACAACACTTCTCTCACGTCCTCCAAATTTTCATTTTTACCTTGTACGGATTATAAAACTCGAACTAAAAAAAACACGATTTAGATTATATAATATCAAAACATGCACATATAAGCAAATTTCAGAAACTTTTTTCTTTCCAACAATTGCAATTTTCTAACCTAAAAACCTCAAAAACACCCATACGAATTTGAATTTCATATGTGCTTGTTATTGAATAACACTTTTCTTTTTCTTCAAACGTGTGTAAATTCAAAATCTTAATATTTTTGCCCCGATGAATGTAATCTCGAAACAACTTGTTTGCATTTGTCTGGTTATTGTCCTGAATGGTATTTCCACTTGATTTATTTCACATGTATTTTAATCTGATTTATTGGGTAAAACTCTTCTGCTTGTATTGGTTGATTTAAGCTATAATTGAGTTTTACAATACATTATTATTGATGAATGTACTACGTAATTGGATCTTTGAACAAAAATTAGATTGTTCTTCGTAATTTGTTGTGTTTATTTAAAAGGAAGTGTTAAAGAGTGCCTTTGATGTATTGGTTAAAATGATAAAAGTAGAAATATTACATTGAAAAATGGTGATAAGTGGTGAATTTTACTTTTTAAATTAAGACACTAGACCTATTTTGATAGTACAAATAAACAATATATCATCTTTGAATTTGGTTAGATTAGTTTACTGCTATGCGGGTAAATAATTAGTTGTTTTGATTTGGATTTAATGTTGGTTTTGCTTGAACACAAATTTTGATGTTCAATTTTCTCATTGCAATCTTATAGTACTAATTATTAACTTACAGACTCTTATTCACACCCCTCACCAAGTATTAACCCACATTCTAAAAAAAAAAGTATTAACAATTCACTTGATGATGTTGGAAAGTTTTTTTTTTTTTTTTTTTGTGATCGTGTGACAATTTCTCAGTTACACCCAGGTGGAATTCTTTTGTCTGTTTTGTTTTTAAGTATTAATTTTTTTACTTAGCCGATTCATGTTGTATGATTACTGATTAGTAGGGACATCATTAAATCCGTAACACTTACTAGGCGAAAGTTTTAACAATATCATCAAAATCACAGTTGTAGTTTCGAAGCCAAATTTACAACAACACTGTTAGAACGGTATATGTTTAAAAGAACAATATTTCTAAATTATGTTTAGATGATAACAAGACTAATAACAGAAAGAATTTTTCTACTAATTGTATGCTCAAGTGTGCAGGTTAGTAAAAAGAAAAATATAAAAAGTCTAATAAGGCCCAGTCCTCTAGTCTTAATATAAAAGTTGGTAATGTAGAAGACGAAAAACAAATTTTGAGGAAATGACAAGTGGTCATCAAACACAAGACAAACTCACCAAGTTCAAAGCAAGCAGCAAATTCTACGGTGAACACGTTGTCAACAAGCACACCATTTGTGTTGAAGCTCGAGTCATTGTCTGGACATGATGATCCTCTACTGATCAAAGTAAAAAAAAGTCCAAATTCATCGATTTGACCAAGCAATCCTCTGGATGATTGACACACGAAGATATCAAGGCAATCATTTAGGTTTAATATTGAAGATCTCGTACCAAGCTATGATTTGTGTCAATTTTTTTTTTCAAGATAATCATGGAGGTCATAAAAAAAATCCACATGACAGCAACCACAATGCCACATGACAAGATTTCTGGCACATCTGCTCTTTCAGAGTGACTGAGTTGTTGGAGGAGCAAAATAAGGAGAATTTTAAATTACATGGCAGGATCTATTTTTTTTTACAATGGTTATTTTTGCATATGAGCTATTACAACAATACACCCAACATTTAATATACAACAACAGAGAAATAGTTTATTTCTAGTCAAGTGAAACATGCGTATCAAGGGATCACGATTCTCTATGTTTGATTTCAAAAAATATGGTAATTGCAGGAAAAATTGTGATAAAATGTGAGTGATGATGAAAAGAGAAAACATGTATAGAACGATAAAAAAAAGGATAATGCCGAATCTTACAAACACACAAAAAACAAAGGGTACCGCTTCTCCCAACAATTTTTGCCATTCCCAACAAAATAGCCTAGCGTGAGTGATGACAGTCAGTCATACACTATTTTTTAAGTCTTTTCATAGTCATTTTGCGAGTCTTTAGATGAGTTTATGTTAGTTTTAATTGAGAGAGTTGCAAATAATATTATGCATATATTTATATATATTATATGATATACATTTATGTATGTGATATAATATATTATTTATATCTATGTGTGCGTGTATGCTGGACAATGGAAGAAAAGGAAAATGTGGGTCTTAGTGCTAGCTGACCAAAAACAATAAAATAAAAATCAATTAGCCTTGATGATAAAAAGGAAGCACGTGATTGGCTGAAAGGAAAAGAAAGGGAATAGGTTTGAAAGATTATAAAAGAGCCGCACAACACAGTAGCCAGGGGATTCACGTTTTGGGGAACAAGGCTGGATCA
>Ga0228710_1001132_pt1 | contig 38809 bp, 24 predicted proteins | sample MedpolnodulmetaG_FD_177995 | JGI IMG/M metagenome (GOLD analysis project Ga0228710, IMG submission 177995) | Root nodule microbial communities from Medicago polymorpha collected in Santa Monica, California, United States - pink nodules | ecosystem: Host-associated > Plants > Roots > Nodule...
AGAGAGAGAGAGAGAGAGAGAGACTAAAACATAATCAAAACACCTCTACATTTTATTTTATTGTTATGTTTTTTAACATATGTACAATGCCATTAAATATTCAGATGTAGATAGGTTGTGATTTACAAAATATACAATTCCAGGTAGTTGATTATTTAATTGTACCAACATGATAATGACATTAAGTTCGTGTTATGTAATTTAGATTTTAGGCTTCATATACTATTGACATTCAGCATCTGATAAGTATCCAAACACTTCTGAAATCTCAACAGCTTCCTTTTGATGGCAGATATGATTATAGTATAAGCTATCAAAATTCACTAATTTACATATTTTGTTGCTAATATATATTCTATTTCTGCATTAACCTTGCATATTTTTTCTACGCCACTTACCACCATGATATCGGAAAATCCAACAGTCGAACATAATCATAGTCTGAGATTTATCCTCTCAGATATCCTAATGATATCGGAAAATATCCTATCGCCTCCAATAGTTACACCGGTGGCTCCAGAAGCAACTCGCAAAACATCTTCAATCAACGCAGCGCTTCCCAAAATATTGTTGACGCGTGCTCCGCTCTCTAGACTTCTCCCTTCGAGAACACTACTTCGTTGTTTTTGTTTATACTCTCTTATATATGTAGCCATGCCAGAAGGATTGAACCGTGTTCTTCTGCGCCATCCTTTGGCGCACATGAACCCTGAACTTACAACATTCAAATGCTCGTCGCCGTCAACTAAAGAAATATCATTTTGTAATTTACTTCCCTTTTCTACATTAGATGAATTATTAATTTGGAAAGGAATATGCTTGTACTTGTCAGAATGCGATATCTTGTGTACATGTGATCTTTCAGTCGGAATTTCGACACCATATAGACAGTATATTTCCATATTCGGAGCATCGGGTAGTCTGAATAAGAAATTCACATTTAGTTTTCAAATCAATGAATCAAATAGGGTAATCAAATGTAGTACCAGCGTTGTCAAATAGCAGCGCTAAAGCGTAGCAGAATTTGAACAAATCACTATTATTCAAAAGTGTTTCATAAATCTACATACTTACTTTGTTTCAAGTGGATTAGACCAGTATTTGTAATGTGCATATTTAGGATCATCCAAATTCTCTGCTATCCCGTGAGAGAAATGAGCCTCGGCACGCTTCATCATATTTGGAGCAACAAAATTAAGTAAATCAAGATCAGTTCTTCCTGTACTAGCCTTTCTTTTAGGAAAATTTGGAATGCTTCCTCTACGTATCTCATTACATTCAGTCCGAACATCCTCACATGATAAGTTAAAGGAAGTAGAATTATGTTTAGATGAAATTTCCTGCAGAAAAGAAATATACGGATTATTGTTTCGAAATGTATATGACACATCAGAAATTTTGTCACATGATTTGAACTATACTGATCAAATCAGAAAATTTCACACATCCATGCAGAAACGGACAAAATAACAGTGAATGGAACAGTGCAGTAGAGGTTCAAAAAGTGATTCAACAAATGATGAAATGCCTTGTAAACATGTACAGTAATGAAGTTATAGCAAATTAAGAGAAAAACAAATAGTATCATATGGTACCTCTGCTTCTGAATCAAGTGTAGTGAGAAGCGAAGCAAGTAACTGTGAAACGGCCTTGCCAAAAGAGTTTATTCCTCCATACTTTGTAGGTTCTTTTATGTGGATACATTTCTGCATATCGCGGCAGTTATAAGTGTTGTTACTTGCAAAGTGCTTCACATGTCCCCTCTTTACCTGATCACATTTACTCCGTTCATTAGGACCCGAATCCAAGTCACCCCAGATGGTTTCACCGCCTTTTGGCATCAATGAGATGATTGAATCCCAAGTTCTACATACCCGCAAGACATGTTCAACCGTTTGAAGACCAAGGTAATCAAAATTTAAAATGCCAGAAGTCACGGCTCTGCAAAATTGTGAAAACACTCCATATTTTCAGATTTAAACAGTCTAGGCAGATTGTGTCTTCCTTTTGATTCATAGAAACGTATAAATAGATGGAACTACCGTTGAATTGAACACACAGACACGCACACGCATACACACGTAAGTACTATTTTAAATTTTCCAGTTTTACTTTCATATTATCTGCTGAGATTTTGATTGCGATGATCGCTTGCACCCTATGAAGCACGGAGACGGACACAGACACCGATAATAATTTGATAAAATCACATAATTCAATGAAATCATGTGTCGTGTCAGTGTCGGACATTGACGCTAGTCCGACACCATGATACGCCTAATCCAAGGAGTGACTGTGCTTCATAGCTTGCACCTTATTCAGTTTTTCTTCTTATTCAAAAAATTGTTTTCCAACTTAACATTGATGATACCTTCAATCTTTTCCTGAAGTTCACATTTAAAATCCCCATAGATTATTAATGATGGCATCCAGGGACTATCTAGATTGGTTTTCCTGAGTTTATCTACTGTCATAAGCACTTATGTGACTGTTTAGGAGAGCTTCTGGAAACAGTTGTCGAGTCCATAGGTAGATTTCAGATTATTTCCAAAAGCTCTCCATTATAACTGATGAAAACAGCTTAATATTTATATGAAAACCGTTTGATTTTATTTTATCTTTGGTTGATAAAAGTACCTTATACATAAGCATTTATGCTATAGGTGCTTAATTAAGCTGTTTTGCCAAACAGGGTCACAATCTACTTATGTTATATGATTTCTACAATTCCAAATTATACCTTCAAATTTCGCATGAAGAGGTTAAATTGAAACAAAGGATTGTGTTGCAAGGACTAACCTGACAAATGCAGCATCACTGCCTTCGGCTGAAAATATATTGCTAACTGCCCTCGGAACACCGAGAAATGCCGGGCTGATATTCATGATTGCTTTGATATGCTTTTCACACCAACCTGGACCACCACCACCACCCATGGGAGGCGGTGTCTCAACCCATTTTAGGAAATGGAGGAAATAAATAGCCCCCATAGACTGAGGCACAACTACCACTTTCTTATAGCCATTTGTTATATACATAAGCTCAATTTTACTTTTCAATCTACTAAGAGCTTGGTCTCGAATCTGTTTTGTTCAATTAAAACCAAATTAATCGAAACTTATTTCTGCAAACATGCCAACATTGCTTTTCTGCTTCAGAACTTTTTTGGCTATATAAGCGTAAAGGAAAGTCATAACGATGCGAGAACAAAGCAGAAGAATATAAAAGACTCATACAATTTTTTATCTATAGCTTAGGAAACTATAAGTGAAAAAAATATGATTTTATATAAGAAGTGTTTTAGATAAAAATAACTGAACAATGACAGTGTGAAGTTTCATTCAACAAGTACAAAGCACTCAAAATCATTATAAAACGATCAACAGTCAACACACCTCGGTGTTTTGGAATGACAGCCTCCAGTCATAGGAAGCCATGTGCAAGTTCTTCCCTTCATAACCAATTCTTGCCAAATTTTCTATTAAGGCTGCCCAAATGTGATAACCAGAAGCAAAATCATCGGCAGCAACAAGCTCAGGTACTGCCCTGACTCGAATTCCAGGTGGGTCCAGACCAGTCTCATTATGCAGAGAGAGATGCTCTAACCAGCATAAAGGCCTAAATGCCACCACACAAAAAAAATTGAAAAAACTCATTAGGATTGATTGAATTCAAAGTCACAAGAACAGAAACAGTAACAGAACTACAGAAGCTTTATCTTTGGATAAACTTCTAGCATTTTTCAAGTGAAACAGTATATAACTTTCAATCATGAAAAGCCAATTAACTTATGAGAGAAGCTAATTATATCTTAAAGAAAACATCTCAACTCTCAAGTGACTTTGGTTAGATGGATCAAACTATTACATGGACACTGACAAACACATAAAATTCCCTGTTGGCTATGCCATTTTTCTAGAACAATACCAGTTTAACTAATATACATTATTTTTGTCAGGAATCCCTCATTCATTGATCAACTTGAGTAATCTTTTAAACACTGTTGTGGTTACTTACTACATGTAGACAAGAGTTAAGAAGGCTGCATTATAAGCATGAAAGAACAATAAATCTAGACTGATATATTGGGAATACTCTCCTTCACCTCCCTACATTTTCAATTAACTACCCTTTCAGTCCTAAATACCGAGACTAACAGTAATAACAGTTAACAGCAGGCCAATCTCAGCCGCGACATCAAGGACGGCAACGCCACTGCAACTGCTATTATGCTATAGTGATTGAAAATGAAAACCATTGTTAACATTACCTAGTACCAGCTCAGTTATTGTATTTTTAACTTATTAGAAAACCTACAATGAACATATTTTTAGGGAGAACCTAAATTAAACATATAATTAGATAAGCTAATAATTAAAATACTCATAGTTACATGGTTACTTTAAGTTGACTTCAAAATTTCCTCTGCTATAAGTACCTAAAGAAAACACATATCAAACTATCTCAAGTAACTTAGGGTAGACAAATTACATAGACACTCCCAACTCCTAACCTCAATCAAAATTCCTCATTGGCCATGCCAAAATTTCAAGAACAATAAAAGTATTACTATTACTAATCTACAACAATTCATAACTTCTTATGAAACAAGATTTTAAATTGCGGTTGCAGTCACACTGACAAAAGCAGCCAATGCAGATACATTTGCTGCATCGCCGTTGCAGAGACCTCTAAAATCTATATTGCTACTGCAATTGCATACCTCAATTTCGAACTACCATATGAACTATACTACAATTGCAGAACACAATTTAGACATATGGTACAAACTACAAAGTAAGAACCTTTATATTGAGAATGAGTCACACAAACCTTTGTAGAATTTGAGAAAAAGTGGCACCCCACAATCTCTTCCTAAACAGTCCATCAGCACAAGGTCTCCCTTCCCAAAGCTCCAAACCAGCAGTCACAATACCAGGCACAAGAACAACAGGATGAAGTGCTTTAACCCCTTCATTTTTCATCCTCAACCCAGGTGAATCAACCACTTCAAAACCAGTTAATGTAGCTGGCAAAAACTGATACAAAAATGAAAAAAGCCACCAAATTGTACACACATAACCTATCAACCAACAACAGTAATCAATGCAGTTCTTCCACTCCTTCACTTTACTTTGCTTCTTTTTTTCCATTTTCAATATTTCACCGACAACATAACATAGTATTATGTTTGTTTGTTGTTGCTGCTAAATATTTGTTATTGTAGGTGGATGAAACCAAAGTGTGTTTTTGTTTTTCATGATTTTTCAACTATGAATCTTTGATGACACTTGTTTTGCAAAGGACATGCAATTGTTTATTAGTTGTCACTGTTTAGTCACACACGTTTCCATTATACTATTTTCACGTGGATGACCTTTCTTTAACACTTTTTGGACCTTTCCACTACACTCGACTTAAAACAACAAGACACAACCGATCAAGTGAAAATTTATGCATATGTATGTATACATGACACACTTAGTTAGATCATGTATGTGTAGGTAGGTAGAAAAAAATATGGTGTGAAGTGAGGCACAAATTTTGAGGCAGCATGGTATCATTGTGATTCCATATCACACCAACTGGCAACTGGCAACAGGCAACTTCATATAGTAATGGAAAAATAGGTTATGCATATGCCAGCGAGTTAACCTATTTTACCTTTTGTCAAAACAAAAAATACCTATTTGACCTTGTTTTGATAGACAAAGTATAATCCTGGTTGGTCCGCACCACCTAACTTTCTAGAAGAATTGGTTATTATTTTTTCTATCATATTCATTTCTCTTCTCGCACACTCTAAGTTTTTACGAGAATACTAATGAGAGTTTCGGACTATATAGTTTAAATTGAGTTTTTTCTTTGTTTTGGGTGGAAAAAAAAGTTTTTCGCCAATTTTGATTTTATAATTCGAACACCTCAAAAAAATAGGGTGCGTTGTTTGCTTTTTTCGGATTATAGGATTCAAACACCCCCTAAACACCCTTATTTAGAGGAAAAATAATTCAGATTATATAATCGAAACGATATCGGCATTAACTCTAAGCAAGTTTGTAACATGGATAACTAATTTAAAAACCATATTAATCTTCTTAACTCATATCCTTCTGTTTTAGGTCATTATTAGTTGTCCCCGATCGAAAATCGGATTTTCGAACTACTTGATTGGATTGCTCGAAACTTTTCCAGAAAATAATCAAGGATCAAGAATCCCTTAGAAGAGACTTATGGGATTCCGCCACTCAAAATCCAAAATTCCATCATTTAGACTCATTTTTTATTTTTTTTTATTTTTCATATTCTCAGAAAAATCTGAAGAAAAAAAAATAATTGCATTAATTTTATTTGATTTTTAGAATTTTTGTTGGTATTTTTTATTTTATTTGACATGTTTTTATCATTTTTACTTTTTTTTTTATAACTGAAATTCTCAACTACTGAAATAGGAGAGATTCTGATTATTTATATATAAGCATATTTTGGATTATATAATCCGAACACATCAAAACTGTGTTCGGATTATACAACCTAAAATCTCATGGCCATTTTTGTAATAAAAATTAGGGTGCGTGAAATGGATGGGGTGAAAAAAAATAAGAGAGTTGCTGCTCTCACAACAATAATTTCTTATAAACATATAGAAATGACCAAAAAACTCAGCGGTAGTTAACTACCACCGGAGAATTTTTGGTCATTTCTATGTGTTTCTAAGAAACAATGGATGTCAAAACAGCAATTGTCGAAAAACAATAGCCAGAAGAATGGGATAGATATGTTGGCCCATTGGGCCAATCTTTTCTTTCTACTAGGGTCCATTAGGTCATAGTTTAAAGAGAGTTACTTTTCCCACCCTATGTCTTTCCTCGCGCGTCCTATTTTTTTCCAAAAATACCCTTTGTCCGGATTATATAATCCGAACTACTTCCGGAATAATAATTCCGGATTTATTCGTGGTTTTTGGCACTTCATCTACCCTGATGGATGATGATGCCAGTTATGAATAGATGGATTCAGATTATATAATCCGAAAAGTGTAGAAAACTTCCGGATTATATAATCTGAAACGTGTAAATCACCCCGTTGAAAGTCAACAAATGGGGTGGAAATGATGTTTCTGGATTACATAATCCAGAAAGTGTTAAAACTGTCTGGATTATATAATCCGAACTGCATCAGCATAGAGGCAGAAGCCGTCTGTTTTGGCTGAACCTCTGTTTTGGCGCATTTAGCTTGCTTCTAACAGTAAATTTAACTTATAACATAACAATTATCAACACAACATAATTTTCAAACATAACATTAATCAAATATAATTAAAAATTATCCAAGATTACATAACATTAAAAATTATCCAAATGTTACATCACTAAAATTTATCCAAGATGTTCAAACATATCATAACACAATCAACTCCTAATAACTACACTCGTACCACCGCCACCTCTTCCACCATCCCTGCCGCCACCTCTGCCACCTCTGGCACCCCTGCCACCCTCAGTAGCTCCCCGACGATGGTAAACTTTCTCATCATGCACCTCTTTCAACGCATCTTCCAAATGTTGTCATTCCTCAGTCCTTTCAGCACCAGACCACTTCTCATCACAACATAGATGTGGTCTCTGATACGGCTCATCCTTCCGCTAAGTTGTAAGTACCCAAGGTCTCCATCCTCCTGCATCAAGGATCTCACACTCTGGTGGCCTCGGCACCGGTACCGAAATGTCAAGAAGAACTATGTGTGGATGGGAGTGGCGATAAAATCAATCGATGTATCCATCTACTGCCTCCACATCATGAACTGCACGCTCTCCCAACTGCTGAGGTGTCAGCGCATAATCAAGTGCACGCCGAAAGCGGTTTGTGATCTCCGCCAAATTAACATCAGGAGGTGCACTCTCAACATAATGTCTCGGTATGGTCTGAACCGTCCCAAACTGACGAAGCACCCTCTCCGGCAAATATCTCACCATGCGGTCTCCGTATCTCAGTCATCCAGAGTAAAAGTTGACCTGCTCAAACCGACGTGTCGCACGGTGGTCTTCATATGGGGCCATGACAACCCTCGTCAAATCCATCGCATCCAGATGGTTTCTATAGTTGTCCACTGTGCCTAAACCAGAAAATGGTAAAAAAAGCATCACACACGAATCCCGATTCTTTATATATCCTGCCCATACATCCTTGCTTCATGTACCTTGGAAGTGCTGAAACACATAAGCTTGCACCAAAGACAACCACATGTAAATATACAAACCATAAACACTAACATTTAAAAACATAAAACATAATTTTTATTTTATACCTGTAACAAAGTCAGGTATCCTACCACCTGACTGCAGTTGCAACATGCATCATTGTTGAGCTCCCTATACAAGTGAGCTAGTGCCGCAACTCCCCATGAATAACCGACAACAAGATCAAGGTCTCTAAAGTACCTCAGTTACACAACATCCACAGCTCACTGGCTCTTGTCGGTGAAGATCGTGATCCCCACCACATATAGTAAATATATGTGGACAGCCTGGTCCCGCAACCTCTGCGCCTCCTGAGTCACACCAAACTCGGTTTCCAAATCCCTCTGCTCCTTCAAACGCTCCTTGAAAATCCTCTTCAAGTAGCCAAATCGGCAATGTGCACCTTTGGTCTTTTCGACCTCTTTAAGAGCATCACCCGTACTAGACCCCAAGTACGTCTCCATCAATTCCACTGCCTCGTCTCGTGATATGGACCCGTGGGACATGAGCATGTCGTCAATGGGGAGATACAGCAAACAGGCCACATCATCAAGTGTGACTGTCATCTCCCCAAACGGAAGGTGGAAGCTGGAAGTCTCCTCGTGCCACCTCTCCACAAAGGCACAAATCAGACCATGGTCAATCAGGCTGTAGCTGGTATCCTGAACCCAACCAAGGCCGGTGCCCTGCAATCTGTCCTGCCACCACTGTGCAACCATGATAGGGATGGTTTCTTTATCATGCATCTCCCCAATCTTCTTTCCGTTGCTGATGTATTTTAATTTTCCACGCCACTGCAAATAATTAAAAACAATACCTAAACATTAGTTTACACTCATGGCTTCACAAACAGATTTAACAGTACATAAACAGGCAGTATCACAAATATCAACATCATTTTCACTCAGATTAACATTAATAAAGTGAGTTTAAAGTGAGTTTAACATCAATAAATACCTCGCCCTCAGACGCCTTCCTGGCCACGTGCACATGGTACTTCCACAGCAGGCCAGTCTCGTGTGGGCCACCGGGGTAGTAATCTAGTGGCTCAGGGTCCACCACCTTCTCCTTCTTCTTTCGCCTGCGTCGTGGCTCAGCATCTTCCATTTTCTCGTCCATAGCCTGAAGCTCCTCCTCAAGCTCCATCTCCTCCATATGCTGCAACTTCACATCAGGCTGCTCTTGCTGCAAGTCCATATACTCTTGCTGCTCCGGCTGATGCTCGACATCAGCACGGCGTCCTTTGACACCACCCCGACGCCTCGGAATAACATCTTCATCCTCCATCCGTCGGATACGCTCCCTCCTATGGGAAGCATGCCCTGCCTCCCTTACGCGTCGAGTAGAGTACGATGTTTCCGTAACATGTAAATTAGGGTAATCAAACATCACAATCAAATATCACAAAACATAAGCAAAAAAAAAAAATTGGGTTTGTCCGGATTTCAAAATCCGGACAGCAACAATTAAGTCCGGAAAACGAAATCCAGATTGCACCCGACCGGAATTCCAAAAAAAAAATCAACCAAATTAACCGTGCATGTGTACATAATCGAACTTACCTTTCATGATGTTTGAATAGGGTTGAAATGCGGTTCGTTTGAGCAACAAAACTCCAATTTGGACAAGATTTGTGGTGTTTGGAATTTGGGATAATGTAGAGAGAGAGAGAGAGAGAGAGAGAGAGAGAGAATGGTGAAAGTGAAACTGTAAAAATGGGGGTGAAGTTCCTTTTATACTTCGCAAGTGTCCGGAATGCATATAGATGTTTCCGGATTACATAATCCGAATAACATGTTGGTAATTTTTGCAGGGCATGCGAAGGTCATGGGGTGGGAAAAGTAAATATCTAGTTTAAAAATAATGATTGGTTTCATTTAATTTTGATAGTTTTTCCGACTAAATTTAGGTTTTAAGATGATTAAAAGTGATGTATAAATGTTAATTTTTATATTTTTAAGATCTCCAGCAAATATCTTTATACAATGTGGTGTATAAAATTTTGGTGAAAGCGTTCACAAACCGATTGTATACAGTTCTTGAGAAAGTATTTTAGTTGAGCAGTCAGGTTTTATGGTAGGCAGATCTATCAACGATAATGTATTGATAGCATCAAAAAATTATTCATTATTTGAAGTGTAACACTTCTTTAGCATCATGACGGAAATTGTTACTAGTGTCACATACCAACTTTATCACATACTTTTCCTCAAAAACAAAAAAAAAACTTTATCACATACTTCTTGCAACATTTTTTATGTAATTCCTACTTGCATTGCTTCTACTATTATGAATAAAATACCATAAGTTTGCTTGCGTCGAAAAAAAATTACTATTAGTAGTTTTCTACTATTTAGGTTTTTGTATTGGTCTTTAATTTTTTTTAGAAGTGTTTACAAGCAAAATCAAGAATCATCAAGATATTTGTGAGTGATGTTACCATGAACTTAACTCAATTGGTAGGAACATTGCATAATACATGCAGGGATAAGAGTTTAAGCTCTGGACATCCTAATTATTCATCGAAAGAGATGAATTTCTAACCATTAGACTACTTAAAAAAATAATTGGATGAGTTAATTTGATTCTCATTAGGATTAAATTGAAGATACATAATCATTTATAGTCCAAAGTTCTCTAATTGAAGCAAAAAGATCACCGACATGGCAAAATAGTATGTGAAAAGAAAGAAACATGTGGGGAATTAAAAGAAACTAAGTTTTGACTTATTTGTTGACTTTATTAGTAAGATTATCTTCACCTCACACTGAAGTTTGTAGCAGCTGCGAGGGAATGGTACTCTACCTACGTTGAGGAACAAGATACAATGTTTTGCTTCTTGGATTTCCAAGGAAGAAGCAATAGCCCAAAATTGAATGCATTGTAATCAAACACCCTTTCCAATTCACATCACTAAGACCCGTAATTTGTAATTGAGTTGCAAGGAAAAAGCAAGCCATTACCTGATAACACAACACCCAAATTTTTGTATGAAAAATAATTCATTCTTTTGCATTTCCCTTCTCGAGGTTTTCTCAAATTTATTTCATTTGAATCATCTCCTTCCCTTACTCTGTTGGCGCTTTTCTCTCTCATCATACCATAGCACACATTCATTTTCAATGCATTGTTACATGTAGGAGAAAATCCACGAAACAAGTTGTGCAAACTATTATAAGTTGTGCACATGCAGGTCGCAACTTCTATAAGAACTTTGTCGCATACAAGACACTCCATCACCGTGGTCTTTGTTTTCACACCACCATGACCTTCATCTTCTCACTAACACGCCATCGTATCACCGTGTTCAAATTTGTTGTTACCTATTTTGTAGATTTATTCTTCTTGATAACAAACGGAAGGAAAACGTATTGAAATCTTGATATAACATGAACGATTATTTTTGGGAAGAATTTATACTAAAATAATTTTTATAAAATAATTTTTTTTAAATTGTTAACTGTTTTTAAAATAATTTAATTGAATTAAATCATTAAATCAGATAAATAATTAATTTAGTTTTATGAATTAAGTGAATAAAAATTAAATTATAATTGAACGTATTTTTTTTTTATTTAGGAAATCTTGTACTTTTCAAACTAATCAACACTTATTTTTTGTTATATATATTTCTTCTCTCGTATCGAACCATATATTAAGGGCCCGTTTGGATTAGCTTATTTTACAGCTTATATAAAACAGCTTATGCAAATAAATAAGTTTTTATGTATTATTTATAAGTTTTTAAGGTAGTTTATGAAAAAACCGTTTATGAAGCTACAATTTTCGTTAGTGGGAGCTTATAAATTAAAATAAAAACTTATTTATTTACATAAGCTATTTTTCATAAGCTCAAAATAAGCTCAAACCAAACGGGGCCTAAATCTGTTTTTTCTATTTCTCTCTTCTCACTCTTGTTGGAAGCAAGTTGGTCGAGGTACAATTTCTAATATTTATGTTTTGTGGATAACAATATAAGATATAATTTATCCTCTAATGTTTACTTAAGTGTGCAGATTATAATATCCTATCAAGGAAAGTCAAAGAAGAAGGAGTTGAGCTCGACTGGTTTATATTGTTTGTTGACATCAAGTACAACACAAAATGTATCTAGTATCAAAGAAGCAACATCATCTGGTGTTTCTCTATCAAATAACATGGAGGGAAGTACAAATCCTTTGGTACGAAAAGGAAATATTTGACATAGTGCGTCTATTAATACTCAATCATGCTTGCATGATTAACTATTCGTCTGGTATTTCTCTAATATAGCATATGTATTTGCATTAACATTGTGCCTAAAGGAATAATCATAAACACATTGATGAAATGTGAGGTTTGAGCACAAAAGTCAATTATCTGGTATGGATGATTTTGAATCACACAAAGTTGTAGAAATACAGCCTTAAAGTTTGTTCTATGACAAAGAATCTATGTCTTTTGTCATGCGACATCTACAAGATAAAACGAATTTATCCAACATCTCTTACAACATATCAAGAATTATAAATAGAACTTGTCCTTTGTTGTTGTGTACAAGTGTGAGTTATATGCAGAGGTGGCCCTGAGGGCGGGCTCGAGGGGCGGAAGCCCAGGGCACCATTTTCATAAGGGCACCAGAATTATTATTTTTATGTAGTAGTTAGTACTAGATAGATATATTTCTTTTATAAATTGCTTTGATTAATTATATTGAAAATATGTTTTTAAAGAACTTTGATTATGAATGAATCGTTTACAATAAAAAATACAAGAAAAAATACATTCAAATAATTAAAATGACATAATTTTATTAATTCGCCCAGGGCACTAAAAATTTTAGGACCGACCCTGGTTATATGTCTCATATCGGATAAAAGAGTAAAGGTTGAACACCTTGTAAGTAAGAGGACTCATAAACCCATTTCCTTAAGGTTTTGGGTAAGAGTGTGGCGTCTCTCTCACTAGTGTGGTTGTTTTAGCTCGATGTGGACGGTCCTCGAGACTCCCCTCATGACCCAACATCCTTCACATTTGAAGGTGAGGAACCAATGAATATTGAGGAAAAATGCACCAATATTCCATATGAGCACACATTTTGAAAATCCATTGAACAAGAAATCACTTTTTATTAAATCCTCTTCTTCAGAGTTATTTTCTTGTGCTATATTTTGGTATTAATTGTTTTATCGTCTTTATGTTATTCAAATGCAAACATATTCTGTAACTCGCCCAGTAATGGCATAATGTCAAGTTGGAATTGATTATTTCCTCTAAGGTGGTTGGTTGGATTAAGGAAGACCAAAGTTTACTACCTACAACGTATCTGAGGCAAGTTGGTCGAATCAACATTTTTAGTTCGTGTAAAAAATTTCATTAGCATTTTTCTTTCATTTTTTATAGTTTCTTTTTTCTCCTTCAATTGATTTTCTCTACTTTTATATTTTTTATTATTTAATAGTAATCCAAATTATCCTGTCCAACTTAACCCAAATGTAATCAATTGGTTAATCTGATTTTATCGCTAACAATCCAAATTTTCTCCCAAGCCCAAACCGATCAAACTCATATCCACCATCCTTTCCTTTCAAATCCCAAATTTTCTCTTTCTCTAGACCTAATGATAAAAAGTTTAAAAAATAATTATCATAAAAATGATGCATTCCAGTCCCTAAAACTTTTTAAATTGATTTTTTTATTTCTAAAATTTATCATTTATTTCCCTTTTTAATTTCATAACAAGTACGCTTGTAAGCAGGATCCAATATTTTATGTGTAAAAAAGACCATCTAAATATTTTAATATTTAACACGATGACCCTATCCAAATCTAAATCAATCAAATTTGATTAATAAAAAAAACTTAAATCCGATTTTTTTTTACGTTATCTCTTTATGATTTTGAGGCAATTTATCCCTTTAAAAAAATCATTTTCATTTTCATCTCATGAACATAAATTTTTTTATCTCATTCATTTAAAATGTGATCTCCATATCCTTCATTTCATAATACTTAAATCCTAATTTTTTATTTTGGGGTTTCATGATTTCACTATGACGCTTGTTTTGCAAGGTACATGCAATTCTTTATGAGTAATGATACATAAACAACCATAGGTGGCAATACACCTTTTGACACCCACACAAAAATCTGACATGTGGTCACATTGACCCCACACAAGCACACTTTCTCTTTCATCTCCTCTTCTCTCCCCCTAATGTATGGGGTGTACAGGGGTGTATGTGAATAAAGGGTGTCTATGTAACATTTTCCATTCTTTATTAGTTGTAAGTTGTAACTATTTAACACATGTTTCTACTCTGCGCTTTCACGTGGATGAGCTTTCTTTTTTGGAAAAGAGACCTTTCTTTAACCCCTTTTGAGCCTTTCGATTTCGGATACTCTGACCCAATGTAACCAAAAAAAGAATACTCTGACCCAAAATAACTAGACACCACTGTGAAATTATGCAAAGACATGTGTAGCTATTGAGCTATTACAGGTGATAGTGCCAAAATTTTCCAATTGAAAAGGATGCATTTTTTTTAAGAAGCAAAAGAAAAATAAATTAAATAAACCACGCCACAAGATACAAGACATATTGCCAAAATTACAGGTGATATGGGCATAGTGAAAGGATGCATATGTGCATGAGTCATGACAAAATTTTACTTTTTTTGAAAATTGGAGTACAAATTTTTTAGGGCATAGTATCATTGTGATTCACATCACACCAACTGCAACTAGGTTGTGTATGCATGTTAACCTGTTTAACCCTTTTTTTTAGTGGACTTATGTCCTCTCCCATGAATTTACCATCGAGTGAAATATGTCTTTATTTTTTCTTACCATGATCTTAATAGATTCCTTAAACAATATCTTTGAATATTTCTTAGCATGACCTTTAATAGATTCCTTAAACAATATCTTTGAACATTCTTAGGATGACCCTTTACAACATAGACCACAAAATTTATTAACTAAATTGATGGTAACCGATAGTTGTATGTCATTTATTAGCTCTGTTTAGTAAAAATAACGGTTCAACTAGCTCATAAATCTAAAATATCATAAAACATTATTTTTAATTTATAATAAAATTTATATAGATTGATATTTGAGTGTTTAGGATTTCTTAATTCGTAATAAAATTCATTATAGTGGTCCATCAATAATCCCTTATTTTTTGGGTCCATATCAGGGCTCAGAAATTATTAACGAAAAAAGACATTCCAACTTCCATCATATAATTCAAAACGGAATTCATCGTACATTTATTTTAAAATGATTAATAAATAATATTTTGTTGCTATGTAAAAAGATATATTTTGTTAACAAAATAATTACCTCATGTCGTTCTCCTTAGAAGTGAAACAGTCTGTGTGGGATTATGATAGTTATAAGAGTCCGGGTCTGTATGGTATTAGTTTTGGCTTCATAAAGGAGTTTTGGAATTTGCTAAAGGATGATTTTATAAGATTTTTATCAAAATTTCACCGGAACGGGAGGCTGACTAAGGGACTGAATGCCACTTTTAACGCATTGATTCCGAAAATTAATAGCTCCCAAAGGCTTAACGACTACCGTCCCATTTCTCTGGTGGGCTGTATGTATAAGGTTCTTGCCAAGATTCTTGCAAATGATACACTTATTACTGCTGACAAGAGTTGGTTGAATGTGCGCTCTATACGGGTGGTGTTACTTGTCTTTGAGGAGGTGTCCGGACTTAAGGTGAACTTTCATAAAAGTATGCTCACAGGCGTGAATATATCATATTCCTGGTTGTCAGAGGCGGCCGCAGTGATGAATTGTAAAAAAAAGGGTCCATTCCTTTTGTATATTTGGGTCTGCCTATTGGAGGAGATGCTCGAAAGATTAGTTTCTGGAAACCTGTTATTGATCGTATTGTTGCTCGCTTATCGTCGTGGCATAACAAGTTCCTTTCTTTCGGTGGTCGTCTGATACTTTTGAAGTGTGTCATGTCTTCCATTCTGGTTTACTTTCTTTCCTTTTTCAAGGCCCCCGCAGGTATAATTTCCTCTACTAAATCTATTTTTAAAAAAATTTTGAGGTATACTTGCTTGGGTAAAATGGGAGTCCATTTGCTTACCAAAGGAGGAAGGAGGGTTGGGGGTTAGGAGGTTGGGATTTTTTAATTTATCTTTGTTGGGAAAGTGATGTTGGAGGATATCGGTGGATAAGGAGGGGCTTTGGTACCGTGTTTTAAAAGCTAGGTACGGGGAGATGGGGGGGCAGATATTGCTCTTTTTGGTGAAGAACGGTGTGTGATGTCTGTGGGGGAGGAGGAGTCGGAGTAGGGAGTTGGTTTGATGATAACGTTTGAAGGGTGGTAGGTGATGGTCATCACACTTTGTTCTGGCATGATAACTGGGTGGGAGAAATTCCATTGAGGAACAAATTCCCCCGCCTATTTGATCTGGCCGTGAACTAGGAGTCCTCGGTGGAGGAGATGTCAAGGTTAGGGTGGGCGGATTGTGGTGGGGCATGGGTGTGGAGGCGTCGTCTGTTGGCGTGGGAGGAGGAGAGCGTGAGGGGGCGTTCCATTTTATTGTATAATGTTGTTTTGCATGACCAAACTCATGATACATGGAAATGGTTGCTCGATCCTATTCACGGTTACTCGATGCGAGATGCCTACCGCTTTTTTACTACAACAGGTGTAGTTGTGGTTAGGAATCTTACTGGTGATATTTGGCATAATAATATCCCTTCAAAGGTTTCCTTGTTTGTGTGGCCTCTCCTTCGCAACAGATTACAAACAAAAGACAATTTGTCTCGAAGGAGCATTCTTCCCACTACTGATCTAGCGTGTACAGCAGACTGCGGGACTTCATAAACGCCGCATCATCTCTTCCTAGGGTGTGCGACATCTGACAATGTTTGGCATCATGTCCGGATTTGGCTTGGTATCGACTTTGTTGCGTCTAATACTCTTAGTCATCACTTTGTTCAGTTTTCGTATATGGTGGGTATGCCGCGATCTTCACACATTTTCTTTAAGGTTATATGGCTTGCCTGTGTTTGGGTTCTTTGGAAGGAACGAAATAACCGTATTTTTAAAAATATGGCATCAGACCCATTGGCTCTCATCGAGAAGGTTAAGCTTAATTCCTTCTTATGGATGAAATCAAAACAGGTGACGTTCATATACAGTTTTCATGAATGGTGGAATCATCATCTTTTGTGTATGGGTGTCTACTTGTAATTATTTTTGTTTTGGTTGTTTGATGATGCATTTGTTTTTTCGGCATCAGTGACTTTGTAAATTGGTTCGATGCTGCCATCTTTGCACACCTTATACGAGATGATTTGTCTTGTTATTAATGCATTCTATTTTGGCATGTTAAAAAAAAAAAATCATGCTTGTCAATGACAAGGGACATACACTAGTTTATTTACCAAATTCAACTTTTAAATCAAGTTCTACTCATTTAATTAATAAATTATGAGCAACTAATTAATTTCCCAATAAAGTCTCAAACAAGTTTTATATTCATCTTGAGCTTCATGACATTCACGTGTTTGCAGTCCGTCCTTCAAGTGACGGTGATTGACGTCAATATCTTTTGCCTCCTATAACGAAGTATTCTTAATTTTTTCTCAAATGATAACTATTTAAAAAAAAAGTTTTGTTAATTCTTTCAAAAAAAAAAAAAAAACATTTGTTACTTGACGGGGGATTGATTATTTTTCTGCTAGAAGTCACTCGTATAGGTCTATGGATAAAGAATTTATTTACCTGCACGTGGATTTGGTTATTCATATGAAGATTCAGTTATTCTTTGATAGATGATAGGTAAATGAGAAATGATATTTGTACAACCATTTTTGTATAACTTTTATATAATTTCTCTCTCATACTCACATTATCTTCTTATTCTCCCTTCCTTTTTCTCTCTGCATTGTTTTTGACCAATGAGAAGAGGGAACAACAAGGTTGTCCCAAAAGTTGTACTAAGATAGTTATTCAAATATCATTACTCTAAGTAAATATTTTTATAAACGATCATGATATTTTTCATGACTCTAATAAGTTCTTGGAGTTCAACACTTTTTTTACTTTTAAATAATGTTTGTACAACTATTTTATGATAATATTTTGATAACTTTTTCTTTCATATTTACATAATGTTTTTATTATCTCTCTTTTTTTCTTTCTTCTTTCCATTGTTTTTAATTTTAACCAATTAGTAAAAAGAAAAATAAATTTGTCATCAAATAGTTATACATAAATCATTACTAACTTTTTATTACGAAAAACAAGGTCAATCATACCCGATTTTATTATAAAGAAAAGTTATAGAAGGATTTGATATACCATTTTGTTTGTATCGGTGAACTATTGCATTTCTTTGCCAATAATATATAATCTTTATCTTTCTTTCAATAAAAAAAATTAAATCCTTCTCTTTCACGCCAAAATAAAGTTGTGTTCATAATTTAAACAAAGGGAATGTTATTTAATGCTCCCGAAACACTAGTTAATGATTTTAAATGAAATTTTTTTATAAAAGTTTGTGTTATAAAGTGCGTTGGAAATTAAAAATTTGACATTTTTAAAGTATAATTTCTTAATTTAAAATGTTTAAAGAGTACCCCAAGACACTCGTTAACAAGACCCTTTAAATAATACTTGTAATTTGCATTTGGTATGATAAATGGATTGATAATGTCTATCTATGTAACGTTGTACCTTATGTTCACATCAGTGACACTAATCTTCGTCTCTGTGATTTGTGGGAGAATAGAGATTGGAACTTTAACAGACTTTATAGCAATCTTCCTTCTTTCTATCAAGATTGTATTTGTAGCATTACCGTTGATCATGACACCGATGATAGGTTGATTTGGAGTGGTTCACCTAATGGTATATATTTGACGAGTCATGGATATAGGTGGTTGGATCAGAACACATCTCAATTTGTTACACCCACTACTTCTTGGGGTTGGATTTGGAGGTTACAAGTTACTGAAAACCTCATACATTTTTGTTAGTTAGCGATGCATGGTAGTCTTCCTACCAATGCCTTTAGAGGCTTACACCATCTTACCACTAACACAACAGCCTGTCAAAGGTGTGGTGTTACCAGTGGCGGAGTAGAAAGTTTGATTAGTGGGGGCAATATTTTCATATAAATTTAAAATTATTTTAATGTCATGTGTTAAAGTTATAATTATTTTTGGGTGTTTTTTTTATTAGATGCCCAAAAATAGAAAAAATACAGTAAGTGTTTCAAAAAATACATTACCTAGAATTTTATTTTTTGAAAGAAGATTACCTATAATTTTGTATTAACTAGGAAAACGTTAATTTTTTTAGGGGAGGAAAACATATATATTATTTATGGTCTTGTTAAAAAACAATTATTAGTTGTTATATTGTATTATACTTTATGAAGTTATAATATTATATATGCAAGAAAAGAATGAGAGACCAAAAGTCAAAAACAGTAAGTAAGATTTAAGACGAAACATATATGTGTATATGAACAACTCATGCATGTATATATATGTGGTACACAGAAAATAAAAATGGAAGTGGGGACACGTGCCTATAGAACCGGCAACGTAGCTCCGCCACTAGGTGTGGCTGTAGAAAGTGATGTGCATACTCTTCGTGATTATCCAATTGCAATGTCTATTTGGAGGTATTTTTGCTCCACTTATCCTAATGATTTTTACATGCAAGATTATCAAGATTGGTTTAAACACCATTCTACTATTGAGACGGACACTATGTTCATAGTGGTAACTTGTTTTGAGATCTGGCAGAATAGAAACGGAGAGATTTTTCATAATGTGAAAAAAGACCATTGAGCTTCGGTCAATTGTATATTTTCTTATCATTTGTCCGTTAATGTTGCTCTTGGTCCTACTAATAAGCTGTTGGAGTAAGCCCTAATAGTCAATCTATATTGATTGGGTTTGACTTTGTATCATGATATTGATATAAATATATAATAATAAGGCATTTCTTTATTGATTTTGTTTTGTTTCAAAATAATAAAGTCTCTGGAATAGTTAGTCCGTTTAATGGAACATTAAGTATAACTTAATTGTGAGACCCAATTAAACATAAAGACACTATTCTTAAAGTATCCGTAGTCAAGCTTTATTGTGAAAAGGGATAACATTAAAGCATAAAGATTATTATGTGGGTAGATGATAAGTGCTCAAAAGTAACATATTTTATGTGTTAATCTAGGCATTTTAGTGACTTGTTCTGCAAGTTATCTAAGAAAAAGCTACTAAATTGTGTTCTTTTACCATTTATGCTTTACATGCCTTACTCAACCCTTTTTGTGCAGGAAAATGCAAGCAAGGATAAAAATGTACCAAGTTCACAAGATTTCGCTATTAGCGAGATTTTCACCATTAGCGAAATGTTGGCAAAGTTCCAGTGAGGTTTCGCCATCAGCGAAGTTATCAGCGAAGTTCAGAAGCAGAAGGCCAAACTTCACTATTAGCGAATATTTCGCCATTAGCGAAGTTGCATCAGAGAGATTTCGCCATCAGTGAAGTCATCAGCGAACTTCAGGAACTTCAAGTGGATAAGGGACACGTTGAGCAACTCCATTGGTGCAGAGGCAGATTTTATACATTTCGCTAATAGCGAAATATTTGGCTATTAGCGAAATTTCGCAGAAGTAGCCCATATAAATAGTTTTCTCTTCTCTTTCCAACTACACAATTACATTGTTTTTGATATTTTTCTGGTTTTAGAGAGAGACTAGAGCTTTTCTAGAGAGAGAAACACAAAGCAAGGTAGTTAGGAGTAGATTCAACCCAAGATTTGTTGAGACATCATCGATCTAGGCATTGAATCTTCATCTTTTCTTCCTCCTTTGCAAAGCTATCATAGACATATGTAGCTACATCTACCCTTGTGGGTTTTGAGGTATTCAAACAAGCTATTATGTAATCTTTTGATCATTTAATATATGGTTCTAACTATTTATTCAATATTGTTGTTATTCTTGCATTTACTGTTTTATTGAGATTTAAAATGATATGGACACATACTTTTGAATCTAGAAATAGGATAACAATCTATCTTAAGTTATCACTCTAGACATGGATGTTAACATTTGATAATCACTTTTAATCTAGAACTTAATGCTTTTGGGTAATTTAATCGGTTGGGAAATCGTCGATTAAACTATCCAATCGACTTTGTGATTGTTTAAATGTTTGGGAAATCGATGTTTAAACGATCCCTTATAAATAACGATGTCATTTGGACACGAATGATATTGTCGAGTGATTGTGATAATATCGTTTAAAAAGCTAGAATCCGTTATTTGATTGAGAGATTGCAGTTGTTACGCTTGGTTGACGTCTCTGACCCCAATCGAAATAGCCCTATCTCTTCTCATTTAACTTTTATGTCGAATAGAACAATAGTTTTACACAAACAAACAATTTATACCCAAACACTTAACCTGATGAATATTGTGCAAATGCTTATGAAATACGCAACTCCCTGCGGAAACGATCCTATTATACTTACGTGTAAATAGTTTTATAACATGTAAAAATCTTACATCAGTAGACTGATGATCACATCTCACGGATCATGGATAAAAAGTTATCAAGTCTTCATATAGATATAAATATTAGGAGTAATATTTATATTGGATAGACCCACCATGAGAATACTACATAGTATAAGTTATGAAAAGTGTCATAAGATATTCTCATAGTGATAGTGGTGTATTCCACCTTTTGACCTGAAACCACTATGTATCCTAGATGTTGGAGTCAAATGCTTTGTCACGATTCAAACATTGTCTGTAACAAGATCACTATAACGTTGGTTGATGGGTACTCCACGAATCATGCTGAGGGACATAGATGGAATTTGCCCCTCTATATAACAGGAGAAATGTCTACTGGCCCAATATTGAACTGGACAAGGGTGACATGTTATGCCTTGTGTTCAATATAGACATGAGGGCAAAAGGGTAATTATACACATGATCATTATCACATAAAAGGTTTTGTCATATCACATGACATTCTTGTCACTTGGGTAGCAGTGATGTGTTGCTAGGTACCGCTCACTGTTTATAATATTAAATATGTGATTTAATATTATTGTCAACTTTACGGGAACCTATAGGATCACACACAAAGAATAGATAGATGAGAGAAATAAATAAGTAAGACTTATTTATAAAATAATAAGTAGGACTTATTAGTAATTAAATAATTAAATATGATTTATTATTGAATTTACGAAAAATAGAGAAACACGGTCCACCGTAAGGTACGGTGTGTTTAAGTGAAATATGGTGCACCGTAAGGTGCGGTGTACTTAAGTGCTTGTCTTGCTGACCACGCAAGTGATTCTATAAATAGAACCCTTGTGTTCAAGCATTACTAACTTTTTGTGAGTGCTTAACCTAATTCACAAAAGTTGTGAAACCTTAGCCGTCGTTCTCTAAACCTTCTTCTCTCTGAATCTCCGTTGAAATTGGCTAGCACCGGTCATCAGAGAAGTTCTGTTCGTGTGGAATAAGTAGAGGAATCGCTACTTTGCTTTGCTCGTGATCAAAAACAATTCTGTTACAAAGGTTATGTTATTCAAGAGGTAAACACATGAATCCTCAAATTGTTTAAGTATGTGTTTGATTTGTGATTAATGATTTAATCAAGATCCGTTTCAATTGGATTTCTTCCGCAAAGAGGGTTAAAATTTTGAAAACCCCTCTTAAAATTCCTTCATAAGCATCATGTGGTGCGTCATGTTCGTTGGTATCCTCCCCCAAAAGGTTATATTAAAATAAATGTGGACGACTCTTAATGTAGGTTTTGGAGGTATTTTGAGGAACGATAGCGGTATCTGGATTCATGGTTTTTTCGGATCTTGTGGTAGAGCTTCTAATTTATTGCCTGAACTTTCAGCAATATGGAGAGGACTTCAAATGGCTTAGGATCTTGGTTATAAGTCTATCATCTTGGAATATGATTCCCATGCAACTTTGAATTTGATTGCGGATACTACACAGAATGATTTTCATCCACATGCAGCTTTACTCTCTTTAATTAGAAAGCTTGCTTCTCTTCGTTTGGTGGTTTCCTTTACTCATACCTTAAGAGAAGGCAATGAATGTGCTGATTGGTTGGCCAAGTTTGGTGCTACCAACGTCGTCTCCTTGAAAATATAGACAACTCCTCCTCCTCAATTAGATATCATTTTACTTGCAGATATCTCTGGGGCATTAAGGCAGCGAATTAGTTAGTCTTTTTCTTATATTTTCTTACTTTTCCCCTTAATAAAAAAAATAGCCTTTGTAAAAATAAAAAGGTCTCGTTAGCAATATCTTAAGGGCATGGGCCAAAAATTCCATAAATAGAAATTTTATCTCAAAAATATAAGTTGTTGCTTTCAATCAAGTAATAATTACACAACTTTTTTTTACATAAAAACTTACTTATTTTGTTTGTTTAACCAATGTCTTTGGAGCACTATTTAGCATTCTCCAAAATAAAAACACCTAATTCATCATGTAATTTTAGATTCTTCAAATTTTAATCCTTTACATGGGCTATTTTTAAACATTTTAAAGAGTTACTTTTAGACTTCATGGTTTTGCCCATGAAAAAACAATGAATGACACCGAGCACGATAAATGTTAGGGTCATAGCAAAAGAAACTCATGGTTTCATCAAATAAAGTTGGACCGTCAATATATAATTAAGGGCACAACACCCTCCAGAAGGACCCAAACGACCTTAGGCGCATTCCTCTAAGGGCGCCGCCTTATAAGGCTTCTAGAAACATTTAAAATGCTCTAAAACTGACTTAGGGTCCAAGTTACTTGGGGCCTATAAGTCACGAAATTACAAACCCATGAAAGGCTATAAATACCCCTCTTGAGATCATTCTCAAGGCAGGACCTAAACAGACTAAACTCTAGTTTTAGATAATGTACTCCCTACAAGTACAAAAGTAAAGGTGCAGTTTTACCAATCATGAAATAATTAGAGAAATTGCATGATATACCAAAATGTTTGTTCAATCTCAAGCGAGAGACGTCAAAGAATATAGATACACACCCATACCCACCGACCAAAGAAAGAATTCTAAGGGTGAAGAAATACCCAAAAAGAAGAGTCTCTGAATAAGGAATGAAGCAGGAGTTAAATTTCACCAAAAACTGCAAAAGGGAGAAAGGGGTTGAATCGAAGAAAAAATATTGTGAGATGTTAAAAGTAAGAACCTCTATTTATAGGAGCGAAAATCCCTCAAAAGTAACAAAACCAATCGAAACGTGTTGTTGAAATGGTTAAGTATTAATTACAACTGGCAATTTCAACCACTAAATGATATGGTCAAAGTGAAAATTCCTCACTCAAAGAATAACCAATAAGAAGCGTCCACAAGGATGAAAAAATGTCTGACATGGCTGATAACTCTTGAAAGAGTAACGACGTCGCCTTTAAAAATGAGGGGGGAAAGGATACCAGGAAACACGACAGACAAGCACACACCGGAACCAAGTCTTAAGGGACATATGAACGCATACCCCTGAGAGCAGGAGCCCGACGAGGAGGTTACACTTACAAAGATCTAAGACTTTTAAGCAACGAACCTCGGAGGCCATGCCAACACTCACTAAGAAAAACTTATTTGGAAACTCCAATAGATAAAATAATTGCGAAAAATATGTGACCATGCGGGTCATAAGACATCGATTAAAGCCAGTAATAAAAAGAGAAGCAAAATTACAGCCATTGCTTTTATGTATGGGTGGGAATAGGCCAGGCCGCCCGTCAGAGGCTTATGGTCTGGCCTACTTAAAGCCCGACTCGGCCTAACTCGTTTAATAAATAGGTTAGGCTCAAGTTTTATAAAAAGTTCATTACTTTAAATAGGTCAGGCTAAGGCTAATAGAAAATGATGCATCTAGTATGTAATAAATATAACTAGAAATTTTACCCGTGATACCTCCCGGGTCATAAACAATGGAGAAGCTAATATGTTGCAATATGACGTCCGTTTGTTTTGGATTTTTAAGAAAGAAAAAAAAATCTATTTTTTTAACTAAAAAAACACTTTATTTTTTGTAGTGTTTGATTTTTATTTTTAAAAATTCTTTCTTGCTAAAAAAATTCATTTTTAGCCACAAAATAAAAAGTTAATTAAAGTAGTTTTTTTCTAAATCTATTTATTTTATAAATGCAATCAAATCAAGTGTAAGAGTTTCAAAACAAACTAAAAATGATTTTTATGATAATAAGCAAACATAAATAGTTGTAGATTATTTTAACTAAAAAAATATATTTTTTAAAGCTGAAACAAACACATTCGTGATCCATTACATAGATAAAAAAAAACTCAACATAAACAATAGTTTAAGACATCAAAGTTATAGAAAGGAACAACTTGTTTCTCAAGCTGAAAAATCATTGGTGGGGCAAACCTAGGAATTGATATCTTCCTTCGAAACCTATCCTTCAAATGGATAACAACCTTGCACATACCAACAAACACTATAGTCACCCAGGATCCGAGACAAACACCGTAGAAGTCTTTTAGGGCATGTCAACCCTTAGTCAAATAAATGTTGTCATTGTTCCTCTCGACCAACACCTCAAACTCATTGTAGTTAGAATCCACCAGACTTGTGTAGCGTCCAATTTGGTCTCCAAAGTCATGACCAAACATTCTTGGCAAAACAACCATACCCTAATACTCAACAAAATACAAAACAACATGTCAATAGATGAATGTGAATGGAAAGGATGATTAGAACAAATACAAGCAGAAAGAAAGTCTCACGTGTAGAATATCAAGTTCAACGACATACGTCATGTACTTAGTACGGAGATCATTGACAACTCTCTCAAGTTCAGATGTGGGATTTAGGTTCAGAGGGGCTGGCAACAAAACACCAACAAAAATGTTAGTATTACGATAACATGATTTATATTACAGCAAGTATAAAAAAATGGCAAACCCTAAACCTGTCAAAGCATGATAACATAGCAAAGCTTGTATGTCATTGTTGGCAATGATTTTGTGAATGTGATGAGATTTAAAAGGATGGGATCCAAGCAGAGTGAATCAAGCATATATATACACATTCATATACCTATCTTATAATAATCATTTAGCATTGGTAAAGTAACAAGCGCATGATAAAATATAATAGACTTGAATGTAATCAGGAAAGGTGGAAATCCAATCAACAGTGCATTAAGTGTCATAAACGCATGGGGGGATGTTATGGAAAGTCAATCAACAGCGCATTAAGAGTCATAAACGCATGGGTGAAAAATTCAACTTTATTAATTGTAATAAACGCATGGGGGAAATGAGTATTTCAATTCCTTGATGTTATGTGTGCAAGAAAGATTAAAGATTAGATCAATGACTGATAATACATCAGTGCCAAAGGTTAAAGATCCAACGGTTAGCATAGTTTGGCGCCTAGCAATTAGGTTTAGGGTTTGATTAGGTCATTGCAAATGTTAATTAGGATTAAAAATAAAGTAAGATCAACGTCGAAGTCCAAGAAATAGGTTACATATTTCACTTGCATATCATTCACAATCTTGTCCTATTCGGAAGAAGGGTTCTGATCCAGCAGTGATATAACATGATTAATGAAACATTAATAAATAATAAACAAATATGTCATAAACATATAACTAAAAGAAATATAATATATAACAACATCAAAGAAAAATAAACTATTTAGTTGCTCTCAATTTCACAAAGAATGATCTTATATCATATGATAAGCACACCTAACAATTACATCAACGACATAACCAAATCGTCACCAAACTGCTTCACGAGGTGTAGAAGAATCAAGAGGCTCTGTAATTACCACATTCATTGAAAAAGAATAACCATGCATGTCGTATTAGGTTTCTTCGTGACAGTCGCGACCCAGAGCAATGGATCGGCTGCCGAGATCATCGTTACAAATTTGAAAAGGGAGGAAGCGTAAGAAAAGTAGGAGCTTGACATTAATTTTCTGGCCGTGAAGGACGAATTAGAGAATTAAGGAGTGGCAGATTTCCAGTGATGATGTGTAGAAATTAGTAGTAGATGATAGGGTAAGAGAGGATCCAGAAGGTAGGGGATGATGAGGGAATCAGAGAGAATTTTTGTAGAAAATATGAGAAAACTATATCATGTTTGATTGTTTTTGTAAATGAATGGAAATCTTGGGATAAGAGTGGGAGAAGAAGAAAAAATAAGAAGAAAGAAAACGAGAAGAAAAACATGGAGAGAAATGAGAAGAAAAAGAACAGCTAATGAATTAGAAGAGAGAGACCGAAATTATTATAAAAGAGAAGGTGAGAGATGGAAGAGAAAAAGAGAGACCGAATTAAATGTCACGTTTATTGAAAAAGAAGTTATTGATACCATAAGTAACTGAAAGAAACAATTTTATTGGAAATCAATGACATTAACTAACAACATTTATTGTCAAATAATGACATCAATTATGACATGCGTTAAAGTTACGGTTGGGAAAATTCGAATTCAAATTTGCAAGGGGGATTGGTTTAGGGGTAAATAAGTAATTAGAGATTGTAAAAAAGTTTAAGGAGAGAAATTTTAGGTTTGATATCAAGGGCTAAGATTAAGTTTTGATTCATCCAACAACCAAAATGAATTGGCGCCCAAAACATTAGGGTTGGATTAGGAGTGATTGTTGCAATGTTAATTAGGATTAGAAATAATATGATATACATCATTAATTGAATGAATCTAAAATGCAAAGTTTTGCTTATAATAGTGACGGGAGCCTGGAGGGTCTACTACATAATATAATACACGCATATTAGTCTCTACAAAATAATTGTGACAACCCTACAAGATTTTATTGGATATACATTTTTTACAAAATTTTACTAACTTATTAGCCTTTTTAAAAATATATGTTTACTGGCCTTTTTATAGGAAGATCGTTAGGGGGCCTTGGGGTGAAGCTTGCTTTGTAACAATTTTTTTTTTTTGTCAGGTAGCCTAGTTGCTAGAAATCACCTAATAAGGTGAATAAGTGTGAATAAGTGGGGTGTCTGGGGTTCGAACTCCGGCCCCTACATATAATAATGCATTGTCCTACCAACTGAGTTATGCTCACGGGCAATGATTCTAATATATTGAAATCCTTCACCGGGTCTGAATTTACATTTATAATATTCTAAATAAGTTTTCAAGAAGTCGTACAAAAATTTAAGTTTAAGTGTAATCAAACAAATTTTAATTACACAAGGACTAAGAATGTGTACATAATTTTTTTATAGGATCAAAACATGTTACTTTTTTTACAAGGATTTAAAACAAAATTGACTATGTTTCTAGAGATCTAAAACTTATTTAACCCTAATTTTAAACAAAATCAAAATTTAATAAAGAAAAACATTTTTCAGAATTAACAAGTGTTTTTTTTTAAATTTTCTTTTACATTTTTTTTTTAAGGAAAATTTTCTTTTACAGGTTAGCGTAGGAAAAAAAAAGACAGAGATGCCTCTCTAAAGGTTCATTTTGAATAGATAAAATTTATAGTTTCTAAGTTTTAATTTTTGATCATAAAAAAAAGTTTTAATGTTGGTTCCATAAAAAAAAAAAAAAAAAGGTTTTGAATATACACACGTGGAATACATGCGACGGTGGTGAATAACAGCGTGTTGCAATTGCGCCTTGGACGAAACTCGAAAGAACCTGACCCAAAATTCAATAAGATGTATAAATCCCAAACACGTTCTCTTCTTCTTGTCTTTAAATTAAATAATAAATAAATAGTAACATTATTATTCCTTTGTAAAAAAAATTGTGTCAATAAAAATTGATTCATATAACAAGAAGATGACTTATACCACACACGATCGTGAGTTCAACTCGTGTAACCTACGTTGAGACATGTTCTAACTTTAGTGAATTAATAGAGTCTAACTTATCTAATTTTTTTTTATGAAAAAAAGTTTAGAAGAGTTAAACTTCATAAACTCACCAAGATACAAATACGACTCAAAGTTTAAATCGTCAACAAAAATATTTATATATCACACATAAAAAAATCTTCAAGTTGATAATGGAAGTGGAGCCAACCTTTTTATATGTGAGTCAATTTCTTATCTACTTAATCGATATTCATTGATCTCATCTACAATGGTGTGTTTTTCAATTTTTTTTTGGTCGGGTGTTTTTCGGTTATTTAACAACATACTTAATAAGTATCTCATTGTGAAATAGATAATTTAGATGCATATGAAGAAGGGTGACCATAGAAACACCCTCTCACTTTACTTTTACTTTTCGTGGGATCTATTTAAAAAATCATACTTAAATAAATAAATTTTATTGAAGATTATTGCTAACATGTGCTGTTAGACACAAGTTAAAGAACACAATATAAACAAATTTTATATTGAAAATTGTGTTAATTTATTTCTCAAAAATTAAAGATTAATTTTTAACAATATATATTTTCTATTTCTATAATTTTTAACGTGTGCCATTAGTACACATAACATGATCCCATATTAAAATCTAATGATATAAAATTAATCGCTGAAAGGTGTTGGGTTAAAAGAAGATGATACGTATTATCATAAAATGAATGATGTGGGCATATGAAATCCACTTAAACATACAAAATGAAATACTCGTGTGAACGCTCTAAATTTTATTTTATCTTATAAAAAAAAACTAGGAATATTATTTTTTACAATTAGGTTTTTTTAAAGATTACAATTAATTACTAATAAGATTACTATCATCAATCAATATCAATATTACTAATATATTGGAGTACAACCATATATTAATAAAATGAATGATGTGGATATATGAGATTCATATAAACATACAAAATGATGAGGTACTTATGTAATGCTCTAAAATTTATCTTATCTTAAAAAATAAAAAAACTAGGAATATTATTTATTACAATTAATTATGAATAATATTAATTAATATTACTAGTATATTGGAGTACAACCATATATTAACACCACCACCATTCATATCACTACCATTCAAATCACAAAGAACCTTCACACACTCTTATCATTTTCACGTTCTTTCTTTGTTTTCTTCACTCTCTCACGAAGAAACGAATCAACACAACAATGGCGTCACCCTCTTCAACACGCGTAGATCTCGACGGAAACCCAATCAAACCTCTCACAATCTGCATGATCGGTGCCGGTGGCTTCATCGGTTCTCATCTCTGCGAAAAACTCATGTCTGAAACCTCTCACAAAGTTCTCGCTTTAGATGTTTACAACGACAAAATCAAACACCTTTTAGAACCTGAATCTCTTCCTTGGAATGGTCGCATTCACTTTCATCGTCTTAATATCAAGAACGATTCAAGGCTTGAAGGTCTTATCAAGATGGCAGATCTGGTAATTTTCAATTTTGCAATTTATTTTTTTTTGAATTTAGGTTTTTGATTTTGATATGTTCTTGAAAATTTGATTTTGGTTTCTGTGTTTAGGTTATAAATCTGGCTGCAATTTGTACTCCTGCTGATTACAATACACGTCCTCTTGATACAATTTACAGCAATTTCATTGATGCACTTCCTGTGGTAAGTTATTTTGATTAAAGTTTAATTTTTTATATGATTTGTTACATTGGGTTGTGAAATTAATTGATGGGTATGTGTTATTTTGATTAAAGTTTGAATTTTTATTTGACTTGTTATATTGGGTTGAAAAATTGATTGATGGGTATGTGTGATTTGTGAATAATGATTGAAAATTTGATGTTTTTTCAGGTGAAGTATTGTTCTGAAACTAATAAGAGGTTGATTCATTTCTCTACTTGTGAAGTGTATGGGAAAACTATTGGTAGTTATCTTCCTAAAGATAGTCCTCTTCGTCAGGTAAAATTTCATTTTTCATCTATGATTTATTTGTTTTGTTTTGTTTAATTTAATTTAATGATTTATTTGTTTCAGATCTATGATTCATTTAGTTATGATTATTTAGTTATGCTATGATCTATGATTTGTTAGTTATGATTTTGTGTTTGTATGATTTGGATGTGTCGGTGGTAGTTCAAATCTCACACATCATCTTAATTAAAGCCACGTGATTTTGGTTGTGTGTGACCATGTGTTGTAACAACTAACATGCAATAAAGCATATTTAGGAACTCTTTGGTATAAGATAATTTGAAATTTTAGAAATGAAAATTTGATTACTTTGTTTCTTGTCTTTAAAGATTTGAGTAGGAAATGACATTTTGGAATAGTTAAGATAAAGTAAAATGAATTTATATTTTTTTGGTCAAAACAAAATAAGTCCTGTGTTTTTTTGGATCTGAATTTAGATGATGTTGACTTTGCACATTTTTCACTTGTATTTGTTTTGTTAGTTATAGGAAATAGGAGATTGACATGTAGTGAAGTGACATGACTTTGCAACATGTTTCATCCTCTTTTAGGATTAGTACTTTGTTAGTTTCTTCTAGGGTATTAAATAATGATGGTGAACTTTTTCAATCAATTGTCCTTATTTTTTTTATTTTTTTCTGCTTTGGAATTGCTTGAGCTATATTGTTTCCAATGTTTTTGTTAGGATCCTGCATACTATATGCTTAAAGAAGATGTGTCTCCATGCATTTTCGGTTCAATCGAAAAGCAGAGATGGTCATATGCATGTGCTAAACAGTTGATTGAGAGGCTGGTTTATGGTGAGCTGATTTTGCTTTTTTACTTTCTTGGTATAAACTGATTTTGTTTTTCAATATTGAATAGTCTCACTGACATGCTATCATTGGCAGCTGAGGGTGCTGAAAACGGTTTGGAGTTCACAATTGTGAGGCCCTTTAATTGGATTGGACCTAGAATGGACTTCATTCCCGGTATTGACGGACCAAGTGAGGGTGTTCCCCGTGTTCTTGCATGCTTCAGCAATGTATGTTACAATTTACTATAACTATTGTTTAATTTTTAGATAACTTAGCTGAAGTTTCGAATTGTCGTTGAACGATTTCTGTCTATTCCTTTTCTGCAGAATCTTCTTAGAGGAGAGCCCCTCAAGCTTGTGGATGGTGGTGAATCCCAGAGAACATTTGTTTACATCAAAGATGCTATTGAAGCTGTCTTATTGATGATTGTAGGTTATGTGATATTGTGTTCCTCTAAGTATTGATGTTGTTGGTCGGTCCACTGAAGGTTATGTGACTTGTTTGTTGACAGGAAAACCCTGCCAGAGCCAATGGCCATATCTTTAATGTGGGTAACCCAAACAATGAGGTTACAGTTAGGCAGCTCGCTGAAATGATGATCCAGGTAAAATTATTGTTTTGTTGTTATTATTTGGCTCAATATTAGATTTTAAGCCTGTTGGGTATTGAGCAACTGTTCGATTCTACAGGTCTATTCAAAGGTTAGTGGAACTCAACCTCCCGAAACACCTACAATCGATGTGAGCTCGAAAGAATTTTATGGTGAAGGATATGATGATAGTGACAAGAGAATCCCTGACATGACCATAATCAACAAGCAGCTCGGTAAGTTTAGATTTCCTCATTCGTTTGACCTATTTGATCTTCAACATTACAAGTTAATTTACCTGTGAATGGTTGTTGTCTGCTCAGGATGGAATCCAAAGACTTCACTTTGGGACCTGCTTGAATCCACACTTACCTATCAGCACAGGACATACGCCGAAGCCATTAAGAAAGTCATTGCTCAACCAATTGCAAGTTAAAAAGTTGAAACTACGATGGCAGCGCGAGAAGGGCATTCATGCCCAAGTACCTTACATATATTTTACTGTTTGAATTTTACATATATGGTAAATTTTCTTCCTTGACCAATAGGCAATAGCCTACATTTTACAGCCCATATGCCTTAATTTATTCCTAGAGAAGTAGGAAAATTATGTGGGGCAATCTGTGCTTTATGTAATTTTAATGTAGAGCTTTGCACTATGCACTGCTAAACATATTGAGGCATCATCATCATATATAAAGGGAAAGTGTCTTTTTCTCCTATTTTTTGTTTGTGTTTTTAGAGGTCTGTGTTCATTGCTGTGTCTGTCTTTCCAGATCAGTTGTAAGTTGTAATATTCTGTTGACAGTTGACACTCAATAGTCATGTGTTCTAAATTATTTGTCATTAATTTATTATTGTTTTATTATTCTTGCCCATTTTCCCTCTTGCACTTACTATCTGGCATTATTCCAATAGCCTCTTTTTTTTTAATTCTTCACGTGTATGGTATGGTGTGTAGATCTAACATTTTGTTGACTCCCCTTAATTTAATCAAATTAATAATAATACGTTGATGCATAAACAGTGTAAGTAAATTAATATTGAATGAATTAATCTTATTAATTTAGTTTTGATTAAAAATAAATTGGACTTGAAGTAACTTATTTATGCTAGATGTCTAAAATATGCATAATTGATTTTATAATTCAATAATCACTTTTATTTCACAAGGGAATCCAAATAGATCTACAGCTGGTCCGGCTCAAATAGTAGTTGGCGGTTATCCTAGGAATTGTTTTGCCTCTACCACTTTTTTTCAGACCATTAAATAATAATTGTATATTTTAATTTGCTACAAGTATTTTAATTTATTTTTTTGTCTTTAAACTTTGATTAGTTTAGAAAATCAAGACACTTGATCAATGAATGATTATTTTTTTGAGAATAATAAATATGCAAAGTTTGGGATGAGTGGCAGTAGTTAGAAAGTTAAGAGTAATGAATTTATGAAAATTACGTAATTTGTGAGCGTGACATGGAAAGACTTGGAGAGTGGGAGCAGTTGATTGAAGTTGTAACCTTATTCCTGATTCTCTTAAAAAAAGAATCGTAATTTTCAAACTTTTGAATTATAAAATTATATATCCAAGTTTTATAAACATTAATTATCTTAGAAGAAGATTTGATTTAAGTAATTTTAATATACTTTTATTAAGCAAAATATTTTTAACATATATTTGGATGTCTTTTTTCTTTGTCAAGTAACTTTGCCACACCTGTGATGTGACCCTTGCTTTGGTAATTTGGCCATGGTCGGCATATCAAACAATTGAAAGAAAAAAAAAAGTAATATTCTTTATTCACCAAAGAAATCTAAGATCTATAGTACCAAATCTGAAAGGAAGCTTTCATTACGTAACATATGTATGAACAAACACCACATGAAGAAGTTGAGGAGAACACTAGTACGAAATCTTAAGGGGAGCTTTCATGATGCAACATATGTAGCAAGAAGTATAAGGGTGAAATTGATGTAAAACTAATTCTAAAGTAGCAGTGGAGTCTAACTCAAAGGAGTTATGTTCATATAACCAAGATAAGATGGCAAGTAATTTAGCCACCAAGCAAGTAGCAATTGCACAAAAACTTGAGAATTTTACTAACCATATTCACCATGGCTTTTTTGGTTACTAAGTATATTTTTTTGGTTACCACGACATTCTAAAAATACCACCAATTCCTGGTTATCTAAAGACATTATAAGGAGAGGAAAATTTGAGTGAACTATATATTACTTTACTTGAGAGAATATATTTTTGTTAATTTGCTTCTATGGCAAATGACAACATCTTCCCATTTTTTAGGCTGGAAAAGAGAGTACCACACCCATAAAGAACATAAAGAGATGTTCCTACACGCATCAAGTGAGTTATTTATACATACACACTTCACTCAACTATTTGCATTTAATGATATGCCTCTCATCTTCTCACTTCTTTTAGACCTCTCTATTATTTTTGGACTAGTATCCTATCAATTAATTGAGTCTAACACTTGATTAGTACAATGGACTGATCAAGTTTACAATCCAATATCAACATGAAGAAAATTACTCGTCTCACTTATGAAATTGCCCATTCCTTTATATCAGCGATAGTTAACTGCTGCTAGGCATTTTTCAGCGACAGTTAACTGTTGATGAAACTTTTAAGATATGCTCAATCACTTTTTAAGTCGGTTCAACTGATCTTAAAAGTGTCAGTAGCAGTTAATTACCGTAGAGAAATGCCGAACGACAGTTAACTGCCACTGGTATAAGGAAATGAGCAATTTCATAAGTGAAAAGAGTAATTTTCCAACAAGAACTACCATGAACAATAATCTTGATGATGCTATCCTAGGAAAGAGACCAAACAACTTGTAGTTGGGATTTATAAGTTTCCTTTCTCAAAGTCTGCATTACTATCCTAGTAATAATTAAGAAGGATAACATTGGTTGATTTAGCATGTTTGCAAGAATAGGACTTTTTGCTAATAGTAACTTGTGCACCAAGAATTTGACTTTTGCTAATAGAAAAGCATGTTTTAGTAAAAGCCTAGAAGGTATAAGGCATTACAAGTGGGAACAACTTTTGGGATGTTCCTTAAGGAGTAAATTAAAGTAAAGATTCACAAGGAATGCTCCCAGTATGCAGCTGTAACTCATCAGGAATCTGAGTTGTTAAGCTGTTAAAAATCAATCACAATCATGAAAATGTCTTTAAGCAGAAAATATGATTAATTGATGTGGAGTGTAGTGTAGGATTTTCAAATCAAGTAAATACTATAACCTCGTTTGGATTTAGGTTGAGTTGCTGTCTTCCAAATTTTATTAAACAGCCAAAGTTAGTTGTTAGTTACTATCACTGTCGCACAGCAACTACCATATTTGCAAAAACAATTGTCTTAAAATGATGTCTTTTTTTTTCAATTTAAAATTTATCACATTTTTTTAATTGTACCCTCTAATTGACATGAGAAAAGGTATTTTGACATCAAATTTGACAATAAATTAGATGGTTTTTTGGTTTTGCTTTTTACCGCAACAAATTAGATTTGTCAAAAAAAAAACGCAACAAATTAGATGGTTAAAATAATTAAGTTGATGGTTAATGAATATTATAAAGAGTTACGTCTCATGAACCATTTCCTGAACATTGTAGTTATCAACGATTTTGAACGTCATTAACTGCGATTTTCAATACATGAAAAATAATGCAAGGGAAAGGAAGTGTGAAAACATCTGATGTAAGTTGAGGTCAATAATAGTCATTAATCTAGTATCAATTTATTATTTCACATCATTATAATTAAATTTTCAAACAAAATATTGATCTAGTACTTATTCATCCCAAAATGATTCCTATTAATGCTGCAAGTGGCTACTCTTTCTACAGTTTTAAAATTGAGAACTGTACTTGCTGGATGAGAAATAAAAATACAAGTGGTTGCTCTTTCTATAGTTTTGGTTGAATTGAAAAGCTATGATTTTGTGATGTTATAAATCAGTACGTTCATTAAACATCACCAAGAGTCGCTTTGGCCGAGTGGTTAAGGCGTGTGCCTGCTAAGTACATGGGGTTTCCCCGCGAGAGTTCGAATCTCTCAGGCGACGTTTTCATTTTTTTTCTTTTTTTCTTCTTTTGTTTGAATTTTCAACCTTGCATCGTTTTGTTTGTCTTAAAATAATAATTCAATCATTAATACATGATTCTGACCAAATTTGCTCAAATTAATGTGAAGGGTCGGTTATAGATTTAGGATATTTTAGTTAGCGTTAAATATGTTTTTGGTCCCTATAAATATATCAATTTTTGGTTTTAGTCCCTCATATGAAATTTCCAATCACTACTTTTGGTCTCTATTTTTAAGTTAATTTTAGTATTTTTTTATTGAAATTGTGCAGAAATATGTAGAATATTGTAAAAAAAATTCCCCCAAAAAATTAGAATTTTTTAACAAAACATAAATTAATTATGAATTTTTAACCGTCAACCATATAAAAATTCATATTAAATTCATGTTTTGTTAAAAAATTCTAATTTTTTTTTGGATAGATTCTTATAATATTATGAATTTTTCTGCAAAATTTTATTCAAAAGTATGTATTTTACGTATGAGTTTACTTTAAAAGAGGGACCAAAAGTAAAGATGAAAATATTTTTAGGGATTAGAAGTTGAAGGAAAATTTTAGATGAACTAAAACGAAAAGTTTGTATATTTATAGGGACCAAAAACATATTTAACCTTCTTTTTAACTAATTGATTTAAAACATGACTCATATAAAAAAAATTAAATATACTCTTACTCCTCTATTTTTTATTATAAATCTTCAATTTTGAACTATTATTTTTAATACATGAGATATTGGTGTATTTTTTAAACTTAAATGTCATTGTATATTTTAAAAAATATTTGGTACTCATTAATATAATAATGAATAGATTTTTTGAAGGAATATAATAATGAATCCAATTTTTTGAAGGAATATAATAATGAATACATGGTAAGTATTTTTCATCGATAATTATACAATAAATTATTTGACAAATATTTATGATTGATACGTTAAAAAAATGTATGGGAGAAATATTTGTTATTAATAAGTATAAAAAATAATATCCCTCACTGTATTAACGATATTATTATTAATGAAATATTATAAACATCTTTATTTTAAAGAAAAGTATAAAAAAATAAAAGATAAATATGTATCACTCATCTTCGCTCCAACATTTCTCACTCACTCAAAAACGTTTCTCATCTCTTCAACGTTTCTAAACATTCTCTGCTTCCAATTTCTCGAATCAAACACAATTTCTTAGGGTTTCTACTTCATTCATTCATTCGTAGGGTAATTCTCTATTCTTGTAATGTGCTTCAAATTTCAATCAATGTCTTTTGTTTCAACCGATTCATCATTCACAATCTCCACATTTCCCCTTTGTTTTTTTATGCACTGAACATGTTTGTTAAAATTCCTCATAGAGTTTGTTCAGCTTATTTTGTGTTTTGATTTTGCTTTTATATCTGTTACATTTGCAATTTAACAATGCTCATAATACTTAATTGCATTCAGATTCATAAACTTCATTTTTTGTTATTATAAATTGAGCAAACAATACTTTAATGTTATATAGTTGTCACATTTGCAGCACTATTCTTGATTTCTAATCGATATTTGTTTGTTTCTACAGAAAACCACAAATACAACAACGTTCACATCTATCCGTTACTCTGAACTCAACTCACCAGTTCAAAAGGTGCGTGTGAGCTCGCCGTTGTTATTCTTTTTCTCTCATTGTTTTTCAATTCAGTTTTCGATTCAATTTTCACTACTGCTAATTTGATTTTAGGCATTTTTTAGTCCGATTGATGATGTGATTTTAGGGTTTCTGTTAGCTGTTGGTTTTTTGTTGTTACTGTACAAATTTTGTGTTTGATTTTAAGTTATTATGTATTGTTCGTTATGATTTATAAGATTGATGTACATTGCATTTTCAAGTGTCTTGTTGTAATATAAACCAAAAAATGTCATTGGAACTTAGCACTTGAATTTATATGCACAAAATGATATACAAGTTTCAAGTTCCATTTTGAATTTCTGACTTAATAAAATCATTGTGCATCACCCTGACGGTGGCATTTAGCCTAGGAAAGGGGAGTAGTTTCCCATCATAGGTGTCATACCCCAATTTTTGACCCAAACTGTCGCTGACACGTGTCGGTAGGCCCCACGTTCGTATGCGGTTCAATCTAACAATCTCTGACGTTTTCGACGAATTTTCGGCAGAGAGGTATTTTAAAATACCTCATGTTTGATTCCGAAT
>Ga0228710_1001133_pt1 | contig 38802 bp, 17 predicted proteins | sample MedpolnodulmetaG_FD_177995 | JGI IMG/M metagenome (GOLD analysis project Ga0228710, IMG submission 177995) | Root nodule microbial communities from Medicago polymorpha collected in Santa Monica, California, United States - pink nodules | ecosystem: Host-associated > Plants > Roots > Nodule...
ATATCTCAATTTAATTAACAAAATGACCCTTTTCTTGAAAACTCTAATAAATTAAACCTTTTTATGCTGATTTTTCTCAAGGTTCCAATTCTACAATTTATGGGGAAAGAAACAGAATCAATGAAAAAATTTAAAAAAACATGTGATATTATACACCTAAAATTAAACAGGTATAAACCGATTTTCACAAGGTTCCAATCCTTTAATTAACAAAATCCCCCTGTTCTTAGAAATCCTAAAAATTAAATCTTTATAAATGAATGTTCTTTAATTTCCTTAGAAAACAAACAGAATAATGAAAATTCTAAAAAATCATCACATTCTCCTCCATACTGATTTTCGCCTTCAACACATAGATTCTCATTTGTGCACTAAGATTGAAATTCCCCTTGATATTTTGTATGAGGACTGATTTGTAATAAGGTAAAGTTTAGTCTTAGAGTGGTCCACCAGCAGAACACTAGATAACATGACATGAACAATTATACTATTGGGTAAACAAAATAACTTTCTCAAAGAAGTCAGTTTCCAGACCGCACTATAGAAGCTCCCTAATAAGAAGTCTTACAAAGTTATGGTTTATGGCATGAAACAAATGTAAGAGGACTGCAATTGTTAGAATATAATGCTTGCATTTCAGTGTTGGAAAAAATCAGTTTTTCTAAGTTTATGAGCTGAGAAAATTGGAAAATCAAATCAGTTATAACGAATTAATCACCTTTGTGAAGGGGTAAGATGGCACACATATTATGATGATAAATTTTCTGGAAACAAGAGATTCTCTTCAGGGTTTTGGTCTCTTCTAGCCTTTAAAATAACCACATTATTTTAAACACAATATTCTTTCCAATGCAATAACACAAGAAACTTGATCAAAAAATAGTAGCAGAAGCAAAAGATCATAAACTAAATAGTGTAGAGAAGTTTAATTATATTGCTTTAATATCGAGAATACCCCTCATTTTCGACACCTAACAGTAAGAATTATTTATGGATTTTGCGATGACTTAAAACACCAACTTATCCCTTCATCCCCATCTTTCTTCTATAGAGAAATAGTTTATCTAAAATATTAAAATAAGATCCAAAGTGAATACAATTAGCAGCTTGAGTTGGTATGATAGCGTGGAAATCATATGACTCATGATAAGACACATCATTGTTAGCTAGCATGCTACTAGGATTGCGTTGTTGGTGACTCTTGGAATTCTATGTTTGCATTTAAAATATGTCTTAACTCCCAAGTCCTAAGACGCTAGATTGCCAAAGATATTATCAGCTAACATATTCAGGATCTGTTTGATTTGAAAAAAATAAGGAAACAATACGATGATAAAAGCTAATCATGACACATGACAGTTATACAAAATCAAACCCATATGATTAAGACTATTGGAGGTGTGATCTGTTTTCAAATAACAAAGATGAATCGATGGATGTTCACGAAAGAAGCAATAACTGGAGGTAGTGTTGTGGAAGAGTAGAGTAGTGGTATTGGTGTACATGATTTGTTGATAAGATGGAGTTTGTCTTAGGAATAAAGGATTTGGCCGATGCTGAAGGGAGAAGAAGGAAAGCATGTTCTTTCGCTGCTGAACTTGGGATCCAGCGATTGGTCTGATGTGGAAAAGTTGCTTGAACTAACACTAGGCTTCTGTCGTGATGTTTTGGCAGGCAGAGTGTAGCGCTATCTTTAATTCTGTCAAAGGAATTATTTAGAGGTGTACCTTTTGTGTCAGGCCGTTTGTGATTTGTCGCATTTTACTGAATAAAATTTTCTTTTTTCTTGTTCAAAAAAAGTTGCATGGTTTCTCTCTGCATGAGCATAAGAGTGTTGTCAACAGCTTAATAGCTTAATTCAAATAAAAATAAACAGCTGCAGAATGACATAATCTACACAATTCCACTTTTCTTGAATGCGCTTTTTGCATCAAGTCTGTGTTTCTTTTCTGAACTAGCATTATTGGTTGTCACTTTCAGCCATGTTGCAACTTCATTTTCACTTTTTAAGTGGAATTGGGTGAGGTATTTCAACAACAAAATTTGTCAAAACTCTTTTCTTAGTCCTTATAAGGAGATAATGACATGAGGAGTTCCTAAGATATGTTCAACTAAATTTGCTTATATTTTGAATACACATATTTTAGATGGAAACTTTAACTTAGTCATTTTTCTTTTAAGAGTTGATTTTTGAACAGAATTAATGTTACTGTTTTCTCAGTGGTGTATGCTAGGACCATGAAATGCTAGATCAGTTAAATTCACCAGCCATATTGCATCAAATAAGTATGCTTTCTCAAAGGTTTAATCAGATAAACTTTGAACAAGTAATTGAAACTTTTGAAAAATTTTACTGTTAGTGGAAAAAAAAAATGGATATGTATTTCTGAAGTATGACTCACTTTACATACATGGTTCTAAATTTAACTTATGTGCAGATATGTTGCTGTTGGTGATGAACCATTTCTTAAAAGCTATGGCGAACAATTCCATCCCTTCACGGTTGGTGCTGCTATGAACATTCAAGCTGCTTTAAAAAAAGCAAAATTGGACAACAAAATGAAAGTTGTAGTTCCATGCAGCTTTGATAGTTTCGAATCTAGATCCAACTCGTCCACCGAAGTGCATTTCAGGTCTGACATCAACAAAACCATGATCGAGCTACTCACATTTCTCGACAAGCATGAATCACCTTTCTTTGTGACCATTTCTCCATTTCTAACGTTCCTTCAGACCAAAAACATTTCACTTGATTTTTCACTCTTCAAAGAAACTGCACACCCTCATAAACTTAGCCGCAAAACATACAAAAATAGCTTTGATATGAGCTACGATACAGTGATCACTGTTTTATCAAAAGCAGGATTTCCTAATATGGAAATCGTTGTTTCAAAGATTGGTTGGCCGACCGATGGAGCTGTCAATGCAACCTCATACCTAGCCGAAACCTTCATGAAAGGCCTAATGAACCACCTTCATAGCAACTTGGGAACACTACACCGGCCACCACATGAAACATACATTTATAGCCTTCTCGACGAGGATCAAAGGAGCATTGCTGCTGGAGATTTCGAAAGGCATTGGGGTTTATTCACCTTTGACGGCCAATCAAAATACCAAGTGGATCTTGGCCAGGGTTCAAAGAGCCTTGTGAATGCTCAAAATGTTGAGTATCTTTCTTCAAAGTGGTGTGTTGTGAACAACAATGAAGACTTGTCTAATGCAACTGCAAAAGCTTTAGAAGCTTGCGCAAATGCTGATTGTACTGCACTATCTTCTGGTGGATCTTGCTTTAACATCACATGGCCTAGTAATATATCATATGCTTTTAATAGTTATTATCAGGAGCATGATCAGAAAGCTGAAAGTTGCGACTTTGGGGGGCTTGGATTAATCACAACCGTTGATCCGTCCGATGATCGTTGCAGGTTTCCGATTGAGATTCGAGCTTCTAATGCAGAACTTTACAGGGTGTGTAGTTTTCAGTGGTTATTTTTACTAGTAACAACCCTCTTGGCATCAATGGAGGTTTGACTTAAGTAAATTTTAGGATCATTTTTGCAGACAGACACTGGACTGCTGTAATTTTGTTGTAGATGTGTATTGATGAATTAAAATGGTTAGGTCTTCCTAGAGTTAATTTATTTGTGAAATTAAAGTATTAGGGCTATCACATTGGTTTGCCTGTTTCATGGTTATTCACTGCATGTGATTTAACATGAGATTACGATTTCCTGAAATTAATGTATGTCCTACCACTTTAAGTGGAACCCATTTCTAAAGTATGAGACCCACCTTCATTTAAACCGACAAGGAAGTGAGTATTTGGAAGAGTGTTGAAAATAGAATGTTGCTACTTGCTATAAGTGTATTCTCTTTGATATCTTTGTGTTAGATTAGTAGTAGTTCGAACACTATAAAAACATTGTACTTAACCCTTAAGAAAACCACAACTGAGAGGATATAACGCTAAGATGGGTACTCACTCATTTTTTTTCTTTCTTTGTTTTGGCGTAAACCGGTTATCCTCCGTAAGCGCAATTGCAGAGATTAATCCCACGATCCTTGTGGGATCCAAATAGACAGCAAACTCTTTCCAATAGTGTTTTAACGCCACTGCATGTCAATGCTGAATTTAAACCAAAACTTTGGTTAAGTTAGAACAGACCTGCGCCATTTCATCTAAACGCACGTGTCTCACTCATTTTTTTCTATTATTAGTCTAACCTAACAATTGATTTGAAAAGGGGAGTCGATAAAGATTTGCAGATCAATAAATTTACTACAATTACATCATAATAAAATAAAAATTTACTAGTCTTGAGCTGCAAATATTTGTCGCTGGGTGAGTGATTTGTACTCCTTGAATAGTAGTATATTTTTTTATAGTACGATGTAGTTGCATTATTAATTTATTATTTTATTATATTGATAGAGTTTATCGTTTGGGAGGCACAAAATAAAATAAAAAACCATAACAACCAAAAATCGAGGTTTGGGAAGTATAAACACGAGATTAAAAATTGATTTGACAAGGTTTTGATAAAATAATCGATTTTTAAAATGAATGAGCAGTGTGAAAGTGTGAAGTTCGAAATGGGATTAATTTAAAAACGAAAAAGGTACAAGTAGTAGTAGACCAAGACAAGACTGAGGTTACTATTCTCGTGAGCGTAAATTTTCTGTGAGTGTGTCTGCTCTTGTTAGAAAAATAATTATTAAAAAAATCGTGGAGTGTAGACAAACTGGTTGCTTTTTCAAAAGCCAAGACTAGATTGAGGTTAGAAATGTTATAGTCTCTCCCTTTCTTTGCTGCTTGTGCTGCCGAGAAAGGAAGGGGAGCAAAGATTCATTGTTGTGTGTCCATTGCTAGCTGAACGTAAAGGTAACGGTCAAGAGGTAATAAGCATTTGATTCCGATCACATTTTCCGTCTGTTACACCTCTTTAACTGATTTATTGCATAATCATTTATTGAATAACTGGTATATCTAATTTATATAATATGAACTAAATACATTAGTTGTTTAGTAGTTGAATTTAAAGTCATTTTTTTCTTATAAAAAAGTTCAAAAGAAGTAGTTGTTAAAACAAGCTAATTTGTATAGGTCGGTTCGCCAGGTAAATTACAAAGTTTGAACTTTAAATTTTTATCCTAAATTTTTTCCGAACTTTATAGTTCAGCCCGTAATAGTTTGATATCCATTTGGGTTAGTCCATATGAACCATGAGTAGTCCCTATAAAAAAATTATATTTAAAATTCCTTAGAATGTTGGTTATTAAAGTGAAAATCCAATAATCAACACAAAAATAAAAGTAATAAAAAGTTGTATTAATTTTTTTATTTTGATAGAAAAAAGTTGTATTAATTTGTTTCGTTGCTTATACATATATCTAACGTGTCATAACAAGCCTATGGTTGAGCCAAGATGCTAACTAGAACAAGTAGCTTGTATTACAAGGCATCTCTATGCTACTTCTAATTCCAAATTGTTTAACAATGACCAACTTTGTCATCGAAGGAGAGTCCTAGTGTAGTGACAAGAGTTGAGACACTAAAATATTTTATGTAGGAAGAAGTATAAGGTTCAATATCTTCTACTAATAAATCGTCATCTCCCTAATGAATTAATCACTAACAATTTGCATATAAAAAAATTAGGACTAAATTCAAATTTATAAAAACTATAAATATCAACGATTCGGTAGCAAGTACAGTATATTCAATTAAAGACAAAGACAAAGCAATGAATCATCTATCGTTGGTTACCACAATAAAATTATTAGGATGTCGACATTATTAGGATGTTGAGGGTCTGATCCTGCTGCTAACAAATTTCATCTCCCCTGAAGTTTCCGTGGTATTGTCTCTATTCTATTTCACAATCTTAAACCATTGGCGTATGTTACATCAATGATAATCACTGTAAAACTAAACATAGCTAGTTTATAAAAAAAAAATGATTGAAAAAGACACGTAGTCATACCTTTCATTCTATCTTTATTGCTTATAGAACTTCGCCTAAAAACTAAATCATGTCTATTTCAAGTTTGCAAACATTTATATAAATGCCTAACTTTGTTTTATTGAAAATGATTTAGATGGCGAGTTTTCTGTGTGATTTAGTGAAGCAATATGTGGAAAGAATGATAAATGGGGCAATAACAGAAGCGCGTCATGTATTTTGCTTTACATGCATTGTTAAGGATTTCGAAGAAGGAAGAGCTAGGCTGGAGCAAGAAAGGGTAACTATGGGGCAACGTGTCAAAGTAGCAATGGGAAAAGATAAAGATATTCAAGCTAATGTTGGTTTTTGGGAAGAAGAAATTGATAAGCTCAATAAACTGGACATCAAAACAAAGCAAACATGTTTTTTTGGATTTTGTCCTGATTGCATATGGCGATATAAAAGGGGAAAGGAATTCGCAAATAACTTGGAGGACATTAAACGACTAATAGTAAAGGGAGAGCAACTTGAAAATATTGAACTCCCTCGCCGTCTTCCAGATGTTGAACGTTATTCATCCCAAACTTACATTTCTTTTAAAAGCAGAGAGTTAAAATACAAAGAATTGTTGGATGCACTAAAAGATGACAGCAACTATATAACCGGATTGCAAGGGATGGGTGGCACTGGGAAAACTACATTGGCCAAAGAAGTGGGTAAAGAACTAAAGCAATCTGAACAATTTGATCATGTCATTGATACAGCAGTGTCATTTACTCCTGTTATAAAAAAGATTCAAGATGATATTGCTGGACCTTTAGGATTGAAGTGGGAGGATTGTAACGAATCAGACCGACCCAAAAAACTATGGAGCAGATTAACAAATGGTGAAAAAATTCTTTTGATAATGGATGATGTGTGGGATCGAGATCCACCTCTTGATTTTGATGCAATAGGGATTCCCAACCATGACAATCACAAAGGTTGCAGGGTTCTTGTAACCTCGCGTAGTAAACAAACATTCAACAAAATGGGTTGTGATAAGAGAATTGAACTGAGACTTTTGTCTGAAGACGATGCATGGATCATGTTCAAAATGTATGCTGGTATATGCAATAGCTCCTCAAAAAGATTGATCGATAAGGGACGTAAAATTGCAAAGGAATGCAAGCAATTGCCAGTTGCAATTACAATTATCGCTAGCTGTTTAAAGGGCCAACAAGATCGAGTGCATGAGTGGGATGTGATATTAAAATCCTTGAAGAAGCCTGTATCCATGGATGATGTTGATGCCGATATGGTTGGAGTTTATAAATGTTTAAAGTTAAGCTATGATTATTTGAAGGATGAAAAAGCCAAGGGATTGTTCCTCTTATGTTCGTTGTTTCAAGAAGATGTACAAATTCATGTTGAAATTCTTGTCAGAATTTGCATTGGAATGGGTATTTTTAGAGATGATTATTGCAGCTACAACGATGCTCGAAACCAAGTAGTTGTAGCCAAAAATAAACTCATTGATTCTTGTTTATTTTTGGAGGTCGATGAACTTAGAGTAAAAATGCATGATTTGGTTCGTGATGCGGCTCAATGGATAGGGAACAAAGAGTTTCGAGCAGTAAATTTGTCTGATAAAATTGAAAGGTCAATGATTGAAAGGGAGACAAGTATTAGACATTTATTATGCGAAGGGGATGGCGAGGATATGTTTTCTTGTAAGTTTGATGGTTCTAAACTTGAGACTCTAATTGTCTTCGCACATGGATGTCCATGTTGTGTATGTATGGAACTGGAAGTCCTAAATGTTTTCTTTGAAAATCTTGTCAAGCTTCGAGTTTTGTATTTTGCATGTCATCACACACTACCTCTATCATTAGCACATTCAATTCAGTCATTGACGAATATTCAATCTATATTGATCGAAACTGTTGATTTAGGTGACATCTCTGCTTTGGGAAACTTGCCTAGTCTTGAGACTCTTGATTTGATTAATTGCAGAATCAATGAATTGCCAAGCCAAATTGCAAAATTGGAGAAATTGAAACTGTTGTTCTTGGAAAAATGTGTAATCAGAATGAATAATCCATTTGACGTTATTGAAAGATGTTCTTCACTTGAGGAGTTGCATTTCAGAAATAGTTTTAATCGTTTTTGTCAAGAAATAACCTTACCTGAGTTGCAAAGGTATCGTATCCATAAAGGGTGTTTGAAACTGAATGATTCACAATCAAAATCTGTGCTTTTTGATGTGAGGGGTCATGAATGTTTATTTTCAAAAGAAACATTCAAGTACTGTATGCAAACAACAGAGTTTCTTTGGCTAAATGGAATGAAGGGGGAATGGAGAAATCTCATGCCTGAGATTGTTCCTATAGAACTAGGTATGAATGATATTGTTGAGCTTCATTTGAATTCGATTTCAAAATTAGAATGCCTCATTGACAACATTGGTTCTCAAGTCCCAAATGTCTGCTTATCAAAAAAAAAGAAAAAGAAAGTCCCAAATGTCTTGTCCAAGTTGGTTGTACTAGAACTGGAAAGAATGGAAGATTTGGAAGAACTACTTAGTGGTCCCATTTCCTTGGACTCTTTGGAGAATTTAGAGGTGCTATCAATCAAGCATTGTGAACGTTTGCGAATTTTGTTTAAATGCAAGCTAAATCTCTGCAATCTAAAGACCATCATTCTGCTGAATTGCCCGATGTTAGTTTCCCTGTTTCAACTTTCGACTTCTCGAAGCCTGGTGCTACTAGAGGAATTGCACATAGCAAATTGTGAGGGACTGGTAAACATAATAGAAGATGAAAGAAGAGAGTTGGAATCAAGAGAAGAAATAGATGGCGATGACAATGATAACAAGAGTCATGGCTCTATGTTTCCAAAACTAAAATTTCTGATTATTGTGGGATGCCCCTTATTAGAATATATACTTTCTTTCCTCTCTGCTCAAGACCTTCCAGTACTGGAATATGTCCATATTGAAAGATGTGATGGATTGAAATACATATTTGAACAACAAGTGGAACTTGGTTCACTAAGAAAATTGCAGCTCAATTATTTACCAAATTTCATTGGTATTTTTCGAGAATGTTATCATTCCATATCTTCGTGTGTGAAGGGATCATCTTCAACTTCCAATTGTGGTTCCAAGGCACAAACAGAAATGAAACCTATCAAATGCAGTATCTTCTCTTGGACTCATGTATGTTGTCATGGTAATAAATTCAGACACAAACTCGGGAGTACCGCAACTACTACAATCCCATTGGCTGATGAGGATCAACCGCAGCAGGACCACCCAGTAAGCCTCTCACCTTTTCTATTATCTTTTTAATTTTTTTGGTAATTATCATACTTTTTCTTTTTAATAGCTAGAATGCATCTTATATTTGTAGCATTTGTGCATATGAAACATCCAAAGATTACTATTAATACAATGCAAATCACCAATTACAACTTTGTAATGTATACTTTTTTTGGTATAAATACCACTAGAAGTCGAATGCTTTTTCAAGTGAATTTATGGCCTTTGTTAGGAGCCGTATAGGTGAAAAGTTATATGTTTACATTTCCTTAATAATTGTACACATCACAGGAATGTTTGGTTTTACTTTAAATTGGGATTTTATAATTACATTACAGGAATCAAATTCATACTGCTCTAACATATGGGAATGCCCTCAATGTCTTTCAAGACAATCAAAGATCCTGACAAATATTGAACAAATACAATATCTTCATGTTCCAAAGATAAAATCGATATTTATCCCAAGCACGTTGTTGGAACTTTTGATAGTTAGGAAGTGTGATGAATTGAAGCACATAATAATAGATACCGGAGATCATGGAAGTGATGGCAATAGTTGGGGCAGTGTCTTCCCAAAATTAAAAAATCTTACAGTTGATGATTGTGTGCAATTGGAATACATATTTGAACACTACATTGATGATCATCAAAACCACACTGAGAATCACCTTCAACTTCCAGTATTAGAAAATTTCCATCTTCGCAACCTGCCAAGTTTAGTTGCCTTGTGTCCCAAACAATATCACACAACAATATCACCTTTGAAAGAACTTGTATTCAATGAATGCTCGCAGGTTGCTGTCAAGAATATTGGCAATTTCATAACTAATCATTCGATAACAAGATCTGTGGACGGTACAATAATGAAGGTATCCCTCTTTCCATATATTTTTGTTGTTTGTGAATCTAATCAATAATTTTGATCTTACTCGAAGAGTTAATGCCATTTGATTGCAAGTGACAGCTACACAGCGATCGAATATTTTATAGAAAAGTCCCACTAGTAAAGCCCTCACTCTGTAGCATCCAATCTTAGTGGCATAATGTATGACGGTTTTAACAAAACGGAGTCATCTAATGAACATTGCACCCAATTTTTTTTTATAAAACTCTAATTCATCTTCTCTCATATATCCAATTTTAGCTTTGTGATGTTATTTTTCTATTCTTATTTTATGCATGTGTTTATTTCCCATTCTTTTATTGCAGGAATTGAGTGGAAACATAGAGCATTTCCTCTCTTTGGGAAAAATGGTGGTAAAAAATTCCAAAGTAGAAAGTATCCTTTGTGTCGATGAAGCAAATGAACAACAGTTGACCTTAAGTTTGACATACCTTGAGTTGCAAGATCTTCCCGTGATGACGTGTCTTTTTGTGGGTCCCAAAAATTCTTTTGCCCTCCAGAGCCTAAGCTTGCTAAAAATAGTGGGATGTGAAAAATTGGAAATAGTTTTCTCCACTTCTATTTTAAGATGCCTACCAGAATTGCAATATCTAATAATAAAAGATTGTAAAGAGTTGAAGCATATTATCAAAGATGATGAGGAGAATATAAAAGGGTCAAATTATGTTGCTTCAAGGACAAGCTTTCCAATACTAAAATTACTTGTTGTCAGAAACTGCACCAAGTTGAAATATCTATTTCCGACCTCCGTTTCTAAAGAGCTTCCTGAGTTAGAGGCTCTGATGATAAGAGAAGCTGATGAACTAGAGGAAATATTCAAAAATGAAGGTGATGATCAGAAAGTTGATATTCCAAAACTAAATGTTGTAGCATTTGTCAACCTACCAAGTCTCTGCCAGACACAGGGGATTCAATTTCAGGATGTCGAAAATCGTTTTGTACAGAATTGTCAAAAACTCTCTCTCAGCCAATACCATCTCTGAGATTTATGATGTACATTTCAACTCAGGTACACACTATATCCTTTCTTTTGATGCCTCTTTAAGTTTATGTATGTCTGTGTGTGTTTAGTGTTTACACATTCACGTACACTGTGCGGCAGAGTCCTTAAAATTCAATGAGATGTTTAATATATATATATATATATATATAGTTTTGCTAACTTAGACAAACCTAAAATCATGAAGGTCTAAGTTAGCAAGTGTGCACTTTTCATTTAGACAAAAAAACCACTCATCTTTATTATTTAAAACTAATAACTTTCATTATAAAATATTTGTTTACTTGCACTACTTTGCTAACTTAGAATCACTTTTGATTTTTTTTTTTTAATTAAATGCAATTGAGAAAAATGGCCTTCAATAAAAAAAGTTGGAATAGGGGTAATTCAGTTTTTTTTTTCAAATGAAAAGGTGCACACTTGCTAACTTAGACCTCCCGGTCCCGGTCACTACTATAAACAAAAATCTATATTTTAGATTCATTTCAGTTAATGGTAATGATGTATATGGTCTTTATTATAGACCACATACATTATTTAATGAATGAATCTAAAATGTTAATTTTTACTTATAGCACTTGCCGGAGGTGTATATACTTTCTCAAGTTGTCAAATGGATGGAAACGTTTAGATTATACAAATATACAATTTTAATTGTTTTAAGTTCTTCAAAGGGCTGGCCTTACTAGATTTATAGCTGATTTTTCCTGTCTCTGATTTTCACCCCTTATAAACAATTGAAGGTTCTAAAGTAGATTTATGCATGCATACGTTTTTCTAAAATGTAAGAGCTCATAGAGTGACCTATCTGATAGAAGCTTGAAAATGATGATTTACAATTGAAAGTGGACATTCTGATTTTATTATTATGCTTACGAGTTGCTATATGACCATGTTAATTTCTATAATGTGTTTACATCCTATAGACCATGAATTGCGTGAGGATTTTCTGAATCTATTCAAACAATTACAAGAAGAGTCCAAAGGCCACAATTCCTGTAACGAATATTCGGTAGATTTAGCAGTTGAGATTGAAGTTGAAGCGGCATCAGCACACGGGTTGACTTTGTCACAGGTCAATATTTTTCAAGATAACCACACTTGAATACAATCATCATGACAATGTCTTTGAATCAAACATGTTATTTTTTTGTAGATAAAAATGAAACAAACACTAGAGGCACAGCACAAATTTGTTGAAAATATTCCTGATTTAGAGATACTATCGGTAGCAATATTACCAACAAATTCAGAAATAATTATTTGCAGGCTAATGGAAATTCCCTTACTTAGTAAAAATGGATGTAAGTGGCAGTTTCATATCACTAATGCTTCTGTTCATTTACAGGAGTTGATAAATGAACAATCATTGGATAAAAAATGTTTGGTGAACCAGCAACGTCCACTTGGAGAAACTGATACTACCATCACATATTCTCCGGGAAATAATGTAATGTAGTACCACCTCATTTTTCATATAAAGATATAATAGAAATGTTGAAGAAAATAAACTTCACTTCAACTAATTTACATTTTCATGCTGTGATATCAGTTGGAGGGTTCGACATCAGAGAAAATTGTAGAAGCAACTTTGTCCACCACTTCAGGAACAAGGAACGAGCAGCCCATACAATTAATTGCTCCTAAACAAAAGGTACCGATTCCCCTTTTTTGCTTGTATTCTTTTTGACACTTTTTCAATGCAGAAATTGAACTATACAACCAACTTAAATATCCTTCGAAATTTAAGCAGGGTATTGAGATAAGTGTTGAAGATGGAAACACATCAGCTAATGCCACGCCAATACCATTGTCAACTCATTTAGAATTAGTCAGTCCATCATCAGGTCCAATTGTTACTTTTGAGTACAAAAGTTCTTCACAGGTGAGTTTATTGTATGGAAATTCTGTCTTGATTGTGGTCGGCCACTAGCCATCTAACTGGGGCATTTGGGTTGCCTTCATTGCAGTTTCCAACACCTTCGTTGTGTTGGGTGTGAAGGGGTGGGTTTAGTCTCACCACAAATTTTGATCTAAATTTAGTGTTGCTCAGTAATTCTAAGTTCAGGCTTAAAACTAACTCTTTTGTTTTCAATTCCTTATCATTTCTATAGTGAAATCATGTGATTATAGTCTAAATTATATTTTTTGTTAATTAGTGAGGTTGATCCTATAAATATTAACAATTTATAGAATTTCATATTATTTTAATGTGTAGGAATATGGTGATGGCCAAACAGCCATACCTTCTCTTTCAATTTCCACCACAGAGCTGCTTACCATTGAAGATTTTAATAATGATCAAGGTGAAGACTTTTTCGATCAATTTTATTTTCTTATGTTACCTCATCACCCTTTTTATTTTGAACTCTCTTATTTTCCACATGTTGTTCAGGTTCTCTAAATGACAATCCTCTCATGAAGGTATACTCTAATATCGAGGAACATTTTCCTATGGATGATGAAATAATAGTTTCCAAATCAAGACTCTCTTCTGTTGTGTCTCAGTTTCCAAATAGGACTGAAGTTCAAGCAACATCTAAACATGAATTAACTTCTTCACATGAAAATGGCAATGAGTCAAACGTTGTGGAGACAAAAATGAAACAAACAGAAGAGAGAAAGCAAAACTTTGTTGTAAACATTCCTGGTTTAGAGATACCTTCAGTGACAAATTCACCATCTAATTCACAAGTAATTTTCCAGCCATGTCCCTTCCTTTGATATTCTTCTTATGAAATCCGTTCTTATGGATATAATGAATGGCTAAGTATGAGGGATGTAATTAGTAGTTTAACATCTCTAATGCTTAGTTTCCAAATCGCAGGAGTTGTTGAATGAACAATCAACGAGTCAACAATGTTTGAAGGATCAACAACATCCATTTGGAGAAACTGATACTACCGTCAAACCTTCTCAGGTACACAATGTAATACATATAATTCTAAATGAAAGTCATAGATTACAAAAAAGAGTAAAAAGTAAAATAAAAATTGTATTGATAATGAGTTAGTAACTAACTAATAGAAATTGTTTGTCGAAAAAAACTAACTAATAGAAATTTTGATGATCTAATTTATATTGTCATGATATCTAGCGTTTGAATGAAACAAAGGATCAAAGTACTCAAGAGGGTTCTACTTTACAGAAAACTGTCGCAACAACTTTTGCCACCGTTTCAGAAACAAGAAATGAGTCTACTATACAATTAGCTGCTCCTAAACAAAAGGCAACTATTCTCTCGACTTTTTTTCAACTTATATTGGCAATCAATTATGCTACATTGCAACCCACTGTAATATCTTTTTAACTTTATGAAGGTTATCAAGTTAAGTTTTGAAGATACAACAACTATAGCTAAGGCCAAGACAATAACATCACCAACTCATTCAGAACCAAATATTTCATCATCAGGGCCATTAGTTACTTATGAGCATAAAACATCTTCACATGTGAGTTTACTGTATGGAAACAAGCTTTCAAGCATTTACTTCAACTACTACTAAAAAATATCATGCAACTAATTTACATTTCCATGGTTTGCAATTAGTTGGAGGGTTCTAAGTTAGGCAAAATAGAATCAGCAAGTTTGTCCATCATTTCAGGAACAAGGAATGAGACAGATTTACAATTAGTGGCTCCTATACAAAAGGCATTTCCTCTATTTTGCCTGTATTCTTTTTTGTCTCTTTTTTAATGCAGGAATTGAATTATATTACAAACCTAAGCAATTATAATTTTAAGCAGGGTATCAAGATAAGTGTTGAAGAAGAAATTACATCAACACATGACGAAACAATGACATCATCAACTCATTTAGTAAGTTCATCTTCAACTTATAGTATGTAACCGGGTCGAACCAACACATATTGTGAGGCCTAAGGAAAAATAAACATTGAGGTTTTTCTGAAATTAATAGTAACACTATTATATTTTATTTAAATTTTCTTTTGAGTGCAGAATCGTTTATTAAATTATTGTAGTCGATTTTGTGAAACATTTCTTTTTGAATCGATAATAAAACTAATGTTTCAGTCAAAATAAAATAAAATAAAGCCAATATATTTTATCTTTGTTGGGATATTTCATTTGTGTTATAAACTCCAATTCAAATTAAAATTTATAGGAAGATGGTGATGGTAAAATATGCATACCCTCGTTTTCAACTGTCAATACAAAGCCCCTTGCCACCAAAGATGTTGATATTGAAGACTCTCAGGAAACTACTCATGAGTTTTATGATTCAGGTGAAGACTACTAATCATTGTATATTTATCTTCTTAAAATGATAATGCTTCCATGAGAATAATAATCTTAATATAAATGAATAATTAACTCTTGCAGCAATGAAAGATATTAACAAGCTGATCGAAGAAGACCCGCTTCTTGCACTTGAGAAGCTTCTTATTGGACAAGTGCCGATTTCCTCCATTCAAATTTTACTTCAAGAATTGAAGACTTTGATGGATTCATCATCAGACCTTGACCATCTTGTATCTAACCAAGAGTCCAAATCAAAATTGATTTCGCTTGTTCATCAGCTGAATCAGCATCAAGGGATGTTGACTTCCGAGTTGAAGGAGTTTGTTGAGAAAGTACAGAACTTCTTCAATGACAACATTATCAAACACACCACAGCTCAACAAGTATTCAACAAACACAACCAACTTCTTGCTTTGAAAACCAATCTCATGAACAAGCTTTGGAGTGCTAAGAGTACACAAACCCACATTGACAGTGAATCTTCAACAGCCAATGCTGAGATACATGAACTCTCTTTACAAATTGATGATTTGAAGTCAGTAGTGAACAAATGTGATGTTCAGAAGGAGAAGTTGAAGGCCGAATGCACTGAGTGGGCACAACAAAGTAAAGAATTACTTTCTGCACTTGCTACATCCGAGGTCGACCTAAGAGAAGCTGAACGTGAGATGAATTTGGCAACTGAAGGCTTTGCAAATTTAAAATCATCATTTCCTACATTTTCAGAAGGAACCTCACACAAAAATACAAAAATAGGATAAGGTGTGATTAGTGTTTTTGTTAATGTCGTTTTGTTTATGTATGATTAGTACTGTGCTCTTTTTTCCTTCACTTGGTTTTATCCTATTGGGTTTTACAGGTAAGGTTTTTAATGAGGCAGATGTATCACATTGTTATTCCCTTGGGTATTGATTGGACTAGTCCTCCAAGTTGTATCTTCTTTTTAATTATTTTAATAATATTATTTGAGTGCTCCATATGATAAGTGGTAGGATTGGATTACCAACATAGTTGGATGTCTTTCTTACCATATGATGCTTTTACAATATTTTTTGTTAAAAGAGAATAATATATACCCGTGCAACTGCGTTGCACGATGGGAAAATAAAACTTCTGAGTTGAAGGACTTCGTTGAGAAAGTACATAACTTCGTCAATGACAACATTGTCAAACATGCTACTTCTGGACAATTATTCAACAAGCACGGCCAACTTCTTGATTTGAAAACCAATAACAAGCTTTGGAGGAGTACACAAACCCACATTGACAAAGACTTCAATTTCCAGTGCTCAGATACACGAGCTCTCTTTACAAATTGACGAACAGTTGGCAAGTCTTGAGAATCAAAGAGATGATTTGAAGTCAACATTGAACCAATGTGATGTTCAGAAGAAGAAGAAGTTGATGGCTGGATGTTCTGAGTGGGCACAACAAAGTAGAGAATTACTTTCTGCACTTGCTTCGTCGAAGGTCAACGTCAGAGAAACTGAACATGCGAGGAATTTGGCAAAAGAAGGCTTTGCAAATTTAAAATCATCGTTTCCTACATTTTAGGAAGGAATAATAAGTTGCAATATTTTCTTACATGCATGTTGCTTGTACTGGTATGTTCTAGTTTTAACTTAGCATTGAAGATTAGTAAAAGCACACTTTTTAGCAACTAACCTCTAGATTGTACATTGTTTATAACCAATATTTTATAGCTGGTAACATGACCACAAGAACACCTTCCAGAAGAAAAAACCATTTGCATCATAACTTTCTATGACAACACTGAAGCATTGAATTATAATAAAACTCTAGTCTAATATATATCTGATTCGAACAGCTTAACAATAAAAAAGAAAGAAAGAAAAACGGTAGCAAAGTCAAAAGAATATACACAAATATTGTGAACATAAGAAAAAGAATATGGAGAAAGTGAGTATTTGAGAATTGAGATTGATAGCAAAAAGGATGAATCTCAAGAAAAGTTTTTCTTTGTTGACTACGATGGCAGACCTAGGAAAAAAGTTACTCCAACCTTCCCACTAGCAGGCACATTTTCTTGGTTCACACATATTAACATGTTATAAATGAAAAAATAAAATAAAATATTTACAAAATTAACCTAGTTAACCATTACGGTATTTCTATTATCATAATAAATACAAAGTGTAAGTCAAGAAACAAAAATACAAAGCGTAGAATAATAACTTAGGAGTCCAAAAGTCCTAAATCAATTGATAAAAATACCAAAATTGTTAGGTCGGACATCCTAACTGGGCTTCGAACCCAAATTCCTCTACCTGTGTGAATTTACGATGACTATTGTCATTTCACCAATTTATCAAAAAATATAAAAATTATAGAGGGAACACATGAAAAAGTAATTAAAATTACATTAAAGTTATAATATTTTTTAGAATTTTTTTCAATAAATGCTATAGTTATTATGTGATAGAGTAAGTAATAACTAAGGTGTAATAGAAAAAATAAGGGTGCGAAAAGATGCTCCCCTTGTTAAAACGGAAAAGCCCAATATTTCACAGTTACATTCTACAATATTTCAGAAGCTTCACTACACGGAAAAAATCTCACTTTCTCTCTTGTGGTAGTAGCGAACCCTAGATCGAATCATGTCTGGAGGGTACGGTCACGATGCCGGAGGTGGCTCTGCGCCACCTTCCTATGGTGCTAGTGGTGGTTACGGAGGCGGAGGAGGAGGAGGTGGTGGCTATGGTGGTGGATATGCTGGGAATGAAAGCGGTGGTAGTTACGGAGCTAAAGGAAGCGGAAACGGTGGTGGAAGAGGATATGGAGGTAACGATGGTGGAGGTTACGGTGGAAGGAGTGGATATGGTGGAAACGATGGAGGAGGATATGGTGGAAGAGGTGGTGGCGGTAGAGGAGGTGGTGGTGGTGGAGGATATGGAGGTCGAGGTTTGTTTTTTTGATCTGTAATTTGTTTGTTTTTTTTTTAGTTAATTTTCAATCTTGTTGTGTCTTTAATTGTTGTGGATTGATGTGATTTTAAACAGGTGGTGGTGGTGGCGGCGGTGGTTTTCAAGGTGGAGATCGTGGTGGCCGAGGTGGAGGTGGTGGCCGTGGTGGAAGTGGCAGAGATGGAGATTGGCGTTGCCCTAACGAAAGGTCTTTGATTTTCTTCTGTAAAACATTTATGATTTTCAGTGTTTTTCTATTAAAAATAAACCATGTCTCCAAACTATGAAAATATAATTAGTAGTCCTAAAGTATATAAAATCCATCATTTTAGCTCCTTCAATTAAGGTTTTAGGGGGCTAAAATGTCGGATTTTTAAGTACGTTTAGAGACTAAATTGTCGAATTTTATATAGCTTAGTGACAACTTATTACATTTACATAGTTCAGGGACTAGATTGAAGAATTTCATATAGCTTAGGGACAACTTATTATATTTACATAGTTCAGGGACCAAATTGACTGATTTTATGTACTTTAGGGAATATATTGACGAATTTCATAAAGTTTAGGGACAAATTATGTTTACATGTTAGGAGCTAAATCGGAGAGTGATAGTTTAGGGACTAAATTGATGATTTATTCTGGCATTTGATTATTGCTGTTGATTTGATTCTTACGTTTCTTATCTGATTCAATATTGTTATATATATAGTTGTGGGAACAATAACTTTGCTAGAAGGAATGAATGTAACAAATGTGGCACCCCATGTCCTACCAGTGGTAATGACCGCGGCGGCGGTGGATATAATAGAGGAGGAAGTGGTGGAGGATATGACAGTAACCGAGGAGGTAGGTCTGAGAACTATGGAGGTAGAACTAGTGATTATAATGGTGGAAGGGGTAATAACAATGATGGAAGAAGTGGAGGGAGCAATAGGGGTGGTTCGTATGGCGGTAATCAAGGCAGAGAAGATGGTGGCTATGGTCAAGCACCTCCTCCTCCTGCTGCTGCTCAGTCTTATGGTGGTGCTGGTGGAAACTATCCACCTACCTATGGTGGGAATGCAAATTATGGAACAGATGCCGTTCCTCCACCTACAAGCTATACCGGTGGACCTAATTCATATCCTCCTTCATATGGGGGTAACACTGGTGGAGGTGATGCACGGAGTGGTGGCAGGGCTGCGCCTCAAGCTGGATATGACAGTGGTAATCGTGGTGGATTTGGTGGAGCTCCTGCTGAGCCAGCTCCAGCGGCTCCGGTGAAGCAGTGCGATGAGAATTGTGGAGATACATGTGACAACTCTAGAATCTATATCTCAAATTTACCACCTGATGTGACTGTTGATGAATTGCAGCAGCTTTTTGGAGGCATTGGACAAGTAATGTTCTGATCTGTTGACTTTGCACTTTTTATTTGTCGCAATATTTTTTTTATCACAAATGGATATTTTATATGAAAGTGCCAATTTCAGAGTAAATTCAAGTTCTCAGTTTGATACATAATACATATTGAATTGTGCTTTCTGTAAGAAATATAATCCTGTTGTACTTGTGCTAATAGGTTTATATTTTCATTGGAGGCTTCAACATCCTAGACATTTTGTTACATTTGTTTTAACTTCCTATGTTGGAAGAATAAAGCAGAAAAGAAAAGGGGAAATAGGTTTATTTTTTTAATTCTCTTTGAGAAGTATTAGAGGCCTCAACATTCTAGACGTTTTTTTACACGTGTTTTAACTGCCTAGGTTGGAAGAATAAAGCAGAAAGGGGGTAATAGGTTTATTTTGATTCTCTTTGCGAAGAATTAGAGGCCTCAACATTCTATCACCACCCCCCCACCCACACACACACCAAAAAAAGGGCCTCAACATTCTAGACATTTTGTTACATGTGTTTTAACTGCCCAAGTTAGAAGAATAAAGCAAAAATGGGTAGCAGGTTTACTTTTTCATTCTCTTTGGGAAGTATCAGTGGCCTCACCATTCTAGACGTTCTGTTACATGTGTTTTAACTGCCTAGGTTGGAAGAATAAAGCAGAAGAGGGGTTATAAAGATCAATGGCCTTACAACATTAAAATTTACACTGATGAAAACGGAAAAAACAAGGGTGATGCGTGCCTTGCTTACGAAGATCCCTCTGCAGCTCACTCTGCTGGTGGTTTTTACAACGGTACTCCTTGTAACTGCTTTTTTCTTGCTATATACATTGATATTATTTCTCACACAAAGTTGAACTAATCATGAGTCTGCATTTTCAGATTATGATTTGAGGGGTTACAAAATCAGTGTTACAATGGCAGAGAAATCTGCACCAAGGGCTCCTCCAGCAAATAACCATGGGTATGCATTACACACTAAATCTATCTGTTGGAGATGAATGATATGCTAACATTGTAGATTTGGATCGAAAACATGGGTTATTGTCATAATAACTCAAAAGTGTTCACTCATTCAATCTCTATCCATATCTTTTATTTTATTTTTCATTTTTTTTAAGCATAAATGTAGTAAGTGGAGCGTTGAGCCCATCCATCTTCTAATCATCATAACATTAACATAAAGGATAAATGATTTTCAAATTTAGGTTTTTTTCAATTTGGATTTGTGTACTTTACATTTATTTGGCATATAATTTTTTTATTACACTGATGACATAATACATCAACTGACCATGTTATACGATTGAGTGTTTTCTTATGTGAAAATGAAAATTCTACCCCTGTTTTGTAGTTCAAATCTAATTGTTTTTCTTTGTTTTATAGGGGCAATAGGGGTGGCTATGGTGGAGATAGGCGCAGAGACAATTCTGGTCCTGATAGGCGGGATCATTATGGCGGGAATCGCTCACGCCCATACTAGAGCTTTGTCATTGAACGTTTTATGTACTGTGAAATGTGGTCTAAGGGATTTATTATTTCAGTTGGCTGGTTTCTTGAACTGGATGCTAAGAGGTAGGTTGTTCACTTAACTTGAGCAAGACCTCTTCGCTCCTGTTTTTTGTTGTTAGCTGGTGGGTTTTGATTTTAATCAGGGATTAATTTGATTATATGAATGTTTTTATAGAGGCATGTGGATAGTCTCCAAATAATTGCTGCTAAGGTAGGTTGATTATTTCAGGTGAGTGCTGTTTTCATGAAAACATGCTTTATACTTGCTTGAAATTAAACCAAGTGTCATCATGTGGAAAAATGCTTTACATCCCTGGCCCGTCCCATGTGGCATCTGGTACAAGCCAGTGAATGAATTAATGAATAGAATACTGTATATCAGTAATATTTTGATGGATCAAATAATTCCATTTAGTGTGTTTCAAGTGCAATTTGTTTTACCAGGATATTAGTGATTCTGTCTGTATTTATCTTCAAAATCATTCACAATCGTTCATTACAAGTTATATACTGTTTTGAAAGCAAGACGTTGTAATTTTCTTACGTCTTTTATTGCTGCTAAGTTACTTCGTCGCTGTTGACGAGTTTTGTTAACTCTAATTGGCTGTTAAGCAGGGAACGTGCACAATGTACCTCTAATGAAGGCTTGCATATTTTTATGATAATAAATAAAATATGATAAGTTAAGTTGCTTGTTGTATGCAAAAAACATGATGTTTTGTCGCTGATTTTTGCAAGTAGTAAAACTTTGTTTTTTTGGAGTAAATTAATGGACGAAATTGTTTGTTTTATTATGTTTTGATTGATTTAATTGTCCAGGCTTTCAAATTTCAATTGATATAGTTGGATCTTTTTGGGAACATGGAAGTAGAAGTGAAATGCATTGGCAAGCAATGTAGCTTTGTCTCATCTTATTATATAATAACTATATATAAAAAATATTATGCCCACTTTCTAAACTTAACCTACTGATGTGAGAGCATCGTTGCATGTAATATCTTGTTTATGTGGAAGAAACACTGATATTTTAACACCTTTCTGGCTTTATGCCATGCTTACTAATTTCCATCGGTTGATATTTGTTTCACTTTCCTATTATTTATTTATTTTTTTAAAATTTGCGACTCCAAATGTGCCTTGATATAAATTATAATTACTATTATTATATTGGCTCCTTGCATTGGGTAACATCCATTTGTAGTTTTAAGCATTATAGCTAATAATAATTTTCCTTAAAAAAAACCTAATAATAATTTAAATTTATAAGATCTTTCAGTGAGTTAGTTTGGTTTTAAAAAATTAGAATATCTTCTGTCATTTAATAGCTTATGTTAATTCTTATACCCCAAGTCCTATCCCTGGTGCTCATCAATTGGCGTTGTTGCTTTTCCCTGCTGCTTCTTTTGCATTTGAAGTGTTGTGTGTCTTGGCATCGTACAGTCCCTTTTGATGCTTTCTTCCTCGCATTTCTCCACAGGCTGTACACTTGACATCAACTACAAGCAGAAATTGATTGAGGAGTGGCAAACTTGTTATCTTTCTATGTTTTTTCCCCCATTTTTTAATTTGAGCTATAGATCCAATGAAGAAATCATAGACTGGACATTTAAAGTCTACCTAGTATTTTTGATGAGCTAGATTTTTAGTGGGGGCTGTATGTTTTCTTGCTTTCTTTTTCTTTGCCAGACTGGTTCATGTGTCGTCTGTTTGCTGCAATGTTTGGTTTTTCTTCAACATTATGTAGAGTAAATATACTTTTATCAGATCAGATTATAATGAGGTGCCCGTTACTTGAATCCACCAAATGTCATAACTTTTCGTTGGAGGCTTGTTCATTGCTGTTATTGAAGAAACTACTACATGATCGTTTCATTTGATGTTAGTAAAGTGACTTGTTATTAGTAATAATATTATGAACAAAATTTGTTGATTACAATTTACAATAATATGATAATTTAGCTAACCATTGTTGAGCTTATGTATGTTGATATCACTGGTCAGATCAGATACATTTTAACTTCCATTTTTTTTTCCACATTTCTCTCGTATATGATAGATTTTTAACTATGAACTAAACATACGTTTTTCTAAAAGAATTAGCGTTAAATGAAGTATTCTGTTGGAAAAAAAGGTTTCAAATTAACGCATAGTTGTTTTAGGCCTCTACCAACTCTCGGTACCTTTCTTGTATAGCAGCGAATGAACAATAAACGAACACTTTATAGAACAACTAACTAATATTGGCCTTAAGATTTGTGAAAAACTTTTGCAGAACTTGCAACCCCATTTTTCCTGCTGTAAATCCAACTCTTCTATAGAAATCTTCCAACCGGTTGGGCTTTTTGTTCCGTGCATGCAACTGGGTGTACTATAATCTCTTGAGCCTTGTGGGACTCAAATGGGCGTAAACTCTACTAAGAGTTAACCGGCTGGTTTATTGACAGTTGTAAAATGTTTGAATATAATCAAAATAATATACCAAATGTTTTGGTAGATGAGTTACACTCCATTGGAAAACTATAACCTTTTGTTTGAGGATAGAGTTGGATGTCATTGGCTAAATTCATCCATCTTCATAAAGAAAATTGCTCATCACTTACGAAATTGAACAATAGAGGGGTTATAAGTATTTATCCACAAACAAATGAACAATAAAGGGGTTATAATATGTTTTCGCTCCTTACATGCATAAAATAAACACTCGATGAAGGAATAGTTGATCTGTTGAATCCATAAAGTGCAGTTACAAAATGAACTTATGTGGAAATCTGATCAGTTCATAAAATAATAACCAACTACACCAATTAAGTTTTTTTTAGTTTACCAAATGGTTCAAATTATCCTCAGGTGTAAACTTCTTGTGGTTTTTGTAAAAGTAACTTTGTTCCTTAAATTCATATCAAACTAATTTCTTTTAGTCCTAACTAATAATTGATAGAAAATTTTCATTCTTCTCAATATAAAAAGTTTGAAAGTGAAAATTTAGAAGACTTGTTAGACATTTTGTGTATAAAATAGATTGAACCATTTGAAAGGGGGGAAATAAAACAACTTCAAACTACAGTGTCAACACCAATCAGCTACATAACGAGTCTAAATTTGTATTATAAATCTAATTATGGACTCTGTCACAGCAACACCAGTTCTATCATCTCAAACTAATGGAGGTTTAAGAAATAACCAGTTCAACAAAAAATATTGCTACCCTGCATCTGCATACTTACAATTTTTTACCTGATAGTATTTATTGCCAAACAAATGTATAACAAGGGGATTATAAGTAACTTTTGGGGGTACCTTAGCTGCATAAAATAAACACTTGATGGAAGAATTTCTAATATGTTGAATCCCAAAATTGATCACAGACAAGGTTATAAGAGTTTAATCTCCTTGGTGATAGGCACACAACTCCAGCATTGAATCTTGGATATAAATTCCTCCTAATTTACTAAATGGAAGCTGGTCTTGATAAAGATTCTTGTTAACTATATCAGTAGCCATTACAATATAGTTAGAGTGATCCACTTTGTAGCAAGAATGTTCACGACCACTTGTAGTAGTAGCCTCCAAAGTCCAAACTTCAAAGGGACTTCTTTTGACGAGTCCCACATTGGACATAGTTTGGAGTATGAGGTATAAAGTAGAAGTGTGTGACTCATTGTTACATATTTACCTGGATGGGGTCGATGGGTGATCAATAAGGCCCATGGCCGAGGCAAGTGACCTCCATTGCACTTAGGAGGGGTGCTAGCATAAGGTCTATTCAAGTGGTGGAGCATACATTAAAATTTGTTGCAGTGGGGACCTGCGTTCGCGCGGCCCCTTCCATTTCTAGTCTAATTTTTGTTTGATCGAGTTGGTCTAAATTTTTAAACATCATTAAATGTTTGTTTGTTGTACCATAATTTGTTATCTATAAAGTAGAAGTGTTTGTTGGAAGACGTCTTATAACAAAATTTTGTTAACAATTAATAATTAGAAATCAACTTAATCTTCTATATTTTTTCATTGGAAAGTGTTTACCGATTAATATTGTACATGAAAGACACTCTGGGTGTATTATTGACATAATATTAGATTAAATTATACTTGAGGTCTTTTAAGTTATTTAACTATAACAAGTTGGTCATTTAAGTTTTTTTTTCATACCACTTGCATCCTTTAAGTTGTTAAACTAGATTAAGTTTATCCTTTAAGTATTTTTCGTACCACTTAGGTCATTTAAATTTTTTAATTATAACTTTTAAACATCGAATAACTTACATTTTAAAATCATAAATCACTCAAATTGTTACGGTTAAATAACTTAAATGATTTAATTGGTACAAAAAAAACCTAAGATCAGAAATCCCCCAAACTGTTACGGTTAATTAACTTAAAAGACTTAATTGGTATGAAAAAACTTAAAAGACCAACTTGTTACAATTAATTAACTTAAAAGATTTATAGTACCAAAAAAAAACTTAAAGATCAACTTATTACAAATTAGACCTTTAAAGTACCACCTTCAAATATTGTGTCAAATCTTATGTTCATGACCTTTCTTTCTTTACCTTCTTCTATCCTTCTTTTTTATTATCTCCCTGACATATCTATTTTTATAGAGTAGTGATATTTGAACAACTATTTGATACAATTTTCTTTTTCTCTCTTTTTATTAGTTAGAAATAATGGAGAGAGAAAAATGAAGAGAGGTAATAAGAACATAATGTTAGTATGACAAAAAGTTGTTAAAAAGTTGTTACAAAATGATTGTACAAATATCATTTATCATTCTTATATGGGCATCTCATTTTCTCAGAGTGAATAAGCTTTTCCGTCTTTAATTTTGTATGTATCGGTCAATTTCATCCTCCAATTTTTTTGAAATAGCCATTAGTAATTCGAATCTGAGGAATTGGCATATCATAACCAATTTTATTATTTTCTTCGAGTGTACTCCTCAAGGTCTCATATACGTGGATCACATCACTTTATACAAGACATATTTTTAAATTGTGGAAATCGTATGTTATTATCTCCATATTTAAACCTAAAGAAGTTCAAAATTTCAAAGTTGTCATTGTCAAGAACGTTACCTTCTTCTTACCCGCCAAATTCTAATTCTCTCTCTCTCCCTCCAAAAATGTCAGACTCTGTAGAACAACAACTCTCTCTCTTTCGCTACCTCCTCCAAACCAGAAGGTTGCTCCTCTCTCTCATCTTTCTCTCTTTCTCTCTCTCTCTCTAACATTTTGATTTCATCGCAGTTTCGGCGATTCCACGCTCCGATTTCTAGATTCGCTTTTGATCTCCAAAGACGTGAAATCGTTAGTCGAAATTCGATCCAGCTTGAATCAACTCCTCAAATCTGAATCACTTTCTATCATTCATTCCATCGCCGCAGAATCAATCCACGATAAGCTTCTCGTTCTCGATTTCTTCGTTCGCGCTTTCGCTCTCGTCGGAGATCTAGAGGTACATCTCTAATGATTCAATTTATATAACAAATGCTTGTATAATAATATGCTAATTCGTTTTTTCCTTTTGCGTTTTTTAATTTCAATTTTGAAGAGTTGTTTGGCATTGAGATACGAGGCTTTAGTTATGCGAGAACTCAAAGCTGCTACTATTCAATTGCTACATGTTTCGCCATTAGAATGGTTAAATTTTGTGGAAGACGCTGTGAAGAACGGTTTTCATGCAGTTGCAGTAAAGGTAACGAATTATGCGTGTATCGTGTTTGTGATAATGTGTAATTGAAGATTTAGCTTAGTTAATGCTTTTTCTGAAACGGACTTATTAGTTTTGAATAAAATTATGTAGTTTTCGTCACTTTTAGTTTGAAATTGGAATTTCTTGTGTTTGAATGCTTCATTAGTAATTACTGTTTGGTGAATAGGCATGTGAAAATGCATTGAGGTGCATTGCAAATAGTGATGTTCAAATTCAAAAGCTTGGAAGAGACGTGATTCCTGATAATTTGAAGACTAATACTATCAGTGAGATTACTAGGCTCAGGAACTTTTCACTGACATCGATTACTTCACGTTCTGGTATATCTCCATTCATATGCATTGAACATTCAAATGCTGTTTATTGCACTGGCAAGCAGGTTTAAGTTTAACTACATTACATACACATCATTTTCAGAATACGCTATTTGAATTTTGAGAAGAATAGTTTCTAATTCATGATTTGATCTAAGATTTTGTTGAAGTCTATGTAGCACTGACCCTTCAGATTGAAGGCTTGTCCGGTGTCTGACACTGACACATCAACAATAAATGTGGTTACATTCAATTATTCTATTTTCTTAAATTATTACCAGTATCGATGTGTCTGTATCCTGTGTCCGCGTCTATATTAGTGTTTCGTAGGTTGCAACAAGGTGTCAACATTCAATGGGAGTGTGTCCTTTCTGCTTTTATTATGGTGTTGTATTTGGTTCGACCAGAAATCACTAGCTTGACCTTCAAAGCATCTTTTCTTAGATTTTGCTATGTAATTGTAATCTTTTATAGCTTCTATCTTGCTCCCTACTCAGAGCTGTCATGAGAATATTTCCATTCATGCAAGGTCAAGATGCTAGACAGCTTGGTTACATTCTCGATTCTATCTCCTTGTTCTTTTGTTGTTTCTTTTCTATGAAATTATTGAAATATTTTATTGACTTATCATTTTCAATTGCTTGGATCTTATTAGTACTGCTCAATAGTTTTCTGGTATTAGAATTTATGGGAGCTTCTATCTTTAATTCTTTATGTGTGCGTGTGAAAGGCCATATAATGTGAAGTAATACATTTTTTTTGGGTATTATGCGGAGATATTGTACTAATCATATTTTCCTCCTTATTTGCTAACTTCATGGACATTTACATTTTATCTTTAAGGTTGATTTTCATTTCTATCAAGATTTGGATTTGTGCATTATAAATATTCATTGTTTCACTGCAAATGATGTTTTGTTATATCAGTTCAGGTGCAAGCAACAGAGTACCTAGAAAAGAAAACAAGAGAGCTGCAAAAGTTGGACTTACCCTACAAAGAAAAACGATTTCTGGCAAGCACTTCCTTCAGAAATGGAATTAAGAGACAGAATATGCGAAAGTTATATGAACAACAAACCCTTCTGCATGTCAATTCTGAAATGCAAGGACAGCATCCGAATTTGAGGTAAAATCAGTTACTGTCACTAGTCAGTGGCTTCTTTTTGGTGATCTATTTCATTGTTTGAGCATAGTTTCAAATTTCAGCCTGTATTTGAGTTGCGGGACTAAAGTGTCTAATGTTTGTGATGTAAGGGATTTAATTGAAACAAAAAAATTTAAAGGACTAAAGTGAATTTGTTTTTTTTTATCAGACTAGAGTGAAACTTAAAAACAACTTAACGGACCAAAAATGTAATTTAATGAAACAAAAACTATGATTTTATCGTTTGTGGACAGAAATTGCAAATATGAGTTTCTTTTAAACTAATATCTTTTTTGTGTGTTTTTTATCAGTTGAAGCCAATAGTCTAGTGCAGATTTCAACTTCCAAGGTTTGTAGGTTCATATTCACTTGTACTTTGTTGATTGATTATTAATTTCATACGATATCCGGACTCTGACCATTCATTTCTGTTTGGCTAGTAAAAACTTTTTGGACTCATCCAAAATTCTCCATGTTAATAATGGGTTTTGTCCCACCGAAGTGATCGCTTAACAGTAGTATAATTCTACTATTATGCATGTTCTTTTGATTTCTTTTTATACCAGAACTTGTTTTGATAACAATACCTTATAACAACAAGTCTTGAGATGTGTATCTGAGTAATGCTACAATTCACATTGAGCTTTAGTTTTTGGATGTTTAAAATAACACAAACCAGAGAATGGTCATTTTAATTGTTAAATGTGTAAGATGTTATCATTCTAGCTATTAAATGTTTCCAAATTAGGAAAATATAATCTAGGGTCTTTGTTGTAATTTCAGGATAGAAATTGATTAACCAAAAAAACACAGTTGAAATCCAAACTAAAACAAAAAAGGCACATCAAGGACATGGCTCACCAATGAAAGACATATTTAAAAATGTTTTTGTATCAATAAGAGACTATTATAACAATGTTTTGGTTATTCAATAACCAAAATGACTGTTTCTCAAAATGAATATTGTTACTTCATATCTATAGTAGATAATGGTCAAAATATACTCTATTTAGACATATAGTATAAATATAGATAGATCAAAATACCATGTAGAGGTCAAGCTATCACTTGATGTTTTAATATTCATTGGAAATTGAATTAATTGGCTAGTGAAAATAAAATAAATTATAAATCTAATTCAACTTTGTGACGGCCCAATTCTTCCCAGCATGAATAAAAAAATCAATTAATGTTTGTGATGGTCTAGTTTTTTACAAATGTAACTGAATTAAAAATAAATAAATATTCGTGAGGGTAAACAAATATTTGTGGGTGCAAGTTACAAATGTCAATTATTTGAAAAACAATTTGTGTCTGTCTAAGTGGAAACAAATTCAAATTCTATTTGTGAATGATTGTTTGGACTAAAATAACAACCGAGTCAAAGTTTAACATTTGTGAGATATTTCTTCCAAGCTTCTCATATTTGAGTTTAAGTTGATGAACGAAATATATATATATATTTTTTAAAAATGTAACTAATTTACTGGTAAATTTAATTAATGAGCGTATATTTAAGGGCAAATTCTATGGTACACCCAAAGATTTAAGTGTATTGGTACACCAAATCATTAAATTAATAATTAAATGTGTTATTTTTTGAAGAGAAAAATTGTTTTCTATCACCTATAATTATAATAATTAAATCTTATTTATAAAAAACGTCGACGACATAAAATTTAATTTTTCTGAATTTTTAGTACTCATAGTAGAAAATTTTGATTATTTTTTACAATAAAATGTAAAAAAAATTAGTATGATATTTATAATCAATGAAATGATGTTTTTTTTCTTATGAAATGATATTTTCTAAAATACAAATATCAACAAGTAGCTCTTTATTTTATAAAAATGATAGTTAATTTATAGATTTTTAATATAAAAGTACCAGTACATCTTAATTTATGGGTGTACCGAAGAAATTCCCATATATTTAAGGACTAAATTTTATTACTTTCATTTCATTTTCATCACACCAATAAGAATGTCACTATCACACCAATAAGTATTTTCTGTCAAAAAAAAATGTCACTATCACAGCTTGTACCGAAAAAAGGGGAATGCCATTACACACACACACACCACGAAAGAGAAGTAAAGGACAAGAATACCAAGTAAGGAAAAACACAAAATTGCCCCTAAACTTAATTAAAATGGCACATTGTTTGTTTTGAAAATTACTAGCAGCAAAGGATACATCTGGGTTTTCACACATTCCCCGTTCATTCTCCCTTCCTGTACAAAAGGATGCTCTAGTGAATTTTCCCCTTAACATGCTACTGTTGTACTACAAATTTTGTTGCCAACAACGTAGCCTTTGCAAAGAAAGTAACCATTATTATTTTTTTTTAAGTTGAGTGTGATACCCATGACGAAGGAACAAGCATTGGAAGATACTATTATGGAGGTGAAGGAAGATCACATGATTTCACCTGCTGGTGACAGTGTACCAACTCTAAGAATCGCCCATTTTCTGAAACCAATTGCAAACACCATTCATGAACCAGCTTTTGAGTTTAAACCATCATCACCATCTTCTATTTTTGAACCAAAGGAGTGGCCTTTGAAAATCAAGTTCACTGGGTGGCGCCACCCACACATGAAATGGATTAGGTGGGTTGATCAACTTAAACTCAAATATGAAACAGTTTGGAAGAAAGTTGGCATCTTTGAAGCTATAATTAGTACCAAGTGCCGTATAAAGAAAAATCATGACTTGCTATACGGGGTTGTTGAGAAATGGTGTTGTGACACAAATACCTTTGTGTTTGCCTTTGGTGAAGCAACTATTACTTTGGAGGATATCATGGTTTTGGGGGGTTATCCTATTATCGGTGATCCTGTTTTCACTTCACTTGAAGACCAAGAAATGAGAGAGGTGGAAAAGAAACTCATCCTTGCAAGAGAGCAACTTAAGAGTAAACACGGTAAGGCTAGAATACCATTATGGATGGATAGTTTCATTGATAAAGGTAGTGAAATTGAACATGAAGCATTCCTTTCTACTTGGTTGTCGGTTTTTGTTTTTCCTCATCTAATTTTAGTGAAAAGTTGTTTGTTTCCTATTGCTGTTCATCTTGCTAGAGGGAATCCGATTGCTTTGGCACCGGCTGTTTTAGCTAGCTTATATAAGGATTTAAGTTTGTTTAAGAAAACACTTGTTGATTTGAAAAAGATTTCTGTTGGTGGTGATAGATATCCTTTGGAAGTTACTCTTCAATCACCCTTTTACTTGGTTCAAATTTGGGTGTGGGAGAGGTTCAAAAATTTACAACCACAACCCAATGTGATCAACCAAGGAGACCCTTTGTTGTTTAGGTGGCGTAAGGTTCAGATGTTGAAAATTGACAATGTTAAGTGGGCACTAGACTCAGCTGTTGATGATTTTCTTTGGCGTCCTTATGTTAGATATGCTGATAAGTGTGGATTGTTTTATCCAAATGATGAAATTTTGGTACCGTTTAAGAAAGATTTGGTTGATGAACAAATGCTCTCATTTGTTTTATGTTTGAGAGTTTCTGAGCTTGTGGGATTTGACTCTATAGAACAGTATCTGCCACATAGAGTTGCTATGCAATTTGGAATGGATCAAGATGTTCCGAGTGATGTGCCTCGATTCAATGAGACTAAAGACATTGCTTGGAAAAACTACTGTAGACGCATATCTGATAGGAGTTTGTATTTCCCATCGAGATTTTTTGAGGCAGATGTTACTGCCCGTTATGCAAGGTGGTGGAAACAATCAGTATTGGGTTGCGATGATTTTGTTATGAAAATTGTGCAGAAGAAACGAAGTGCAAGTTCAAGGAAAGATAGAGCTTGTGTAGGAAAAGCTAACACAAGTGGTAATGATGTTAGTGTTCCACCTGGTTTTCCTCCCAATCTTGTTGACACTCTTAATTTTGGAAAATTTTGTGATAATGGTTCCAAAACTAAAACTAGGAAGGTTGCTGATTTTTATGCTGATGTTCCTTATGAAAATTCTGTTCATAATTGTTTGAAAGCTGATGAAAATATTGATGCTGATGTTGAGGATTGTAAGCCAATGCTGGTAGGGTACAAGTGTGGTGGCAAAATCCATGAATCTAAGCATTTATTGGACCAATGTTGTTCAGCCTCTTCAGCATATTATGAAAATATATTACCACTGAAAAGGCCAGTTTCAGTAGATAACATTGAACTTTCAATAGAAAGTTTGGAGGATGATTCTGAAGATACATATGGGAGCAAACAAGCAAGGATGTCTAATGACAGAGTCTGTTTATCTGAGACTCAAGGTGAAAGCAAGAACTTTTTTATCAGAAAAAAGGTCTCTTCGTCCAACAATGTAACTGTTGTAAAGCAATATCCTGCAGCTCAAGCAAAAGCTAAAGAAGCGGTTGAAGAAAAAGGAAGGAAAGAAAGTGATCATGAAGTTCTGGTTTTGTTAAAAGAGTTATACTTGAAGAACCAAGAGGAACTCAGGCGCCTGGCAAGACAACAAGAAAAGATGTTTCAGTTAATAGATTTGAAGGAGAAGAGGGATGAAGAGTTGAGGCAACTCCTCATTAGTGTTCTAAAGAATCAACAACCACCATCATCTTTTTCTTAAAACTTTAATTTTGTTTTTGAATTCTCTTCCTGAAACTCATGACAGTGGCGCTCTTTTCATACTGTCCATTTTGTTGATAACAAAGGAAGGAGAAAGTAGTATTAGTTTTAATGAGTTATGATATATATTTTTTATCAACTGATATGCTTGTGTTATTATTTATCTTTAAGTAGCATTGGCATGACTAGCACATTTTGCTAAGTATATATTATTAACACTTGAGCTTCCTATCTGAAGTGAAGCATAACTCTTCCCTAATTTTATCACGAGTAATTTAATGTAGCTTTTATTTCTCTTATACAGCCAAAACACAAATTCATAAATCTTAAATCTGCTTGACAAAATTAGAATGGATCTAGATCCTCTGCTGTAGATTTGTTTCTGCATCATCTTTCATTTTTCTCATGATTTCTGCTGTTTCATATAATAGTGCCTTTTTCTTGTATAACCTGTGATACATAATAGTTTTCATTGCTATAATTAGTAGTGGTGAGTAAATGTGAAGGGACTGAACTTGAGTCTGTTATGTAGATCATGGAAACATAGAGCTTGTGTAGGAAAAGCTAACACAAGTGGTAATGATGTTAGTGTTCCACCTGGTTTTCCTCCCAATCTTGTTGACACTCTTATCAATGAAGATGTCAATTTTGTTATATGAAGAGCATAATCTAGAGTATCACTTTTCTCTGTCGACTAAAATAGTTTTAGGAGCATATTTTTCATTTGCATTGTCGAGAATGAAAGATGAAAGATGATAGATGATTCTTTCATATCACTGGTGTGGCAGGTTCTAATGTGTTTAATTTTGTTTCCCTTTTCGTGAAAACTATTTCGCTAGCATGATTCTCGTTCCAATTTCAAACTTGTTACAAGAATATGTAATTCAACTAACCTCCTTATTTGTTGTTTTCATAATCTCTTATCAATTTCTTACGTTAATCATGGTTTAATTTCTCGTTTAGATATTGTTTTACATCAGATGAAAAAGCATTTATTGTCGATCAAATAGAAGTTCATGTAGGTTAAGCCTTTATTGATGGTATACTGTTGCTTGCTAAGGGTACTAGAAACACCATTTTTAAAGCCTATTTGCCAAGGGTACTAGATGCATTAGGTAAATGTGATTCTCCCAACATGACCTTGACACAAAACACTGAGTGTGAGGATAAAGTAGTTAAAACAACATAGCAGTAAATGTCTTTGTGTATGATTTTTTTGATCAAAGATTTCAGATCTGGGGCCATTTAGAAATTTATATCTTTTATTCTTATTGTAGAAAGATGTACATGCAAGAAATGATTCAATTATTGTTTACTCTGATAGTGTAATGTCTGGCAGCTGTTAAGTTCCTGAAGTGTGCAGTGCAGTGTAACTAATTTTGGATACCTGCACTATACTAAAATTGCATTGTAAGATCCATCATTAAGTGAATTTCAATTACTTTTGGGAAATTTATCGTTCTATTGTTTCTGATTTTGTCTATTGCACTCTTCACTACAAGATCAGAGACTTATGAATAGCAGCTTTTATACCTGCATTATATTAAAGTTGCTACATTACAGGACTTGACAACTTTTCTATATACCTGCACTATATAGAAAAGTGACAAGCATGCTTCAATATGTTTAGAGTTGGATTAGAATACTTTTGTTTAATCATGGTGTGAGTACTTCATGTTTTGATGTTGCTAAATTAACTTGCGTTTAGAATGTCGATTATTTCGTTTGTTCCGTCAACAAATTTGACGACTAAAATTTTAAACGATGGAGATGTAAAAGACCAAATATTAAACAAAAATTTAGTAGATACTTAAGTCGAAAGGATGAAATTTTATAATGAAATATAATATATTTAAACACCAAAAGGAGACCATGAAATTAAAATGAGACGATAAGGTGTGGCTGCTGTGATTCAGTTGAAGCCGATAATACATAACCTACAAGTTTTGTAATTCGTCTTACATCGGTTGAAAATCAAAACCAAAAATAAAGTAAAAGGACAAAAACATCAAGTGACAAAGAGTCCAAGACAATTTAGAGGACTAAGTCACCAAAGTTTCAAATCATACTCAAAGTTCTTAATTTTGGATTTAAACCACCACCAAGCAAGGTTTTTGCTATGATCTAAAATATGTGATATTGAGGATTCTTTCTGATTAAAAAGTTGCTTATTAGCACAACTTGTTAATTAGAATAATTTTATAAAACGATACTCATCCATCTCATTATAAATGTCTTATTCGAACTGTGTGCAATTTTTTAGAAAATTTTATGTTGTGAGAAATACTACACTTAGGGTACGTGCAAGAATGCTATTATGCCAATTTTGGTGCCACGTTACCTCGCACCTTACCTGCAAAATTGATTACAATACAATGGTCAGGAGCACCATAACGCAAGTTCAAAGACTCACAGTACCATTCAACAATTTTTGCTTGATTTAAGGGAGAAATTTACATTTGGTTTTTTAATCTCAGTTTTCTACATTTGGTTTATTTTCTTATTTGTTTTTTTTTTTAAGAAACTAAAATGGATTAAAATACTGGAAGTCTGGAGATTTCAGTATAAGGAGTGCCAAAACCCCAGCTGAGAGAGTCAATTACATGAATGCGGAAACAGTCAAAACATGAACAAAAAACTACCCTGTTACATAAATATTCCCAAACAAGGTCAAGGGTTCATTCACCATGAATGGTAGGAGAAAACAAAGGTAGGGCGGTTCGCTTTCAGCCACCAGTATGATTGAAGCTTAACTTTATCTAATAGTTGATTAAAAGAAGCTTCTTTTTGGTGAAATATTCGAGCGTTCCTTTCAAGCCAGATCACCCACACACAAGATAGCCAAATATGATTCAGAGTTGAGCGTTTGCTGTTAGAGAAGCCGCTAAAGGTGCTAAATTGATATAAATGATCTGACACATTTTCATGAAACACTAAGTGATAACCAAGCCCCATACCACAGCTTGCCAAAAAAATCACAAGAGAGGAATAAATGTTTTGCATCTTTTATCATGCTGCATCCACCCACGCATAACTGCGCATTCGGATGTAAAATGTGTCTTTTGATTAAATTGTCCGTTGTTGGTAATCTATTACGTAACAAGCGCCAAGCATAGAGGCTGATTTTCAGAGGCACTTCCTTATTCCAAATTTTAATCATGTGAGTAACCGCCAAGTTGTTACTGGTGAATGTCAAGAGATGATTATAAGCACTTGTGACTTTATAACTGTTGGAGGCATGCAAGTGCCAAATCCACCTGTCAGAGTGAGTAGGCTGCAAAACAATATTAGATAAAATATCACAATACTCCCGGACTCTCTCTTCCTCCCAAGCCAACAAACGACGCCGCCACTGCCAAGCTTCACCCTCAACCCCCCACCCAAAAGAATACATTTCAGCCACCGTTGTCATTTTATTAGTAGTAAGATCAAAAAGGCGGCTGAAACTATTCTTCAAAACTAGTCCGTCAATCCAAGGATCCCACCAAAATAAAGTTTGGGCACCATCTCCTACCTCCCGCCCAACATTATCATCAAACCAACTTCCACTTCCCACACCAGCCCCATTTTTAACATTGATCAAATTATTCCACCAAACAGAGTTAAACCGCCCCTCCTCGGCGATTGTACCTCTTACCTCTCCGTATCTAGCTTGATTTATTTTCTTATTTGTTAGCTTGATTTTGTACATGTAAGGATTTTTCTTTATAATTGAATTAAAATTTAAATTTTTGATGTATTGAATGTATTTTGCTGCAAACTCTCAGATTCTTGGGAAAAGTGGACATAGTAATACAGAGCTCGGTCGAGAAATAAGTAAAATTTAGCTAAAAATTGTTTCATCATGAATGAATTCGTTTTTTTTCAAATGATTCGTCATTTAATGCATTTATTGCAGGGTTACATACGTTTTTTGTCTTTGTAAATATACCAAGTTTTATTTTTAGTCCTCATAAAAAAGTGTTACATGTTTTAGTCCTCTTAAACTAAACTAAATATGATTTTTTTTAAACTTTCAAACGTTTATGATGATAAAAGTGATAAAAATTTGGACCTAGAAATTATATTTTGAGCTCATGTTTTACAGAGATTTCTTTTTATAATATTTTAAACATGTCTAAAAAATCACTCAAAATATTAAAAGTTTAAGGATAATTAAATATATTTGAATTTAGCAAGAGCTAAAAATTTGTTGAAATTTCTTACAGGGACTAAAACATACCAAATTTTTTATGACTACTAAAATAAATTGATATAAAAACTGATTTAACCATTTATTATATTATTTAAGTGTATATGATGTTATGTTTGTTATTTATAGAGAGAGTTTGTAACTAATTTGGAGAAATTTAATGATTAAGTAAACTTAAAAATTAAGCAACCACATATCAGCTCAAGTAACAAACTAATCAGATAAATTCAAAAAGAAACAAACTCACTAACGAAGGAAAGATAAGAAATTCAGTTGGATTCTCAATCTTATCACAACAAACATAACCTAAAATTATGGGAAGTGATATCCATGAATAAATAATAATAATTATTATTATTTTCATCATTATCTGGTATTTAAAATTAAATACCACTATTTAAACACTACTAATGTATATGTTCGATTTTATGTGGGACCCCACACTCTATTTTTTCAATTCACACAACATTAGATTAAAGTTTAATAACTTGTGTTTAATCTTTCAACCTTTCAATTTCTTTCCATCTTCACATCAATGTTCCAACAAAACTAATATCTTTAACACTTGTGTCGCTATATAGAAATACCATCACATGTTGTGAAATTTCTGATTCATCTTAACACAATTTGGTTCTAGTGTATAACAACAGTAGCATAACTCGATATTTTCCCATGTTTAAGAACAACCAATAAGCCTAAATGCAAGCAATTGGTCTGAGCCTGTGTTTCTTCACCAAGTTTTCCCACCGTATTTGCAATTGCAACATTGTCTTACACAATCCCATACTCCGTATACTAGTACTTATTGTTAGTGGCAAACTTGGCAGCAACTACGTAGCTCATCAGATTTGGTGGCTTGGATGACAATGGAGGATTCGACACTGCACGGAAGCTTCAATCTGGTGGTTTCAGTGGCGGTGACATTAGTGTCGCACTTTGTCGATCATAAGAAAGACATGTTTACATTGATCCAATCCACGGCACTATACCTTGATCTTCGCCGAAAGGACACAATCAGTTTTCAATATTACTCTCAAACAATCAAGTACAGTAACATAGTACACCTAGGAGATGTGATTACAATTAAGGAAAAATAGACGACAGACAGAAAACTTGGCACTATGCCATTTAGAGAAAATGCATTGAAGTGACAGCAGCAAAAAGGCCAGATAGAGGAAAGAATTACAGGGAGAGAGTAGAACCAATTCCAATCATCATTTTTATGCCCCTCTCTAATTGATCCTTCTTTATAACAATCTTTTGGCATATTTTCTGCACATTATATTCTCTCAACTATTGGATCAGATTACACATGACCATTTTCTCTAATTAATTTGCTGACCTGATGACTTAGCATATACTATATTGGTATCATAACAATGTACCTACAATGACACCCTGATGTCAAAGTAAGGCAGGGTGTATGCAGATTGATGAAAGCCCGTCATATCACATTTTTAGAGTCTTTTTAATTAAGTTTTAATTCTATTTTTATTTGTTTAGTATTTCATTTAGAGTCATTTTAAATAAATTGTCGTTGTTGATTTATTGAGTCAAGTAATGTATTATTACTATTATTGGTCAATTAGTGGCTAGTAAAGAGAATGAAACAA
>Ga0228710_1001134_pt1 | contig 38790 bp, 16 predicted proteins | sample MedpolnodulmetaG_FD_177995 | JGI IMG/M metagenome (GOLD analysis project Ga0228710, IMG submission 177995) | Root nodule microbial communities from Medicago polymorpha collected in Santa Monica, California, United States - pink nodules | ecosystem: Host-associated > Plants > Roots > Nodule...
TTCAAATCCATGTTAATATGAATTCAATCTTGTTTAGTGATGAAGAAATGAAATTGCAAAGAAACTGAAACAAAACAAATAATGTAAGGGTTAAGAATCTGAAACAACACGTTAACACAACTTTTTGCCATTCAATTATGGTTTAAAATCTCAAAATATATTTCAAATTAATTAATTATCTTAAATAAAAAAATATTAATTTAACATTGTTCTTGTTCAAATAATTAAAAAATAAATTGTTGCAAAAAAATAATAATATCAAAGGACATTTACCTATTACTGTATCGTTCATATTTGTGTGAGTTCCTCCTTGATGCCTTCTCTTTATATTAACACCCGAAACCGCTAACTGTGAGTTGTCTTGACTCCATACTAGAGTGTAAACATAAAGTAAAAAAGTAAAATTGAGAAGAAGAAAAAAAACCTGCATTGAAAACATTGTAGACTTGAATGAGAAATTCACTTCCCAAACAACTATGCACAATTACATGAATTGAACACAAATAGGAAACCATTGTATCTCTCTTTGCTATTATTACAAATGGACCTTTAAGAAAAATTATAGTATGTGAGGAACTTTTTCTTCTCCACATTCTTCTCTCTCATTTTTATTCTTGTATATTTGTTGTGTTGTGTCTTATTCAGCAGCGGTTGTAGTGTGGCAGCGGTGCCGGTTGTATCTATGAGAAAGGTAGCAGTTTTGTTTTTTGAATAACCGGTTACTTGAGATAGTTATTAAACTTGTAAGGGCATTTTAGTATTAAAAAAAAAGCTACACCAGAAGAAAAATATTGCCTTTATTAACACGGCTATTAACACCTTTATCTCTTTAATCAAAATCACATAGACATGGAACTTCATGGAGGGACCTTGAATGGGATTTTGACGCAATGCAGTGAATCAGAGTAACAAATGAGGTCAATAAAATTCAAGTCTTTAGCAAGCAGAAGACCCTTGTAAATAACATATAATTCAGCAAACAAGATGTCAGAAGAACCATGAATGTAGCTGAAAAAACGTAATAAGTATAAACCTGCGTCATTACATAAAACTTCACTGTAACGAACCCTAACCAGAGATCCAAGGCCACTACCATCAACATTAAGGATGAGATTAGAGAGATTATTATTGTTCCCCTCGATGAATCTCTAAGTTGGAGCACCTTGTTTAGTTGGAAAGAATAAATTGAAAAAAGTTTTAAATTTGTTTTTAAATTTAGGGTTAAATATGTTTTTGGTTCCTATAAAATTGCGACCTTTTAAGTTTAGTCTTCACTTAATTTTAATAGTTATTTTAGTCTCTAATTTTTTTTTCTACATCCAATATTAATCCCTCCTCAATTCAAATTTGTTTAATTTATGCTTAAACTCTTGAGTTTTTAACAATTTTTTGCAGACGTGTTAAGAACAATACTAAAAGTTCCTCTGCAAAAAATTGTTACAAAATTTGATTTCTACGTCCAGATTTTGTTAATTTTATCTTTAAGCTTTGCCGTTTTAAAAAATTCATATTTAATTCGTTTAATGTTAAAAATTCTAAATTTTAGTAAATGAACATTTTATTGTATTTTAAACTTATCTAAAAAAAATCGTTCAAAAATATAAGAGTTTAAGGATAATTAAATAAACTTTATTGTAACAGGGACTAAAATTAGAAGTAATTAAAAAACCTATTAAAATTAAGTAAGGATTAAAGTTATAAGTTGCAAATCAATCATCATTTTCAAAATCCATTAGACTGCCATTGAGGTGAATAGTTGATAGATAGAAGAGAAAATTGAAGAAAAGAAAACCTGGAATTGGGAGAACTTGCATTCCCATTCTTGGAGGTAAGTAAGATTTGGGCTTTTCTTTGAATATTGAGTTGGGCCGGCCACGAAGGTTTTAATTTATTTGAATTATCAAATCCTAGCTTTTCCTGAAATCCATTCATCTATGGCGGCTGCGATTTCATCTGATCTCTACCCAACAGAAGACGATCTCGTCTACGAAGAAGAACTTCTTCGCAACCCCTTCAGTCTCAAACTATGGTGGCGTTACCTAATCGCACGTTCCGATTCACCTTTCAAAAAGCGCTTTATCATCTACGAACGCGCTCTAAAAGCACTTCCTGGAAGCTATAAGCTCTGGCACGCTTACCTTCGTGAACGCCTCGAAATCGTTCGAAGCCTCCCAATCACTCATTCCCAATTTGAAACGCTCAATAACACTTTTGAACGTGCTCTTGTTACTATGCATAAAATGCCTAGGGTTTGGATTATGTATCTTCAAACCCTAACTCAACAGAAGCTTGTTACGCGTACGCGACGAACTTTTGATAGAGCTTTATGTGCACTTCCTGTGACACAGCATGATCGAATTTGGGAGTATTATTTGTTTTTCGTTAGTCAAAAGGGAATTCCAATTGAAACCTCACTTAGGGTTTATCGTAGGTATTTGCAGTATGATCCAAATCATATTGAGGATTTTATCGAGTTTTTGATTAATTCTAGTCTTTGGCAAGAGTCTGCTGAGAGATTGGCGTCTGTTTTGAATGATGATAAATTTTATTCGATCAAGGGAAAGACGAAACATAGGCTTTGGTTGGAGTTGTGTGATTTGCTGACTAGGCATGCGAATGAGGTGTCCGGGTTGAATGTGGATGCAATTATTAGGGGTGGGATTAGGAAGTTTTCGGATGAGGTTGGTCGGTTGTGGACTTCACTTGCTGAGTATTATATTAGGAGGGGTTTGCATGAGAAGGCTAGAGATGTGTTTGAGGAGGGTATGTCGACTGTTATTACTGTGAGGGATTTTAGTGTTATATTTGATTCGTACTTGCAATTTGAAGAGAGCATGCTTGCTTATAAGATGGAGGATATGGATATGAGTGACGAAGAAGATGAAGAAAATGAAGATGGGATGAAAGAGAAGGAAGATGAGGAGGAGGATGTAGATGTTCGTTTCAAATTTGATGTGGATGTTGACAAGAAGGAATTTGTGAAGGAATTTAAGAAGAAGGTTTTATCTGGGTTTTGGCTGAATGACAAGAATGACATTGACTTGAGATTGGCCCGGTTTGACTACCTAATGGAGAGGAGGCCTGAATTGGCTAATAGTGTGCTTTTGCGTCAAAACCCACATAATGTTGAACAGTGGCATCGGAGGGTGAAGCTTTTTGAGGGTAATCCGACTAAGCAGATTCTCACTTACACAGAGGCTGTGAGGACTGTTGATCCCATGAAGGCAGTGGGAAGACCTCATACGTTATGGGTGGCTTTTGCAAAGCTTTACGAGGAGCACAATGATCTTGCCAATGCTCGAGTTATTTTTGACAAGGCAGTGCAGGTGAACTACAAAACTGTGGACAATCTGGCTAGTGTTTGGTGTGAGTGGGCTGAAATAGAGTTGAAACATGAGAATTTCAAAGGAGCACTTGACCTAATGAGGCGGGCTACAGCAGAGCCATCAGTTGAGGTCAAACGAAAAGGTAATCTTAGTTCAACATGTTCCCATTTTATTTTTCACAATATGCTCTATTTTTTAGTTTTTTTTTTGGGTGTGTTTGTTGAATGGAGTTAACTAACTGTTGAATTTATATTCTGCTTTACTTTTAGTGGCTGCTGATGGGAATCAACCAGTTCAGATGAAGCTACATAAATCTTTGAGATTGTGGACCTTTTATGTTGATTTGGAGGAAAGTCTAGGTAGTTTGGAGTCTACTCGGGAAGTTTATGAACGGATTTTGGATTTACGAATAGCCACACCACAAATAATAATCAATTATGCATACTTTCTGGAGGTATGGAGCAACACAATTTTTTAAGTACAATATCTCTTTTGGATTTTACTCTGATGGTTTTGGCTCATTGACATATTGGTTAAATGATTTTGATTTATGTAGGAACACAAATACTTTGAAGATGCTTTTAAGGTTTATGAAAGGGGAGTCAAGATATTCAAGTACCCACATGTTAAAGATATTTGGGTCACATATCTGTCTAAATTTGTGAAGAGATATGGAAGGACAAAATTGGAGAGAGCAAGAGAGCTGTTTGAGAACGCGGTTGAAACGGTACGTGCTTTTATTTTTCTTCTGTTGCTCATCTTTAAGCGTTCATGAAGTTGCTGTTTCTTTTTAAATTTTACATTGATGATCTGAGAGCTGGATTATGTTTGAAGTGTGTCAAATATAACAAATCTTATTCCTTGATATTTTCTATATGACCCATCATCAATTTTCTGCTTTTCATTGTAATTCTAATATTTTGTATGGTTGTAGTGTGCACTACTAAAGTTGATGAACCTGAAAACATTAGTTATTTTAACATAAAGCATTGGATTAGATTGAATGAATTGATGTGGATTACATAGAGAAGTTGATGTAAGTTAATGCTGATACAGTGTCTTCTTTACTCTCCGGTTCATACAATTCAACATAATATTTTAAACGTGTTAAGCAGCATTTAGACAGTGAATATGGATGCTATCATTTTTCCTTCAACTATTCTTTGTAATTTCAATCTCACATCCGATTTCTTATGTTAGAGCTTGAATTCTTGTGATACACATCACAACTGAGGCGAGCTCTAATCTTGATGAGTCACAATTTTGCATCACAAGCTCGTTTTCCTTTGGCCTTTGCATTCTGTTAGAGTAAATTCCATTTTGTCAGTCTTCGCCGTTAGTTACATGAGAGAGAGAAAGTGGAGTTGGTTATATAAAGGAATGAGAATTGAGAGTGAGGGATATCTTTGATCATTTTGTTCAGTTAGAAACCTTAGGGATTAGGCAGAGAGAGAGAAATGTCTCTTCTCTGAGGAGCTTTTGCTCTGGGGTTACAGGGGTTTTCTTCTGTAATACATCTAATACAGTTTATTTCTTTGTGTGAAATCGGGTCTCTATCATCAAATAATCAGATTTCTACTTTTAACCCAAACCAACTAATAAACAAATGTGTTAAACATAAATCATTCTGCTCCTAAATTCTTTTTAATCAACAGATCAAATGAAAGTCTAGATTAAGCTCATCATATCTCAAAATCAATATTTTCTGTGACTTCATTCTTGCTATGATCCCCGTGATAGCCTCAATTATAGAACAACAGGCTACCATATACGTAGTGACTATATATTGGAGTTGTATTCTGATTTCGTCCAACAGTTTTACAATTTGAGAAATGAAAACTACGTTAAATTACTCATGATGAAATCTGGAAATAGTTATGCTTATCGTAAGCTAGAAGTCTCAAGTGTCGATATACACCAGATTTCCATTAATATATTCACCTCATGATTATTTTCTTCATTTCAGTATATATTCTTTATCACAGTAAGCAGGTTTTCTCACCATACTTCTTCTATCTATATATACATATGTGGGTGTGTGTAAAAAATTAGCAAAATATGTGCTAGTCATGCCAAAACTAAGTATAAATAACACAAGGATAGAAAGTAATAACATATATCATAACTCATCAAAACTAGTACTACTTTCTCCTGCATTTGTTATCACCAAAATATAGGGTATAAAAACAGCATCTCTGTAAGGGTTTTGATCAAGATAATTTAATAACAAAATCGAGTTTTAAGAAGCAGATGATGGTGGTTGTTGATTATTCCTTAGGACTTGTAATGATCTATGCTCACTTGGCATATGATCCGTAAGATTAGGTAATGGCGGCTTTTATAAAGCCAAAGATGGGTAATTGAATATATGCATAGAAACATATTGAACCAGGTTTCATCTTCTTTTTATCTGTTCTTTCTGGAGTTGCTATTACTTGAAAATAGCCTTTCTCCTTCATAGTCACATGATCATATCATAATGTTTGAGCTTGAATTCTAGCTCAAGAGAATGTTTCTCTGGTATGTTGGTATATGAATATGATGTTGAAACAATAGCAATTCGTATGATGCCTGAAACTATATTTTCTCTTTTCTTATTTCATTTTTCATTTCACTAGATATATTGGTTAGAGTTAAAAGAAGCAAGCTTAAGAATTTCTTGGGGATTCTAAGCAATATGTGATTGTGGAATCTCAATTCACTCTGTCTCTCCCCCTCGCGTAACATATTAATTTTTTTAAATGAGTTCTATCTGCATTATTTTATCTATTAGCCAAACCTTTTCCCTCAAAAGATCTTGTCATAGAATAACTACGTGATATGTTTGATGTCTTAGCCAAGATAAAGAATTGTTCTTTGATGGGTTTTTATTTATTTGTTTATTCAAAGCTTGCCACTTGCATATTAAATACACAACTTATTTGGATGTTTGCAATCAGGTTTAGAAGCTTTGCTTACAGTTCTGTTATTTTCAGAAGTATCCGTAGAGTTAGGTTCCATTCAGCATATATAAGTATTCCCGTTCTTTAGTTTTAGAAGCGGTTCAGTTCCTTTAATTTTTGAAACAGTTCAATTTTGGAATATAAGATCCCATTATAGTGAGAACCAAAAGACATTTTGGTACTTTGGTTTTCCTATCCGAACAGAACCATGAACAACACTTACATTAACTGTGGAACAACTTGTTCTGTCATTGGCTATAGTAGTGGAAAACCAACATTGTCCTCTTTTGCTTTTGGTAATCCTAGAGTGTAATGTAAAATATATCAGAACAGTCTTAGCATGATTATACAGCAAGTCAGAGACTTCAAAGTCTAAAATAGTAGCACTTCACACTGCTATGTTTGCAAAGCAATAAGTGCTGCACCTATTTTTGTTGTCAAAATGAAGTATTGTAGTATGACAGTAATGAAAATATTAGGAAAAGTTTAGAGTTTAATGAGTTGGATCCCAATATAGATTATGATATAACATTATGGCATAATTTGATCCATGTAGCCGACCCCACTTAGTGGGATAAGCCTTGGTCGTTGTTGTAGTATGACTATATTTGCTATTTGTGAACTAAAGTGACTTAGTCAAGCGATTGTACTGTACTGAACTTTTAATGTAATCAATAAGCATCTAGTTTGTCAAAGATCATAACTAGTATTTTCCTTGGTTCATTGTGTTTGTTTGTATCTTGTAACACTTGAATTTTATTGTTGATAACATATTATAATGCTAACACAATTTGCTTTTGGATAATGCTTGCCAAAACAGGCCCCAGCTGATCAAGTGAAACCTCTCTATCTGCAATATGCTAAGCTGGAAGAGGACTATGGACTAGCAAAGCGAGCTATGAAGGTTTACGATCAAGCAACGAAAGCTGTTCCAAACAATGAAAAGTTAAGCATGTATGAAATATACATTGCTCGTGCTGCTGAGATATTTGGGGTACCCAAGACACGCGAGATCTATGAGCAAGCAATTGAATCTGGTCTTCCAGATAAGGATGTCAAAACTATGTGTTTGAAGTATGCTGAACTGGAAAGAAGCTTGGGAGAAATTGAACGTGCCCGTGGAGTATATGTATTTGCCTCCAAGTTTGCTGATCCGCGGTCTGATCCAGACTTTTGGAATGATTGGCATGAATTTGAGGTTCAACATGGAAATGAGGACACCTTTAGAGAAATGCTTCGAATTAAAAGGAGTGTCTCTGCAAGCTACAGCCAGGTTACTATAATGTTTCAATTTTCACTTCCTGAGCCTTATCATTGATTCATTTGCATTTATTCTAATCTTAGTTTTATTATTTTACAGACACATTTTATACTGCCCGAGTATCTGATGCAGAAAGACCAAACTGTGAATCTTGAGGAGGCCAAAGACAAGTTAAAGGAGGCTGGGATCCCTGAGGACGAAATGGCTGCTTTGGAAAGGCAATTAGCCCCAGCAGTTGACAAAGCAGCCACAAAAGAGAGAAAAGTTGGGTTTGTAAGTGCTGGGGTGGAATCACAGTCCGATGGAGGGATAAAAACTAATGCGAACCATGAAGAAATTGAGTTACCAGAAGAAAATGACTCTGATGACGATGATATTGAGATTGCACAAAAAGATGTCCCTTCTGCTGTTTTTGGTGGTTTGGTTAGAAAAAGAGACGAGATTGAAAATAATGAAGTAGATGATGGTGCAAAAGAGAAGGATAATGAAAGTCGGCTTGGTGCCCTTGAGAGAATTAAGAAGCTGAAACGAAATTAAATGTTGGGTTAGAGTATTCCAGTTAAAAGTTTTGATAGCATGAAATTGATTTTGATGATTTCTGTTGTGTACTGTCAATCTAACCAGAGTGATTTAATTGTAATTTAACCTGTACATCTTACAGTGAATTGTAGCTCTTAAGTTGTACGCCTATTCCTTTCTATCATATTTATATTCAGCCTCGAGCTACAAAGCTGCAGCAAAATGTTTGTGCTTATTAAGTTATAGCAAGAGGAGTATATGTATTCTTATTGTTGATGCTGTCAGCTATCAAGCACAGATGATATATTGGATTTGGCAGTTATTAAATTAAAATTCTGCTGAAGCAAGTTAAGGTACTAGAGAATAAAACTTGTCCTCTCTGTTGTTTATTTTTCTTCGTTATGAAATTTGTGAAAATCGTATTTTTATTGTTTGAGAAGGTGCACAATTTTATTACTTGAACAAGTCTTTAGCGCTTCTTATTATTTTATTTCAGTTGATGAAATATCTTTTCCAACTACGCTAACCTTCTTTTGATTCCTTCTGTGAATGTACCTGCATCTCAAAAGCGCGGATTTGCTGATATAGTCAATTGTGTGCCTGCTTCTAGTTCTACAACTAACAATGTTTAAAGTTGATTATGATCATAAGTTATATAGATACATAATTTCTTTTATTATTACTAAACCGTGTTGGACATCTACCACATTAGCTTAGTGGCTGAGCCTTCACTAAACTGTGTTGGTTATTTTATAAATTTGCCAAAATAAGTGCTCACTAATGAGTGGATCTGTTTCAGAGTTGGTTTCTTTCTTTCAGAACTAAAATCTAAATATATATGGATCGTCAAATGTTGTGGGAGATAATGTTCAAAAGAGACACTGAAGGTGTTGGACACTAGAAATTGTTGTTCACCAAAATGTTTACCACTCCAATTTCAGTTTTCTTTTTGTCTCGGTTACTTTTCATTTGTATATAATTTGAACTTCATTGATGCTATTTATAACTCTATTTCCCCTTATGCTTATATGGTTTATAGAGCCTTAGCCACGGATCAATGGTACAACTTGTTGATTAATAGCTGGCTTCCATCCATGTTGAGGAAAAAGTTAGGGGTTGTGGAGCTGGAGCATTTGATTTATTTGGTTTGTGGTCTATGGCTTTGCTTCATTGTTTGACGCATACGTTTAGAGAACAAATGCTTTTATAAACACCATTTTTTTTCTTCTATTCCCAATGTATGAACTTCACATATATTGTATAATTTATTTGGTTGGACAAAAGTTCATTGAAAATGGTCTGGTAATACATGTTTGGGTAATATTCAGTTGTTTTTACCTCGACAGTCCATCATGCCATTGAAATGGCTATAGGGGGAATTAGGCATTTTTCAACTGTTTGTTGACCTAATTTATTCTTTTGTTACAATTTTTAATTCTTGATCATCCTTGTGTACATTAAACACGGCTATCTATGTTCTTGGTAGGTCTCTGGCTAGCAAAATTTAAATGTGTCAACACCTAATCACATCCCGAATTTGGCAGAGCATATGTACATTTGTTTGCTTCACAATACGAGTGATAATTCTAACCTGCCAATCTGTTTCAAGTAACCAAAAAATACGTTGCAAAACTCTCCAACCTCTCACACTTCCAACCATTTTATTTTTCAAAGTGTGCAACCACCCCGACTGAAATCTACATGCAGTTAAATATGTCCGAAACCACGAGCTCTAGCTAAATTTAAACCTTCCAAAACATCCCAAAGTTCTGCCATGTAAGCATTACAAGCTCCAATAAATTTTGAGAAACCACATATCCGTTCTCAGTCACTGCCTCTTATGAGTCCACCACATATTTTAGGAGTTTCACTCACTTTTGTATTTGCAGAATTATAGTCCTTCACACCTTGAGCAATTAATAGCCACGGGTTATATGGCATGGACCACTCCACTTGATATTGGATTTTGCTGAGGTCACTGAATGCATAATCACTTTTTTCAGTTTCATTGGCATACTCATCTCTTGAAGGGTCAAATTAATAAAGAGCATCTCAACATATCACAAGCCTTAGCCAAATCCATTTCTTGAGCCACTACTATGTTTTCATGAATACTCCTTCATTCTCTATCAACCTATTTACAATGACCTTATTCACTATCTTGTAGAGAGTGTTACAAAGAGAGATAGGTCGGAATTGGTTCACAAATTCCGGAGAACTAACCTTCGGAATAAGATAAATGTATGTCAAATTAATCTTTGCAATTTCCTCCGGTGTATTCCAGATTTTTCGAATGAAGTCAGACACATTTTTTCCAACTATGTTCCACAAATTTTGATAGAAAACCCGCCGGAAAAGCCATCCAGACTTGGCGCCTTCCATGGGTTCATGTGGAAAACTGCTTGCCTTATCTCTCTATCAGTGACCTGAACTTCCATTTTAGTGATCATAGAAAACACAATACATATATTCTCACACTAAAATATCATAAATCAGAACCCGAAAAAACATAAAAGATTTTATCATTCTCCAAATAGGTCTTTTTATTTTTTTTTAAAAGACTAACTAACTATGATTTAACTTAAAAAATGTTCGTAGATACTTGCGGTCACTTCATGTTATGACTACTTTTACGACTAGTTTATAACTAATACCATCACTAGTTTTTGTTAAGGTTTAGGCATATTAGCTATTTAATTTGTAGTATCTGGAAATTTGTTGTACGGTAAACTTAGTTTCTTTTACTATACTATTTTTTGATCAAATAATTTTACAAATTAATATGTCAACTTTATAATTTGAAATAAAATTTTCTAATTAAAACTATGAAGTGTTTTGAAAGATGGCACGTCAAAGTTTAACTCTCTATCATATTCGGTGTGTCGGTCTTCTTCCTTTGAAGGAGTGACTTCTAATATTGCTTGTCATTTACTGGTGCTAATTAAATGATGTAATTAGAGATATGCTTTGCCCCATTTGATTCGGTAATTGAAATCCTTCTTATATATAAAAAAAACTCATAAATACCATATATAAATAGTCACACATTGACATTTTGCTCATATTTTAAATATGGTTTTTATGCCCATGTTAAAGAATTCAATAGAATATAAAGTTGTATTATAGTCTTTTTAAAAGTCGTATTTTTAACTTTTTAAAAGTAAATATTATTTTTTTAACGTAAAATTTCTATTTTTTTCCTTAACTTGTATCATCATGATACGAGATAACACCACCCTTTGAAGTTTGAACCCAGATACTTCATTTGTTCTCTTTGAAAATGAGAATTTTTAGCTACTAAACTGATAGAAAAAAAGAAGTTAACACAAACCTTTAAAATATTTAGTTAATTTTTAATTTAAGTGTTTAATCATCGATCTATACATAAGGCTATCCGTCCTTTATGTGTAAGTTAACACAACCCTCTAAAATATTTGGTTAACTTTTAATTTAAGTGGTTAACCATCAATCTTTACATAAATGCTCTCCATTACGTGTGTGTGTGTAAATTCACTCTTCATTTAGCTAATCATTATATCTTTTAATTTTTTTGATTGTGAAATGGAATTAGAAGCACTTGTTAGGCCTATAATCATACAACAGTTAGTGCAATCATGAATATACACTCAAGACATTAGGACATGAAGAAAATATAATCATCACATTCTTCCATTCATTCAATTAATCAGTGACAAACACGAACAACAATGATCCTAAGTTTCTCAAGAGGCCTAAAGTTTCTATATGTATATGTTTCTTTACAAAATACATGCAGGAACTTGATCCACGTTTATCACACGTGCACCATAGGAAGAAAAAAAAAATATAGCTATGACAACAGTCCTACCTTATTTTTGGTAAAAGACAATAATCCAACCTTAACTTACATGTACAACAAAAAAATAATAAAAAATGCCTAATATGATGTAAATATAATCTCCAGCACACTATACTATACTGTTAATTTTGTTTTTACACAATTTTGTTTCTGTTGTAATTTGGTAAATATATATGTACCTAAACTATGTACGGTTAACTTAACTAGCATCATGGTTAATCATATGCATGTAATGGTTTAAGGATTCTTGTCTTTGCAACCTCATTTGCTGATTGAACTTACGTATGAAAGCTTCAACGCGTTTATTCAACTCGTCTTGACTCAACGACGGTTCTTTTCTCAGCTTCCATGTCTTGTTGTTGAAGTTGAAATCGTTTACACTGACGGTGGAAGAATTTTCTGGTTGATGTGGGCTATCATCATAACGGTTTTGCCACGTGTCACACTTCTTCATGTGTCTACTTAACGGAATTGACCGACCCTCCGTTATTGCCTTCCACGTGTTTTCTAACGTCTCGTGCCGTTTTTGTTTCACCACCTTCAACGACTTCCCACCTATATAAGAACAAAAAAAACACCATGCAGTTAACAAAACGACAACATTCTTTTATAATTCATAGATAAGTTATTAACTATAGTCAAAAAAAATTTCTTTTTCAAAAAATTTAAAACTATAGTCTACCATTATCCCTATTTTAAAACGAGTTTGATTTTCATCAAACACAATTATAAGGAATTTTACAAACCAAACAATTGAATCAAACAATGGCCAAACAGTTGAATTAATCTGGAACAACCAGACTTTACTTAAATTTCGACTGAATACCAAATTATCAAGATTCATTCATTTTTCTCGAGAACGGGAAGTTAACACAAACAAAAGTATAAGGAGTTTTACTTTAATTTTCACTACTTTTTAAGACTGTTGTGATTTGGCGATGGGTTATCCTAGTGTATTTTTTTTTTTTAACTTAAATAAATTAAAGATTTAATTTTGTTCATCATGATTTTTTTGAAGAAATGAATTGGTTTTTGGTGTAATAAGTAAAAAAACTAAGTGAAAAAATGATACCTTCTGGACCGAATTTAAGAGGTTTCCGGTGAGTGAACCTAGTAGAAAGGAGAGGTTTATCAACCGGCGAGTCCATCCTCTTGAGAGGAAAAATTCCAACGTCAATTTGTTCTTCTTTTGGTGGTGGTTGCAAAATTCCAAGGTCGATTTGTTTAATATCTTCTTCTTGTTTGGGAGGTGGTGAATTGTTAACAAGGACGGTGTTGACAATTGGATGGTTGGATTGGTGAAATCTGGAGGAAGCAACGATGGAGATGATGATGGTGTTGACAGTGATGAAGAGGTATGGAGGAGTGAAGCATAAGAGGAAGAAGTTCCATAGGAGAGTGAGGTTAGTGGTGGCTGATGGAAGAGAAGATTTCAATCCCAACGCCGTGAAAATAACGGCGGAGGAAATAAGAAGAAATTTGAGAGAAAGCATAATTGTGTTTAAAGAGTTATGAATGATGATGATGGTGGAGAAGTGAGGATGGAAACAAAATTTATAGGGAGGGAGTGTAGGGACAAGACAAGAGTCTCAGTCTTCATTCAATGTCAGCCATTGGATTGCGCGTGGGACCCACTTCTCCTCTCTAGTATGTTATGGTTATGGACTATAGTTATGGTAAATATGTGGATTTCTTTAAATTTAAAATATGATACAGTTAAATACACAGATAAAAAGTTTATAATGATACTTTCTCTCAATTATTTTTTATAATAAAATTTATGTGTATATAAAATACTTTAAGAAAATATGAAGCGATTAATCTTTATTATAAAGGTTACACTGACAAAAAAAAATATACTTGCAATTAAAATAGAAAATGTTAAGTTTTTGTATAAATCATTTTTTATTTTCATTTCTATTTCTATGTTAGGATATCAATAAAAGTATCATTAAAAAATTCAACAATTTTTTTTTCTAATGCTTACTCATTAAGTTGTCTCTCTATTATTACATTCATCCATAAAAAACACAACTTTTAAGTATGGTTCATCGAAAGACAATTCTAGTAATTATATATGTCACTACCGAATTTTTACAATATTCAAGGGGACATTTACTTGTTTAACCTTTCTTTTTTTGAACAATAAACTTTCTTAAGTGTTGTAACCGATAAAATATGGAAAAGCAAGAATGTTTTTATTTTGTTCTAATTTTTTCTTGGATCATAAATTATTAGATTTTCTAAGTTTTATAGGGTATCTTCAACCGACATGGTTAAATAACTGACTTTGAATGTTTATCTCTTATACAGTAGACCTTTTGTGCTACATCGCATTTACAAAACTCACGATACGGGATTAAAGGGCGGATCTAGTGTTAGGCATGGTGTGGCAACTGCCACACTAGATTACAGTTCAGTTTTTTTATTTTTATTTTATTATTATAGTAGCCTGAAAATATAATATATATCACATAATTAGACAATGTTTCACAAATCAAAGCGTGGTCCAATGATAGTTAGTCATTTAACTTTTTTTTTAAGAAGAAAATCATATTTTAAGGAGAAAATCATCAAAAGTGTGGTGGATGAGATTCAACCCTAAGACATAGAGATGCAACAAACTTGTTTTAGCCACTTTACTATAGTGCTTTTTATGTTTAATTTTCGCATTACTAATATATATATATATCATATTATAAATCAAATGTATACTAAAAATTTCTTTTATAATTTTGCCACACCAGACCATCATGTCTAGATCCGCCCCTGCCTTTAATGGTGCACATTTAAGCAACTCACAATGTAGTGATGTACGCTAGCTTAGGTGATTGCAAGAAAAATAAATTATAATGTCCATGACACTGTAATTTATTTTCCACTTTTGACTAACTAATTAATAAACTCGTATAAAATTCCTTAAATTAAACTCGTATAAAATAGTAGCTTAAATTAGGTCCTCAGCGATTTTTTCATGCAACTCGGATCATCACGTATATGTACATTAATAAACTGAATGATGAAAACCCTTAATAGAGACGCTTTTATTAGTCAGTACCAGTACAATGAGATTAATTTATAGGCATCACATCCAAATTGTTTTGATTTAATTGCATTTTTTCACCTTTTAACTATTGCGATGGTGTTATTTTGACCTTAATATTTTTTTTGGGAGTGATTTTGGCCCACCTATATTTTTGGAGTGATAGCCCCCCTCCACTTTTTTCTCTAAATTTACATCATCCTCATTATACATCCATCGTCATCTTATTGAGAGAAACTTCCTTCCTAGGAGGACTTGTACTGGGCACTGCCACATGTAGCTCCAAAGTGTAGAAATAAAAGTTGATAACCTATATCCAAAATCCTTCACTATTTCTTATTCTTTTAGGTTTTGTACGTGAGTTTGAAGGGAGGGTTTCGGAGTAGAAAATATAGGGGAGAAAAGAAAAATCTTATCATATTTTTTTAAAAAGTATTCTTTTGAAGGATTAAAATGTATTTTTTAGAGAGTGATAAACTAATAATAATGATTAATATGTTTTTAATTTTAAAAATATTATAACAACATAGATTAAATTTAAAGAATTTATATAAACCCTTTAAAACCCTCCCGAAATCCTTTAATATAATTTTTGAGTTCCCTTAGATGAGAATTTAATATAGTGAAGAAAAATGGACCCCAAAACCCTCTCTTCCTATAGTCTTATATTTCTTTCACTTGATGCATCCTCTCTTTTTCACGGTCCTCCTCTCTCTTCCAAACTCGCAAAGAAAGCTTTAATTATATCTATTAAAAATAAAGGTTTAATAAATTAGCAGGGGTCAACTATTACAATTGCATGCATTACATCAACACGGTTGTGAAGTTCAGATATTAGTTCTTATATCTATAATTAAGAATTCACTAGTTCTTATATCTATAATTAAGAATTCACATTCCTAAATTAAACATTATTATAAAAAAGAAGATATGTATGACATATCAAAGAAAGATTTAAGAACATAATAAACAATGCAATTGATTCACTACATTTATAATTTTTTTTGAAGATTGCATTTCGTTCCCTCTTTCATGTATGGCGTAAAGCCTTAAACATTCCTGACCTAACAAAATTGGACATAGACGGGCATTATAATTTGAATGCAAAATGAAGATCAATGGAAGGAATAACATTGACTTCTGGTGAGGCAACAAGGGCTTAGACACGTGGATATATTAAACTATAGCCATTAATATATGTTTGTTATGTACATGGCACTCAATATCATATACTTATACTAACTATCTTAATCATGGGTGACATGTGGACCATCGATCTTTATAACAACATCACCTAAAGAAATTAAAAAGAATCCTAGCATGGACTTTTTAGTCTAGATACGAGAAAGAAAAGTATATATTTACTATATACTACTAGTAAAGTGCATGAATTACCAAATCTTAGCAAAGAAGATAAATATAATACTGTACATACAATCTTTTTTTAAGGTTAATTGTGCGTAATATCCATAAGAAAAGGACATTTTAACTGGCTGATGATGAGAGGCCAAAAATAAAATACAAGTTCTTTATATTTGGACTTTTCAAACCGTAATTTTAGGAGTTTCTGGATGAAGTATAGACACCACAAGAAGATCCATTTAGATACCCACTTGTAAAGGGACATATCTTGACTATACCATCTGGTTTTTCTAGCTAAGAGATAAAATTGTCGGTTCAATAAAAAACAAAAAGCTACTATAAAGAGTTTTATTAGTTTTATCTATAACATTGTCTTGTCTTGTTAGTCTAGAGGACGAAATCGACTTGCAATTGCATGAAAAAGTCGAGACAAAAATTGAAGTGTGAATGGAGGAAATTAGCTCTTCTGGCAAGGACAAGGAAACTTTCAATAATAGTAAGATATTTGATATTCCAAATATTATAAATTTGATTTCATTTTCATATTTGAAATGACAATACACTTAAATGTAATATTAAAAAAAAAATGTGATACTCATATTTTCTGTAATTTTCATGTGTCGAATTTTCAAAAAGAATATCAGAGATATTTAGTATTATAAATTTGTTTTAAAATATAAGACTTTTTCAAAAATGATTCTTTGTTCTTTTTATAAGACTTCTTTTAAATTTCCAACTATATTAATTATTCTGTTATCAATGTACCCCAAATCCTGAAGGCTAAACTTGTAACATAATGTCAATAGTTAATAAACCTAATTAATATTACTGTTAACATTTATAACATTCTTCTTTTAAAAAAAAATCATAACATTCTTATTCAATGGTATCAAATGAATAATAACCTTTGTTAAAACAATAGAAAGAAAAGGATTAATATCTTACTTCTTTATAAAAGTATTTTAAAAGGATTAATATCTTGCTTCTTGTTTTGTTTATTTAATTTTTGTTTGTTAGGGTATACTTGGTCTCAAATATAAGAAGAAAAGAAAAAGTCAAACAACACTTATATATCCTTATTTATTAATTTTGTTAGGTCAGCAGCAATTTAACCTAATATTTTTCCGCTCATTTGCTGTATTAGGTTAGCAGTAGTTTAACCTAACAAATTTCATCTAAAAAAATGCATTGTACTAATTTCATTCCTATCCTCTTGCCTTTTGTTTTGAACCAATTTCATGCCTTTTTTTTTTTTACAATATTTTGTACACTTTTTTTTAAGGAAATATTTTGTACACTTATTTAATACTAAAAAAATGCATCGCACCAATTTTATGCTTTTTTTTACAAAATTTTGTACACTTTTTTTTTTTGAAGGAAATATTTTGTACACTTATTTAATACTAAAAAAATGTATTGCACCAATTTCATTCCTATCCTATTGCCTTTTTTTTTGACAATATTTTCTACACTTATTTAATACGTTTACAAACAGAATACCCTAATTTCCATGCAAACTTGGCTACCCTAATCCTTATTTATTAATTTTATTAGGTCTTCAGCAATTTAACCTAATATTTCCCTCTAAAATGCTGCATTAGGTTAGCAGCAATTTAACCTAACAATTTTCATAAAAAATCCTTATTTATTAATTTTATTAGGTCTGCAGCAACTTAACCTAATAATTTCCCTCTAAAATGCTGCATTAGGTTAACAACAATTTAACCTAACAAATTTCATCTAAAATGCAGCGCACCAATTTAACCTAACAAATTCCCTCTAAAATGCAGCAATCCCTAATTTTTCTTCTCATTGATAAGCTTTTCATTCCTATCCTGTTGTGTCATCGTTTGTATATATCTATTGTTTCTGTAGACTTTTTTTTTGACAAGTTGTTGTACACTTATTTAATACGTTTACAAACAGAATACCCTAATTTTCATGCAAACTCGGCTACCCTAATTTCCATGCAAACTCGGCTACCCTAATTTCCATGCAAACCCGGCTATATATATATATATATATAGAAAACCCTAAACCGTGTTTCTCTATAAAAAAACCATAAACCGTGGTAAATTACACAGACATCAGAAGAATCATATATTTTGATTTTTGCAAATGGAAGGACGTGACCTTACAACCTTCCTCTCATACCAGTGCTTAACTGGTATTCTGCATATTTTTTTGAGAATCGGAATATCCTTTTTGCATTTTTTGTTTTTAGTTTGAGATGTTTACACCAATTTTGGCAGTCTTTCTATTTAGTTTTGTCGCAAAAACTAAAGTATGTTTTTCGAAGCAGGAGTTGTTTTATCAGATAGACACCTAAAAAAGCATGTTTTTCGAAGTATATAACTTAAGTAATGGTTTTTGGATTGTTTTATTTTGTCTACTATGGATTATCACCTGTTCTTTTTTCACCGTTACCAATTATATATTGCATTTTATTATTCGTATGTCAATCCCGTAACAGTAACCCTGTGCGTCAACAATCTATTTTAGTTCAAATTTTTAACCATTATGTCAATTTTATTTAACTTTTTTTGTTGTTTATATTTGTGATCGGAGTGATACAAATTTTTCTTTAAATTAGACAAAGAAATATTACAAGTATTTGGTGGAAAATAGGTGAAATTCCAACCGTTATGTGTCGGCAATCAACCATCTCACTTTCAATTAATCGTATATCCTTTGAATGCTTGACTTTTCTAAGTTCTAATCTAATTAACTTTAATTCACACCATTAGGTTATGATATAACTATATACAAGAGTGCCAGTTCTATGTTTGTATTTTTTTTCTTTTCAATTCTATAATTCACAAAATGAAACAGATGTAGGAATTATTGAACGTCCACAAATAAGTTATATTATTCGACCACACACCCATACATACACAAAGGATAAAGATAAGAAGTCAAAATTCATGAAGTTAATAGTCAAATCTGGAAGTATATGGATAATAAAGTCTACTGTAGACCCCATGCATTTTGTTACTTAACTCTATTATCTGGCTGGTAAATTAATGGTAGTTAGTAACGTTGTCGTTCAGATAAAAAAACTTTATGTATACATCATAAATTCATTGTCATATCCAGAATATTATAGCAAGCAAGAACTTTCACTAAAGTGTTTGATTATTAAATAGATAATTATGTGCTGTAAAGTCATTGATTTGGTAATTGAAGATTTTTTTTTTTGAAGAAATATTTATTAATATTGATTAGGAGAGATTTGGGAGTAAAAGGATAAGGAAGTTTAACGGTATTAACCGTTATGGTTGAACACGTTTTGAAGTCAAGAAAGGATAATTACTCTGTAAACCGTTAGATTTGTTGTATGCACCGTCCATTGCTGAGGTGAAGAACAAATGTCAGGCTTAGCACTAGCAGGGCATGGGATGGGATGTGGGTGCTCATCCAACGCTACCATGTACCATTGTCAAATAATCAATTAGATTAACACCTATATTTTTACTTCAATATCTTTAATATTCTTCCTTCTTACTATTCTTTTGACAAATTTATTTATATTTAGTTGAGTTGGAATCAAAAAAATCAGAGAAAGTTCGAAAAAGGTTTATGCTTATGGATATATACGGATGTTATTTTCTTTCGTATGTGATTTTGTTATGCAATGGAAAAATTTGATTTTGATTGAAATGATTTTATAAAAAAAATTGATTAAATATGAGTTGAGTGGAATAATTTATGTTTGGATAAATTTAAACAAAAGTGAGTTTGAACACTAATTTTATGTCCAAAAATCAATTAAAATCAAAAGCTCTAAATTTTACTTTTTAAGTTAGAAACAAATTCTACTTAAGAACAACTAAATATGTCAAAACTCAGTCTTACACATCTACAATCAATTGTACCTCCTAAGTGCATACACTACTATAGATAAGAGCCTCATATTGATATGTTTGTGACGTATGAATTGCATTAATCTTGTGACGAATGAATCAATTTTACCATTTTTCTTTTAAAATAATGATGAAAAAATTTTATTTTGATTGAAATGATACTGTAAATTTAATCGACTAAAAATGAATAGAATGTAATAATTTATCTTTGGATAAATTTAAACAAAAGTGAGTTGTTTACAATACTTTTAAGTCTAAAAATCAATTAAATTTTAACTTTAAATTTTTTTTTTGAAAACTCGGTATCGGATCTAAAGACCGATTAATTCAAGAGGACCAATCCCACCACCTACTTTAAGTTAAAATCAATTTCTACTCAAAAACAACTAATCATGTCAAAATCAATTCTACACGTTGTAAAATCAATTTTACGTCCCAAGTGCATGCACTTCTCTGGATAAGATCCTTACGTTCACATGTTTGTGACGCATGAATTGCATTAGTTAATTGTATTAATCTTACCTGTTTTTTTGTTTTTGTAATTTGAGGGGATAATCTTACCTCTTTTCATTAAATTCTAAGTGCGGCTAAACATTACTTTGTGTGTTGAACAAAAAAACATTACTTTGTTTAATGGTTGAATATGTAAGTTTCTAAGTAATGATGTCATGTCTTTTCAATTAGCGATTAAATTCTCCTTACACATCTTTATATTTGTTTAGTGTATGTATCAAATAAAATAAAATGAAAGCATTCTAAATTTAATATCCTTAAACTATCATAAAAAAAAACCGTGGTTTGCCCTTTGCACACCTTGTGCGGGGTGAATCATTGTTGTTAATATATCCCATTTTAGTTTGTTCAAAAAAAAAAGTATATCATATTTGTTTCAAATAAAAATATTGTGCTGGTAAAATTAGTACGAGAATCTAGAAACAAAAAACCATATTTTTTATTCTCGAACTATCATATGATATTACTTAAGTATATCTTGTCCTTGTTGTAACATCTTAGTCAGTGGTTTGGCTAAGATGATATTTTATGTGGAATTTCGAGTTAGAATCCAAGTCACCACGTTTTTCTCTTTTTCGTATGTGTCTATTTTAGTATGTGTAGACAATGTAGTCCTTTAGGAGATAAAATAAATTAGCAAAATTTGTTGTCAATTTATTTAAGGTTAATTGTTTAAACAATCCTTGAAATATACACGAAATCTAAAAATAACTCGTGTAAAATAAAAAAAACATATTCTACTTTTGTAATTTTAAATTCTTCATATTTTGGCCCTACTACGGTCCAGTCATACATGGTAAAGAATCTTGCAATGTGTATTTTTTATGACGTAACATATATATTTTTTTTGAAGGATGACGAGACATATATATTTTTGCCTTAGTTTTTTTTTTCTTGCATAAAATATTATTATTTTTTGCTAAGATTAATTGTTGGGTTGAAATGAAGAAAAATAGATATTTTTTTCTTCTTCTTCATATAGACATAAAGTCTAGAAAAGATGACCCAAAGATAGAAATTTTTCATGATATTTTGCAACTATGTTTAGGATGTTAAAATAAGACCATCCACTAAACATAATAACTTTATGAAAAGAGACAAGTTAATTATAAATACTTAAAGCGCTAAAAACACAAAAAACAAAATGATGGAAACTTCGACTTAGAAGTTGAATTTTGAGCTGATTTTTTTTCCAGAGCCTCTATACAATATATAGAAAGGATATCTGAAAAGTTTCATATACGACACCTTGATTTATTTTGAATTTTTGACCAAAACATACAAAATCGCAATATTGTTTAGAGTAAGCATACATTCATAGGTTCAATTTAGTTCTCCTATTTTACAGACATGTTTAGAACATCATAAAAACCTCTAGCACGGAATTTTTTTTAGAGTTTTTAAATGAAAGACGAATTAATTATGAATTTTAAAGCCCAAAAAATTTAAGAAACTAAAATAGCAGAAACCTCGATCCATAAATCAAATTTTTAGCTCATCCTTTACATAGACTACTATTACAATACATAGAGAGATCTACAAAATTTGCCGCAACTTGAAAATTTTGATTGTAAGTATATGTACCTTATAATGCTATATGCACCTTAGGTTAGTATGTAACTTTAATATGATTGAAAGTATATCCTTTCTTGATATGTACTTGTAAAATTGTTAATGCCGATCACTGAATTAACTTAAGATGTTGATGTCGTTTTCAAATATGAATATTTGGCTTGTACAGTATGTGTGTTGCTTGTTTACACATTTTCAATGTCTGTTGTATCGAGTAGGCACCAAGGGCATTATGTAATATTGTCTGTGATTTCACAATGGGAAGGTATACTAGTTTTAAAAAATGGTGCGCTCATACCATTATGTCTTTGTTGAAGAGTTAATCCACAACAAACAAATTTATCATTATGTAGAGTCGGACTTGGCTCTAAGATTTTTGGTGCCTTGAACCAACTAAAATACTAGTGTCTTCCTTAATCATATTATGAGAATTGTTTTATATGTGTATAGTGGCGGGAGCTTGAAAGAAAGAAAAAAAATACTATGATTAAAAAACCTCACAATAAACTGCACAGTAAACAACTAAACTATTTCAAATAAAACAATAAACAACTAAATCTAAGAAACGTCACAATAAACAATATATGATAACACCACAAACTATTTTTTTTCTTAACACAGACCAAACCTCAGTCCCAATAAACAACTAAATATAAACAACGTAAGTTCCGCTAAGAAACCAGCCGTTACATTTTTTGTTGTGAACTGATTCATAACTTGTTTGAATCAAGTAAAGAAAAGATAAAAACACAATTAATATATCATTAATCTTAAATTAAAAATCAATTTTCAATATTAGATAAATCACATAAAATTTATTTCTCTCATTCTCCTGAATTGAACATGACTTTGATGTCATACATTTCAATCACAAACAGCAACACCAAATACATGCACAAACCACCAATACATCTTCTGACTAATACATATCTTCCTCATTTTTCATATATATATATATTAAGTATGACTCTGAGTCATGCATGTCATGTGAGAATGAATATTATATATGTTAGAATTACAAATTGATTGTAAATATAACCGTTGTTAGATTTATTTATCTATTATCTATCAAATAGCAATTTTAAAAAAAAAAAAAAATGCAAATTTTTTTGTGACATTTTATTATTTTACAGACAAATTGTAAATCATGTTAGCTATCACTTTGAAAATAGACAAGTAACATCAATAACTTTAATTATTTCCGATTATATGGTAGAAAGGGTGAAAATTCATTCATGGTGGTGGCTTATTAATGTGTATATAAGCATAACCCTTTCTACGATTTCTATACTTGGTGGAATAATCTACCTGTCTTTATTGGTTATTCCACCATGTAATGTTGTTTGTCGACTTTCGATTTTTTATTTTATGATTTCGTCGTATTATTAGAATGTTACTTTGATTCCTTCTTAGGCAAATTTGTGCTTAACTTGGTATCCACTTTGTTTTTTTAATATTTTTTATTTGGCTTCTTAAAAAAACTTAAATTAAAAAAATTTCCTTTCTTTTTTCTTTTTTTGCACACATATGTAAAATAAAGAACCTTTTTACGTCCCGCACGAGCTTGACTCATTTAACCTGCATCCTGCACGGGCTTAAGACCAAATTTTTTGGTTCATATATATTTTGATCCATATGGGTTGAATTGTTTCGAATGTGGGTTATGCGGGTTGAATCCAAGGGTTATACCATAATCCGTTTATTTTTTATATAATTAAATACACATTTCATCACTTAAAATAATTTTTCCTATGATCTAAATTTATGAGTTAATGATGAACTTTCTATAGGTTATTACCGTATAAAGAGTGCATTGAGGGCACTATGTGCCCACTTGAGCAACAAATGATCCAATATTACGTGGATTGGAACATTTGTTTTTACGGAGAAATGCTAAGTTTCGATACAGGTGAACATATATGATAAAATGGTTGAAATTGCAATAATTTACAAAACATAAAGTGCTTAGAAGGAATGACAACACAGACATTGCCTGTGGAGATTTGGGAGAAATACTGACCTGAAGACTATCATTAGATGTTGTAAGCTTTTGGATTTCAGTTTTTTTTAAAGTTCTGTTACACGGTTTCAGAGAACGGCATTAGTAATACTATGAGATTACTACTAATGTATATGCAGTCATACCATAATTTTTTTGTTTAAATACATTTTTTGCTCTCCAAATATCATTGTGCTATCCGTGCCATTCGTTTTTTTTAGCGATTTTAACCCATTGTTTTAAAGGTTTAACAAAGAGGGGTCGACCATTGCAAGTGCATGGATTACATCAACACAGCTGTGTTTTCAATAAGAATTCACGTTCAAGAATTAAACAATTGAAAAAAAAAGAGAACATAATAAATAATCACTTCTGTCTACACCATGCTATTGAGATAAAAGTTATTGATGAAACTTTATTACTGTGTATTTAGGAGTTAGCAGAAGCTTATTTCTAGTGACTGTTATTTTTTACCTAAATTAATACAGTAATTATAGGTATACGTAGTGGCTGTAATTCTGTTAGCTTTGTAACAGTCAGGTTCACCGAGATTGTAAATTCTGTTAGCTTTGTAACAGTCAGCTTCATTGAGATTGTATGTGTATATATATTGATCAGCTGATGAATGGAAAGGCAAGTGAATTTGTGGTGAAACTTAACATATGCAATTGATTCACTATATAAACTTTTTTTTTTTAGATTGCATTTTTCATGTGTGGCGTAAAGCCTTGATTCCATTTTATTCAACAAGTTGTTTTAACATTTTCTTGTTTGCATAAACAATTTATTTTGCAGTTATTCAGCAAGTTGTTTTAACATTTTGTATCATAAAGCCTTGTTTGCAAAACAATTTATTTTGCAGCTTATAGCAGAAGCGCATATGATTAAGCTCTTTTATTTTTTTCTTTTAGTATATAAGCTGTTTTCATAAGGTATCATGGAGAGCTTATGAAAATATGTTGATTACAGTTTATGAATAAGTATAGGCTATTTTCATAAGTTCTCACAAACATTGTTACAACTCGCAAGAGCTTTTGACAGTAGATAAGTTCAAATATGTTATTTTCTTTTGACAGGATAGGCCAATAATCCTTTTTCTTTTTGCATAAATGTAGACATGTTATTTTCTTGCTTATTCTCGCTCTTATTCATGTTCTTCTACTCAAATACTTATAAATAAACAATAATGTTTCAGACAAAGCTAGAAAACCCTTACTGGATTGGAAAAAGCGATTTGACATTATATGTGGAATAGCAGGAGGACTGATTCAAGACTCAGGAATATCCACATGGATCTCAAGGCAGGCAACATTCTACTTGACAGCGAAATGAATCCAAAAGTATCAAACTTTGGGATAGCTAGAATATTTGACAAAGATCAAACAGAAGCAAATACATTGAGAGTTGTTGGAACATAGTCAGAACCATAATGTTGCATTATTTTAGTACTCTTTAATAAAATACCATATATAAGATAGCTTGTCATTTTGTATGTTTTTTATAATGTACATTGGCTATATGTCTCCTGAATATGCTGTGGATGGAAACTTTTCAGTCAAATCAGATGCTTTTAGCTTTAGAGTCATTGTGCTAGAGATCATAAGTGGAGAGAAAAATAGAGGATTCTACTACGCAAACGATGATATGAATCTTATAAGGAATGTAAGTGAGAGTGATTCTTCAATTATCGTACTATAGTGTATTCTTCTACTAAGAATTAAGTACCAAGAAAGAATTAATAATGTTTTGTTGTTGTAAGCATGGGGACAATGGAGAGAAGGCAATGCATTGGAACTCAGTTAGTGATTCATACATGTTGAATTATTGTGAGAGTGACTCATCAATTAGTGATTCATATACACCATCTGAAGATAGACGACCAACAATAACTTCAGTATTCTTGATGTTGGGCAGTGAAACTGCACTAATGCCAGAACCTAGAAGTCCAGGGTTTTCCCTTGCAAGGTCAAAGGATCCTTAGGAGACTGATTCCTCTTTAAGAAAGCAAAGATGAAGGATGGAGTGTGAACCAAGTCACAATCACATTGCTAGATTATAGGTAGGGAAAGAAGCGTAACATCATCCAACATATTTGTATAGTCCCAGAAACATGGAAAAATGTTTCTGTAAAGGGCTTGGTGGCAGTTGCAAATTTTGATACGGTTAACATTCATTTTGTACACATCCAATCTTATATTGATACCTTATTTAATGAATTTTTAACAAGTGTTGAAATGAACTTAATAAATGATGTGAGAACATATCATAAACTAGTGTGAGACCACAGAAGACATATCTGGTCTGTCTTCAGGGGGCTTTTGAACACACAGAAGGCCAACTTGTAGGCACCTTAGTAATTCAGATGGGATGCTAGTAAGGTCTAAATTGGCATCCATGAATTCCAATGCTCTTCCCTCTTTCCATAATATACATGCCTATGTAGTTTAAAAAAGGTTAAAAATAGTAAAAACTAAAAAAGATGGTTAAACCATGAATTTGTTTCTAATGTAAAGTTAATGTTACATTGCGTTGCATGTGAGATGGTTATGGTTACCTGTCCCAAAAGGTTATGGGGATGATCTTGATTCTTGAAGTGATTATTTCTGATGCCACTCAATATCTCTAATACTACAACTCCAAAACTAAATACATCTGACTTGAGGGAAAGTAGTCCATTTACCGCATATTCAGGAGACATATAACCACTGTACATTATCAACAAACAACAAGATTACCGTTAAACGATCCATCATACTATAAAATTTTATAGTATCTTAAATAAATCACAATGGCCCATCAAGTCATGTAACTTACATTGTTCCGACAATTTTATTCGTTGTTACAGCTGAACTATCTCCTTCCAAGATATGTGACACACCAAAATCAGAAATCTTGGGATTCAATTCACTGTCAAGTAGAATATTACTAGTATTCAGATCCCTATGAATGATTGTTAGCTTTGAATCTTGATGAAGATAAAGTAGTCCTCAAGCAACTCCCGTAATAATATCATATTGTTTTCTCCACTGTAAAAATTTCCCTTGTACAGGATCTAAAGAAGGACAGTGATAGCTCACTTAGCCATTACAATACATGTTATATGAATGATGAAAAAGCTCAGTGTTACAAGTTTTGTATTTGTGGTCTTACCAAAAATGAAGTGGTTCAAACTACCATTAGGCATGTATTCATAGACTAACATTCTTTCATTTCCATAAGTGCACCCTCCCAAAACACTCGCAAGCTAAAATTTGTGCTCCCTTTGAGGTCTCTTTCTGAGTCATTGGACAGTGATGATGGTCTTACCAGAATTTAAGGTCACAAAACATGTCATATTTAAGTGCATGCTAACCTTACATAAAGATCAAGTTGTAAACTATTTTCACTTATAAACAACCTAATGTCAACCAAGTTCCCAAACCAAATCAAGCAGCCATCAGGCCCTTCATTTATGAAAAAGTTTGCATATGCAGTGCATTGAGTGCAAGAACAATATTTCAAGCTCTCCGTGTCACATTCTTCAAAATTCTTGGTACTATTTATCCAGAACTGCAACAATACAGACGATTTCAGCCTGCTTAATTTCTGAAACCTGTCAGCTTGTGTGCAGTTCAAAGGTGTTTTACCTGATACACCCACAAGAGCGACTAAACGAATCCTATTCGTCTTGTGATCGAGGTTTGAAGCCTTTCAAACAATCATAATAAACAGGCACATCATCAATATTACAAACACTATTTACCCCACATGCTACATAATTATCGTATAAATCTTTTCTTGCCTCATACAATTTAGTCCACTAAACAATATTGGTGTCCCATATATACCTTTCCAACAGTCCATCATCCCTCATCGTAAACCTTGACATATCTATCTCCAGGGACACTACCTCATCCCAATACACTACCTCATTCTTGGTTACTGAAAGTTGTGGCCTAAAGGCTGTAATTCCTGTAAAAGATGTCCAATCATCGGAATTAAAACCGACGCCATTCCAAATCCGACTTCTGAATGTGATTTTCTTTCCTTGACGAATCACCAACTCCGGAAACTCTATATGATCAAATTTAAGACCTGAGGTTTTATCCCTACCCAGGTAACATTGTGTCTGTTGGATAATCAATGAAAGCTTTGCCATGTGTGATTAGAAGAATCATGACCAAGTTTCCAGAATCTAACAGCTTTGCAAGTGGCTCTTGAATTGATCTTGATGAATTTGTAGACCATATCATGTTACAATATCCCCATCAGCACCAATGGCTAAGCACCAAGTAGTATAATTTATGGAGCTTCCTGATCTGATATTTTATGAAGGATTAATTGACAAACACAAACAAACAAACAAAAATAACAATTACCACTCTCCTCTTCATAAAATTTGATAAACAGTTTTGATTGGAAGAACAAAGTTGCAATTGCAGTTTTTACATCCTAATACGATGCCTATTATAAGGAGAGAGGTATATGAGTTTCAAACAAATAAAAGGTTTCTAATGGTATAAACAACTAGCAAGTCAATAAGTCATGTTACTACCTCTTATTATAAAATTCACTAATTTTAATTGTTGAGAGCAGTATATTAGGATGTGACATTTGAAAACTTTATCAATTTGAAAAAAACTAGTTACGCTGCATTGCAAATATCCCCAAAACAATAAGATAAGACATTGGATTGAGCCTTAGTTTTTTGAATCAAATACACCCAGAAAGAATTACCAGGATAAGAAGTTTTTGTTAAACGTAGAAATTGGTTTTGCAGAGTTTTTACATTTTCATTTTTCTGGAATCATCAGAATTAATTAATGACGGAGTAGTATAGAGCAGAAGTGTTGAGTGGTGGAATAGGAAGTTCTGTTGTAAAGATGACTACTTTACACCATGTGATGTGGGTAATGGGTATACCGTATATGTAATCTTTTTTTTCTTTTCGAATGCAACATGCTATCCGGTAAATTTAGCAATGGAACTGTGATTTTAGCAAAACACCCAATTTTATTGGCCAAATCCATTACATTAGTTGTTCCTGAGTTTTCCGTGAAAAATCTGTTGCACTAAATAGCACCACTCTTAAAACAAACCATGTTTCATTAGTAGAGATAGAAAATTACAGTCACCAAGGTGAGTTTATGGCAGACAGCCTACTACAATACAATTATACAAATAATATTCTTTATCAAGGAACACACCCACATAGCATAAAATCATTTCATGTATCTAGTGCCAATATAAATAACTTATATTTGACCATATGATTCATTTTTCTGGTTTTGTTTAAGCATTATTTCAACTTCCCCACTATCCCGTGAGCGTGAAGCATGATAAGCATAATGTTAATGATCAGAAAAGACCACCATCTCTTAAACAAATCAACATATTCTGCATTGCTTCTTCAATATGCTCCACGTCTAACTTCAAATGACTAAAGCGTCCGGCACCATTCCCTGTACGAGGAAAAAGAAAGTTCATTATTATCCACAAAATCGCTCTGGCCAATGTTATGCTATCACATAATAATAATAATAATAATCTAAAAGGATGGTCAAGGAAAAAATGTAAGTAAGACACAAATGAATGAATCAGGCTATTTGAAGCACAAAGTTATGAAGCCAGTATAGGAATAATGCCATATCTGGAAGAAGAAAAAAAAATCCATTTCAGACAAGTGAAGAACATATACACATATAGGAAGGAAGAGAAGGTTATGTCAGAGAGAGAAGTACAGAGGGATATTCAACAAACAAACTTCCCACCTTAATTCCTAAACATCCGGATGATGAGCCTTTTGTCCTGACTCTGCTGCCAGATGGCCTGCTGCTTCAGAATTGGTTATTTGTTCACTTTGAAATCTTGAATCATAACATTACCACCCCTCGTTACAAACAACCTTGTTCTCAAGGTTGAAGTTTGTTAGAATAAAGAAAATCTTTCTATAATCAATTAATTGTACAACCTCCTAGGTCAGTGTTTATTAAATAGCATCCTAAAGCTAAAACAACATTTGTCTCTACACTTTCAGACTAAAGATTTGGGGCCACAAATATTTTTTGCAGGTTGCTTGATTTGTTTGATTAGTCTAAGACAAGTGTGGCTATTACTCATAAAAAATATGCTCCTGACATTCTTGAGGAAATTGGTTTGCTTGATTGCCGACCTAGTGACACTCCTACGGATCCTAACGTCAAGCAACTATCAGGTCAGGGGGAGCCATTGAAAGACCCTGGTAGATACTACTTGTTTTGTTAGTGTGGTTAGCCAATTTTTAAATGTTCCGGTGATGACCATTGAACGTTGTGATTCACATTCTTAGGTATAGATAGTGTGTGTCAGGTGAAGGATTGCCTTATGAAAACAAGGGTAACACTAAATTTGAGGTGTCCTTTGAAATTCTCTAAATTCAACTTGGACAAAATACTTAATAAATTTCCATCAGTTTGATAATTCTCAAAATTAATCATGCAAACAATGGAGTTCACCTAGAAAGATTTGAGTTCCCTCAAAAAACTACATTACCTCAAAACATCCTCTCATTCAAACACACTCTTAGGCTATTATCATGCACAGATTGATAAGCAAATACACATATATAAGTTGACATTAAAAAAAAGAAATCTCATGGAAGTAAATATCAAAACAAAGACATCTTACATTCCAAAGTTTAGACTTCAACAAACAACGCATCCTTGACGCAAGAAGAGTTTCCTCTCACTTTCACTAAAACGAAAATGAGATGGAACTGTTATCTTTCTCAATGATGGCCTTGAAAGTAGCATTGAGACAACGACCATCGAGGAAGCTACTTCTGTTAAAGCTACGAAGGGTTGATGATTTGGGGTCACTGAGGTCAAGTTCTTGGAGTAAAGGAAAACAATCCGCAATGAGGAACAAGTAAGTGCTATCAAAAGAATGTAAATTGGAACAAGTGAGAGAGGTCAAAGTTGTAATGGTGGGAGAGATTGAGTGATGTGATGTTCAACGGACGACGAGAGATAAGGCAGAGAAGTGACCGTGGAAGTTGGGTAAGGTTTTTGAATCTATGAAAAAGGTGACAGAGGAAAGGGATTGTTGGAACAAATATAGTGAGAGAAAATCGGAGACGGTTGGTGATGAAGAAGAACTGTTTAGAGAAGAGGGAGATAGACTTCAAGCAACAATTAAGATCATAATCATCACCTTTGAAGACACATTCCCAGCATTCATATTTTACTGTTTCTGCCATTGTTTTACTTCTCTTCTTTTCCATTCAATGACGTTTGGGATTATTGGGTCACTCTAATTTCATTCGTTACCAATACCCAAAAAAAAAAAACATGGTTGTTTTGTTTCCTAGACAAGACAAAAACCTAGTTTGTGGAAAATAAGGATTCTTTGTTACAGTTCGGAACAATTGATGATTACTAACAAAAAAAAGCAAAGAAGATTGAAACTAACCTTTCACTGATTTACTTCGACTGCCGGCGGTAATAGTTTTGTTATTAAAAGAAATAAAAATTTATATTATATTTGTTATATTATTGGTGTCATTGAAAATAATAAATATTTTTTATTTATTTTTGAAAGAGATAAACATGGTTTATTGGATTTGTTACAATTTGAAAATCATATAATTCTAAATCTAATAAACATTTCATATAAAATATATTGAATGACGAACACATGAGTACTCGTCTTTTGACTATATCACTCATCTTCGGTAAACGAAGGAGAAAGAAAAACTTTATCTTTGACTATATCATTCATTTTCCAAAATTGCTAAATTTTTATATCAACACTAGATCCATACAAGCATGAAACACAAACTCCAAACACAACATGAACTCAAGTTGGAGTAAAAAGCATAGCTAACACTTTTATTCATCCATTGATAGATTATTCACTTGATTCAAACCATAAACACATCTAACAAAAATCAAAAACAATTATCATTCTAAACAAAATGACACAGACAAGATAGTAGATATCAAGTGATTAAATAAAAACCAAGTTTCTGTAGGTAGAGCTGGAAAATTACAATCACCAATAAGGTGAGTTTATGACGGTACAATTTTACAAATAATAACATTCTTTATCGAAAGAAACACACAACATCAAATGTTTTTATGTTTCTGGTGGCACAATAAATAACTCTTGAATACATCTTTATAGCTCGAGTCTTTTATCTTTGATCATATCATTCATTTTTCTTGTTGTTTTGTTTAAGCATTTTTTCAACTTCCCCGCTATATGGTGAAGCATGATATGCGTACTGTTGAAGAACGGAAAATACCACCATCTCTATACAAACCAAAATGTTCTGCATTGCTTCCTCAATATGTTCTACATCTAACTTCAAATGACGAGATTGAATCACGCCAACTGCTACTAAACCGTCCAGCACCAATCCCTGAATAGAGCCAAACAAAGCGATCACATATTAACAATAATAATCTAACAACATAGTTCAGGGAAAAAAATGTAACAAGTCAGACACAAATGAATGAACCCAGTATAGGATTAGGAACATCTGCCATATCTGAAAATGTAAAGACCCTACCATTAGAATTTTTTTTAATAAAATGTAACTAGTAGATTACCAACATTTAAATTAGTAACTATTTAGGGTTTAAAATTGTTGAGTATGGCTCATAGTTAGCGGCAAACCCCTATCTGGACTGTAGTATTTAAATCCAAGTTGTACATCGTAATCCATAATCTTTTACTGATAATACAAGGGACCTATGTCGTCGGACTCGGAGACATGGACAAAATTGGCCGAACTTTGTTGCCATACACCATGTGTTCACATTGCTTGCTTATTATTGTTTCTTTACTCTTTTGAACCTGGTTGCTTTTTCTATCAAAAATTTGAGACATAAGACATTTTATTTCTAAGAAAATCTCTCATAACACTCAGAAAACATTTACACTTTTGGCTTGACATTACTAGCAGACAACTTCAGCAGTCTCAAAAGATTGTGTCACCATTAGTCTCAAAAGAAAAAGATTCTTAGACCATGCAGATTTATAGGCCAGAATCACAAAAACGTAAAAGAAAACGAAGTTGAGAATCAATTAACAAGCTAATTAATTGGATTGATTCTATGTGTATATCAGTAGTTTCTGCATTTGATTTTCTGTTTGTCCACTTAATTTCTATAGTTGTTTTTATCAGTTAGCAGTGCAGTTGCGAGTTAGTTAGGCTATCCAACCATCTTTTTGTACTATATAAACCTGAGTTTTCAAACTGAGATAATCAGAATAGCATTTTTCACATTTTCAGATTCATTCTAAACCTATTATTTTGCTCAAATTCTCCCCCATAAACTTCAGTAAATATGTAAAGAAAAAACTCCACAGTGGCCGATATTGTGTCTTCTGATTGTTCAAAATTTGGTTATTCAAAATTTAAATCTTATCTTCTCCTAACAGAAACTAATATGTGTAGATTTTTTACTCTAACTTTTCTATATGTTGTCACTGTATTCAGCTTGTCCTATACAAATGATGATAAATTTACCTGCCAAAAGCAGAAGAAAACGATTCCTTTGATGCAAAGAAATTTCGCTAGAGGTTTGTGTGGTTCCAGTTCTTTTGCAAAGACATGGTAAAATATCACCAGAGAATACAATGCCAAGGACACAGAAATATTGAGAATGATGGTAATTGTCCAGCTCAACCAATTTGGATAGAGCCCAACCAGCTGTAATGTAATCATCAAAATGGAGCACACTGGACGGATGACAACAAACTGCCATGTCCAGTATTTTAAAAGCTTCAGATTATGGTGGTTCAGCCGAACAGAGTGAGGCTGCAAAAGAGTTAATTTACATCAGTGTGAATATACCATAGCCTGAACAGCATTTATATATTAACAACTTATGATCGAATACTCATTTTAGTCCGTGAAATCATAGGCATCAAAAAATTTGGTCCCTCAGTCCTTGAAATCAGCAAGTTCCAAAATAATCCATAAAATTGAAAATACTCATTAACATTAGTTCATCCAGGACAACTTCATGGCCTTAATCGACCAACCCAAAAGAACGAACGTGATCATTCAATTTCAATGACTCTTTGGAGATTTCAATAATTAAGAGACCAAATTGTCCGACACAATTTTATGAACCAAGGGTTTGTTTGGATCGACTTATTTGAGTTTATCTATGAACATAAACACTTAAGAAACTGCTTAGGAGAGCTTATGACATATCCATAAGCTGTTTTCAGTTCATTTCCATAAACTCTCTAGCATAGCTTATGAAAACAACTTACAAGTTTATATGAAAACAGTTTGACTTTATCGTTTGTTACAAAAATAGCTTATATATAAGCACTGATATGATAAGTGCCTATAATATAAGCACTTAATTAAGCTGTTTGTCCAAATAGAGTCTAAATTGTTGATTATTCACTCGTTTGTACCAACTGAACATCAAAGATTCGAAAAATTTCATGAAGATTCATTCACCGCCAAAATTGACAGTACAAAAAAGCAAAACATACCTGAAAAAGTGTCATAGGAAAAGAGTGATGAATTTCCCTTCCTTTAATTTCATCAGGCACAATATTTCTAGTAATGGAAATATTCAAGTAACTATACATCAAGGACAAAAACTTAGCAATAACAAAAGCTTCATAACATTCTTTAATAGACTCCAAAAGAGTGAAAAACTCTTTACTTCCTCTAATATCCAAGAGACCAACAAAGGAAACAATAGCATAAATAGGAGCCATGAGAATGATAATGATAATAGCTTTTTGTTCTTTTGGATTCTTCCAATAGAAAAGATGCTGAGAAAGTAATTGCAAAGTGAAATGCATAGAAAGCATGACACAAAATGCAGATCCATACACAGTAATCTGTGCAGGATTGAGTTGAGTTAGATCCATCACAACACAATAACTCAAGATTGAATCTTTGAACCTGAAAATGAAAATTTAGTGATGATTAATTCGTTTGAGCTTATTGGGTCACTGTAATTTTAACATAACATAGTTCGTGAGAAATAAGAATTCGGAAAAAGTGATGATGATTAGTAACTAAAAAGCAATGATGGTTGGATTGAAACAAACCTTAATGTAATCGCCGGTGAGCTTGTTTGACTCACAACGTTGTTTTGTTTCAATGGCAGTGCCAAAGAATGAAATGGTCAATGTTGGTGTTTAACTAAGTCACGTGTTGTACCAATCAGATCTAACCATCAATCACTATTATATTTTACTATAAAGTTTTTTTTTAAGGGAAAATTATTATAACTATAAAGTTTTGAATGGTCACAATCTTTTAATCACATTATTTGACCACACAAACATATTTGACAGAAAGTAAAAAGAAAATTTCTCAAAAAGATAAAAGAAAAAATAAATAATTTACATTTTTAAAATAATTAAATGGTTTATATTTTTATGTGTGTAAGTCTAAATACTATTTTCAAATAATTCTGATCAAGTAAGTATACGGTTCTTATGAAACTCACGTATTCTAAAATTAGAGATGTATTTGTATCTGATATATATTAGACAGTATAGTATCATATGCCGATACCTTGCTTGAGATATTGATACTTTAATTCATGGATAGGCACCCAAGAAGTATCAAAATTATTTATTTATTTATTTATTTAAAAAAAATATTTTTTTAAAAACATGTTAGATGTTTAAGGATGCTAAAGAACATTTGAATGAGATGATAATAGATCTCTTCCAGCTTAACTTAACTCAAGGTTATGGAATTGAATCCACCTTGATTAAATCCCTTTAGAGAGAGTTTTGTTATCCATACATAGAGGTCATATCTGACTCGAGAGATTAACATCTACAATTACGTGCACAATATATCTAATTAAAAAAAAAGATATTTCAAAGATAACTCACATACACGTGTTTAGAATACAAATTTAGCATACATGTGAAAAATTAGTGAAGATATCACAATTTATCTCAATGAGAGAAGAGACTTAATTAGTAAATCTTAAAACAAAACTTATTTTGGAAGTGTATAGTAAACTAATAAAAATATATTGAATTATTTATAGTTGCTTAAAATAAATTTCTTCCAACTAGAAAAATTTCAGCCAATCATCTCTGAATTGACCTCTCCAGAACCCCTCTCTCTCACTTCAATGATCTTTTTATCAATAAGTTCACCAACTTGAATTTAATTCTTGAACAAACATGGAAGAAGTTGATTGTTCATCCCCTTACGTACACAAATTAGTAAAATGAAGCATTAACATAGCATGGTGAGAAACAACATGGACAAATTTGTGGCTCAAAAAGTAAGGATGCATAAACTCATTTAACATAGCATGAGAGCCGGATTAAAATTGTAATATGTTAATTGAAATCCAGCACACATTAAGAATGAAGGTGGATATTAAAGTTGATTGTTTGTTTAGGATCTAACATTACTTTAAGTTCATGAACTGTAAGATGTATACATGTGTTTAAATACTCTCATTTTTTCAGTTAACTTTTAAAATGAAATTCAAGCTTATTTAATAAAAATCATACCAAAAGGTCGGTGTGTGTCTGGTTAACTGCTGCATTGTATATCATAAATGATTTTGTCTTCTATCAAACATGGCTCAATAATAGAAGGCATGTCTTTGTTGAATAATGTCAGGCCAAAATTTATTGCATACACCTATGAAATTTGGATACGTAATACGAATATGGATGCAACGTATGAATACTTTTTAAGTTTACGACATAACACAGTTAAAATATGTTAACAATCTTTTATAAATAAAAAAACTTGTACTTGTGCAAAATACATGAAAAAAATATGCATCGATAATTTTTCATTATATATAATTATAATGTTTGTTCACAATTTAAAAAATAATATTGTCCTGTGAGCTTAATTCGGTTGACAAGAACAATGCATAATATATGTAACGTCCGAGGTTCGAACCCCGGACGCCACAAAAAAAAATATTGATTTTTCTTCTACCTCGTTATCATCATCCATAAAAATATGACTTTTAAGTTTGGTTCATTAAAAGGCAAATCTATTGATTAAAGAAGTATAGTGACATTTTAAATTGAATCATATATATCGCCATTAAATTCTCATAATCTTGTCTCACTATATTTATACCTTTAATTTTTTAGGATATGTGAAGTTCTTATATTTGTCCTCGTGTCGTGAGCTTAATTCAATTGGTAGAGACAATACATAATATATGCAAGGTCGGGGTTTAAATCCCGACCACCATTAAAAAATATGTGAAGTTCTTGTAAATATTTGATAAAATATCATTAGAATTAAAAAAAAAAAAAACTTGTGATAATTATGTGATGTGCATTGAGAGTATCTATGGACTATTAATATACTTCCTCCGTTTTAAAATGAGTGTCACTTTAGACAAAAAAAATTGTTTTAAAATGAATGTCACTTTATATTTCCAATACAACTTTAAGTTTTTTCTTTCAACTTTACCCTCAATAAATACTCCAACTTTTCTTCCACACAATTTTCAATGCAACTTTAAGTTTGTCTTTTTCTTATAAAGTAAGGGCAGTTTAGTAAAAGTGTTATGTTCAATGATTATTTCATTCAATTTATTAATCTGTATGCCAACACCTAAAACGACACTCATTATGAAACGGAGGGAGTATGATAGAGATAACCTCTAATTATAATTTTTTTTAGGGTTTGTCTAACATGTGCAATATTGCACATGTGAAGATAACTAAAAGTAGTATTTTTTCATTGAAAACCAACAATTATTAATTAAAAGTTACATATTTAACATAAAAAACACAAGTTCCAAGTCAAAGTTACTACTTTAAACTTCTTAACATGTGCAAATTTGCACATGATAGAAAAACCTTTTTTTTTAATACGAATGTCTCTATTTTGTAGTAATTAGGCTCCATAGGTTTACACTAACAATAAATGTCAAAACTACTTAGAGAAATATAACCAAGTGATCAACTTAAGTGGTTAATAAAATTCTTTTAGAATAAATTGTATGAAAGAAGTCGAGTACGACTTGATTAAACGATTCAAAACTAAAACCACATTTAATCAAGTTTTTTGTTGTTGTTGTTAACCAATTTAGCAAGAGGGTATTAAGATTGATTTGATCTTAGTATCCCTTTCACTTTCTTTTTTTTTAAACAACCAATATTATTAACACAAGCCGGCGTAAGAAGCACCGAGTAAGGTATAGGAAAGCAATTACAAAGTGCCGAATATATGCGAAAACCGAACCAAAAACACATTCCGTATATATGTGGAACCGAAACCCACAATAAAAAAGCACCTAAAACCACGAGTAGCACTTGGGTGACATAGAGTTGGGTGACATTGTTCAATCACAATGCCACAATGCTTGTGAAAGAGAGAGAAACAGAAACATTGTGACATTGTGATTAACCAATGTCACCTAAAGCCACAGCTATCCCATTAAAAGCACACGAACAGCCGAAGCATGCTATAGCATAACCACCAAACTGTTACAGTTCACAACTATCCCTCTCACTCAAAATAGAAGCAAGTAAAAATCAAAGATTTTCACAAACCACAAACCCTAACAAATAAAGAAAAGGAAGAGAAAACCAAAAAA
>Ga0228710_1001135_pt1 | contig 38784 bp, 24 predicted proteins | sample MedpolnodulmetaG_FD_177995 | JGI IMG/M metagenome (GOLD analysis project Ga0228710, IMG submission 177995) | Root nodule microbial communities from Medicago polymorpha collected in Santa Monica, California, United States - pink nodules | ecosystem: Host-associated > Plants > Roots > Nodule...
AGGAGGAGGAGGAGGAGGAGGAGGACGAAGAAAGCTTTTTTTATTATTCTCTTTACAAGTGTGTCTTTACACTGCAATATGAGCCTTATTATAGGAAACGAGATGAGTAAGTGAGTGATCAAAGTAATTAAGATCCACTAACTATTCATTCATTAATGGGGGGTTATAGGAAGTTGGAAGACTAAGGATGAACATCCACTAGAGTCATTTATTCATAACACTCCCCGTTGGATGTCCATCAGGATATGCCTCATTAAAACCTTACTAGAAAAGAACTCATTGGGAAACAATTCTAGTGAAGGAAAAAGAGTACCATATCCTTTTACATGATACATTTATTTCTCCCCCTCAACAATACAACCATCTCTGAGTCGACGAAGACCAATTTTTTGTATCAGTTGTTCAAAAATTCTGCTTGGAGTGATTTTGGAATGTTGTGCCTATAGTGTGTTAAAAAATCTGTCAGGTGGAATGTTGTAGAAAACTAGTGAAAAAATTCCCTCTGTCCAATGTCCGTTTAGATTATCTAATTCGAAATGTTAATGCTCATTTTGGATTATATAATCCAAAATATTCCGATACACCCCAGAATCATGCTACTGAAGTACGTTGTATGGGGCGTAAATGCTAATTTTTCGGATTATATAATCCAAAACCCCTTTTATACAGGTTCATATTATATTATCCGGAAGAAAGAACCATGAAACATTGTTGTTGTTTATTTCCTTTTATTTATTTATAAATTGAAAAATAAAATAATTTTTTTCTTGTTTTATTAAATTCAGCTGGCTATAAAAATTTTAAAAAATAATAATGAATAACATGTGGCACCTCGCTCGAATGATGTGGGTGTCACGTTAGCGTTGAATGAGTCAAAATTGATTTAGGGGACTAAAACTGCAAAAGGGGCAGTACTTAGGGGGCTAGGTTGTAATTTATTTTGTTAAGGGACTTAAATTACAAGATCATGATACTTAGGGGGGCTAAAACCGTATGTTTTTTAATGACTTTGTAGGTTTATTTTAATAAAAAAAATCTGGATTTGTGATGAACACCATGAGTTTGTTAGTTAAAGAAGATGAAGATGGTGTTGAATTGATATGATGGACAACAAAATATTAAAAACAAGATTAATTATACAGTCACAATGTCACGTAATAAAAATGTTGACTTAACGCCACTTAACTTAGTTACAAAGTCAGACGAGGTCAGAGTCTATTTTTGAAGAATCTTCATTTTATAAATTTATAGGAGTAAACCAAAACTCACATAGAGACAAAGTTTGAGCCCGCACATGCCCCTTGCACAAAAACCCAATTTGTTTTTATAATCTTGGCTACGATTTTTCAATTTCAAAATCTTGGCTGCAATTTCTACAATCTTGACTGCGATTTTGTTCAGCAAGTGATCTTGACCACGATCTTGATTGTGTAGGATGAGTAAGATCGTGAAATTGCACGATTTTACAGTCTAAATCATGAACCTTGATATGATGCAATAATTCAATTTGACAATGAGCATATGTTTTTTTTAGCTCTTGCTTTTTGATAGTGTGTATGGATTAGAAGATAACTGACTAATGTTGAATAATGAATGTGAAAATGGATGTTTTGCATATTTAGGTCTTTTATTTGCAGGGGTTTAAAGTTGTTTTGCTGCTGAGATATATGATCATCATACTGTTTTATAATTGTTAGTGATATGATTAAATTCTTACACATATGGAACACATTTTACGACTCATAACATTGGTGGAATGACCTGAATATGATTAATATAGTAATATAGTTTATGAGATTGTAGTGAAGTTCCTTTCCACATGTGTGTTGCCTTATAATGTCTCAGTATTTTAGTTGCACCAAAAACCTGAAAATACCCCTTATAGACTTGTAACATTTTAGTTGAAATGTCTCTTTTTCAGGTTGGTTATGTTTGTTCATTTCAAAAGAAGGTTTATTCACTGTCTGAATTGCTCGAGTTTATTTTGTGGTCTGGAGGTTTGTTGAAGATGGTTATGGAACTTCCTAAGTTCTGTTGATTATTTCTTATGGAGTTAAACTATAGGAGGTGTAAAAACATATATGTTCTGAATGGATACTATAAACTTATTTCTACTTTATTATTGTATGTTGTATGTTTTGATGGAACAAGAAAGGTTGTGTGATTGTGAAGCCTAATGCATTTGGATGTTGTATTTTTCTTACAAAAACATATCAAGAGACCGTATGATTAAGATTATTAATTTTTTTTATATATATATTTTAGTTAGGTTAGTAAGTTTTTGGAAAAGTTATTTGTTAAAAATGAATTTTATGCAGAAAATGAAAATCTATTTTGATTAGCTTTGAATAAAAAAAATTATGAGAGAGAGGGGAGAGGGGGAGAGTGAAAGAGTTTCTTAAAAGGTTTCTAAAAAGTTAATTTCTATAATTTTTATATCAATTTTTTTTTGAAAAAACGCTTACACAAAAATAATAAAACAAAAATATTTTTTAAAACGTGCCCTTAATAATACACAATTGGTCCTATTTATTCTTTCAAAACATGAATAATTAAGCTGATTGGAATAATTTTGTTTGATATTGTAAATCAAGATCAGTTTAATATGTTATGTTTAAGAACTCGATTTCTAGGTCCAAAACTGATTTAAAATTGATAAAATTGGGTTGTAAAACTAGATTTGTTAGATGTATAATCCATATATGAGCATTCCTAGTTGTTCTTAAGGATAGTTGTAACATCTTTACACTATATGAGCACACTCACGTAGAATGAAAAATAAAAAATAAAAAAAAAAAAATTATGTTTGTGTGCTCAAATATTTTTATTTGGGGTTGTGTCTGAGTATTTCTAATAAGAGTAATGACAATTGCACAACTATTTTGTGGTAACTTTTAAGATCACATTCTTGTTCTCTCTTTTTATTGATCAAAATCAATAGAGAAAGAAAAAGAAAGAGAAAGTAAGAACAGAATGTGAATATAACAAAGACTATTTTCAGAAGGTTCGTCTTCCAAACTATTTGGATAATCATCATTTTCATAATCATCATTTTCATAAGAATCAAGACTATTTTCGGAAGGTTCGTCTTCCGAACTATTTGAATAATCATCATTTTCAAAAGAATCAAGACTATTTTCAGAAGAATCAAAACTATTTTCAGAAGGTTCGTCGTCCGAATTAAATTCAATGGGATCTACAAAGACCATGTCTTCATCCATAGGATTCCAAGTACCTGGATCAATTAAAAGTTCGATTCGATCTGAACTGCTCATTTTTAAATGACATCCACAGTATTCACAAATATTGATTTTTTATTTAAAATATTTCTTACGCACGTAAATGATTTCACAATCTTTGGGTATGATTTTTTTAATTGATAAGTATAAGGTTATTGTTGTTTCTCCTAAAAATGAAGTTAGTGTTAATACTTTGGGGAATGATTATTGGACAAGAATAGAGGATATCCCATATTCTTACGGCATTTATGGACCGGAAGTATCTGTGAGTGGCACTATTAATTGGTTGGCATGGGCTTCTTTGAATTCTGAACGCGTCATTGTTTCTCTTGATTTGGAAAAGGAGTCATATCAAAAATTTTCACAACCTGATTTGGTGAACTATAGTCGGGCATAGGGGGTGTTGAAGGATTGTTTTAGTACCTTTGAATTTAGTGACATGTTTTTGGATGTTTGGGTTATGAAAGAATATGGAAACAAAGGGTCCTGGACTAAATTGTACAATGTTCTTTACATGGAAGATCTGGGTTCATTTTCCTACAAAAGGGCTTTATATATTTCTGAGGATGACCAAATGTTGATCGAATTTTATGATCGACAAAGTAATGAATTGAAGTTAGTTGTTTACGATTCCAAAAATGGTACTTTCAATATTCCTAAGATTCAAAGCATCAATCATTCGATAGGTCCAAAAAAGTACATCTACATTGAGAGTTTGATATCACTTTAAGCATGAGATTCAACTACAAAATCTATATGGTTAGTTTCTATTTGTGTTATTTATTTTTTTGCTTGTTTTGATTATTGGTGATGTTGGACCATTGTTATTTACTGGTTGATTTTTTATTTTATTTTCAATTGTTTGGTTAATTTGAATTGTTGATTCTCGCGCATCGTGCATTATATTTCAAATAGGTCATTTGATGTTAATATTTGGTTATGAAGATATTATAATGTTTGCTCACTACTCAAACTTCTTAATGTTTGCTTCAAATCATGCACAATGCATTATGGACTAAACTGAATATGTTATAGGCTTAAATATTGCAGGGACCAAAAACAAATTTTTTTTTTATAGAGACCAAAACTTAAACGAAACATATTTGCAGGGACGAGTACCATATTTTAGCCTATGTTATATAATACTATTGTGATGTCATTTTTTAAAAAGAATATTCAATATTCAATTTTAGCACATATGTAGGTTTGACTATTAGTTGTCAATAGGTGTTTTACCAATTATGAGCATTTTCAATATCAATAGTATCAATAGTGTATATATATATATATATATATATATAGGTAAGGTTTTTTATGCCACAGGTCGCTTTCACGTTTATTCTTGATATTTTTATTTTTTTTCTATTTTTTAAAACTAATATTTTATTTGGTATAAATTTCTCAACAAACTATCATTATGTTTGAAAATTTTCTATTCATTAACAATATCAATCGATAGTCTATCTTTTATTTTTTATTTATGAAAGTTGATGACCACCAAAAACACAACTTAATCTTAACTTAATCATTTGACACATATTTTTACCTTTTATGTCTTTTGTAACAAAAAATTGAAGTGTTTTTGTATAATTGTCAAAAGATTGAACAAAAAATTGAAGTGTTTTAGTATAACTGTCATAAGATTGAAGTATTTTTTGTAATAAAAAAATTGTTTTATATAATTGTATTAAACAAACTTTTTTTTTAAAAAAAAATGATAATATTATGATAACAACCACAAAATAGATTTTGATTTTTTTTTCTATAAAATGTTTAAAAAAAGTCTCTAAATTATTGAATGTCAAGATCATTTTTATTCTAATCCGTAACAAACAGACTCTATGGAGTCGTTTTTATAACTTAAGAAAATCACTATAAAGAGCATTATATTTGTTTGTTATAGTTTTTTTGTTAAAAAACCAGGATCTAAAAAAAAAAATCTAAAAACAGTTCAAATAAAAACATATTAAGAGTAGTGAAAGATGAAGTTAATGTTGTAACAAAAAATCCATTTTATATAATTGTATTCAAATAAAATAAATTGTTTTTTCAAAGAAGTAATTGTTATTATGATATTTTACCACTTATAATCTTTTTCCATGGAAACTAACCAATTATATTATTCTCTCGCTTTTTCATGTGTTTTATTCATGCTGTAATATATTTTACTATTTCTTCCATAAAAATTATTATTCATTTATTTTACCATCTTTTTTCCCTACACTCTTCGCCATTTTATTTATTAGTTTTTTCCATCTCACTATTCTTTATTTATGTATGTGTATTTCTTTTTTCAACCGAGAATAAAGAGTGAAAGATACTCATTTAATTTTTAGTAAAGTTTTAATTTTATTTTACTATGTTTTGTGGCATGTAAGAAAAAAAGAGATGATTTTGAACATTTCATTCGTCAAGCAACAAAAAAGCTAAATTTATCAATGTTTCTTTCATTTGTTCTTCTTAGATATTTACTTCCCTATATATTAACAAAATTTGTTGCAACTATTTTGAATGTCAAATAAACATTTATCAATTTTAATCAATTATTGTAAATTTTGTATTACTTTTTGGACTCGAACAATATTTTCTTACTTCTTTATACTTTGAGATTATTTATTTTTAATGGAAGTGTTACTTTTTGTAAAAAAAAATAAAAATGGAAGTGTTAATTTATTATTCTTATTTTATAATTGTTGCTATTGTCGTTGTTAATATGCTTAATAGCAGTTTTAACCCCCTAACTTTCTCAAAGTTGTGATTTTGGCCTCCTAAGAAAAAAAACTACAAAACCGCCCCTTAAGTTTTGAACATGTGGCAGTTTTGGCCCCAAGGCCAATTTTGACTCGGTCTATGCTGACGTGGCACCCTAAGTGAGGTGCCACTTGTTATTTTTTATATTTTTTTTCGCCTTGGGGGCCAAAACTGCTACAGTTGCAAAACTTATGGGGCAGTTTTGTAGTTTTTTTTCTTAGGGCGCCAAAATCGCAACTTCGTGAAAGTTAGGGGGTGAAAACTGCTATTAAGCCTTGTTAATATACTATGATAATGGATCTACACGGATATACGTAGTAGTTAACGCTTTCTATTTGATAAAAATGATATTTATGTCGTTCTTACATTCGTATAAACATCTGCTAGAAATGTATTAATGGATATTAAGGTATTTACAAACATCGTAAATATCAATATGTAAAATAATTTTTTTTATACAAAAATAAAATGCATTATTACAAAATAATTGAAATTATGTATTATGCAAAAAATATGCATTATACAAAAAAAAATTGCATTATTAACAAATGTGGCAAAATGAACATTTTACAAGTGTTCCACGTAAAATTTGGAAAGTTACAAAATCAAGTTCTTACCGGTGAGCAACACCTCTTAGACTTATTCCTTCTATTTTGGTAAGACAAAAATATTATACCACACACTTCATTTTGACAACAAATTACTAATCAAACAAAACTCATTAATTTGAAAATTCATTATATTTTATTTCATGAAGAGAAGATTTTTATTTAAGTAATACAACAATTGTATAATTTTACTAATGGGTACGGATTTCTGCAAGTCCGGATACTTAAAAAATGTTTATTTTATTTTATATGTGTTGATAATTTTACTAAATTCTGTTAATTCTTTCCCTAAAAAAAAACTAAATCCAGTTAATTTCATCCCATGTGCATCTATTAATCTATGAATATTCAAAATATAGTTTATTTTATTATATCCGTGTATATCCATTAAGATATTCGTCTCATACTAGTCCATGATGAATTTTATTTGCTGAGACCATACATGCAAAATTTTAGTCATATTTAATTATATATATAACCCGGGCAACGCCGGGTAAATATACTAGTATTAGATGTTTTATAGTGAATCTATCCTATGTTGCTTGTTGCTTTCAAATTCGATAATGTCATTCACTTTAGTTCACGTTTCTGTTTAATTCCACCTTATAGTTCTCTTGTTGAGTTTGGGTTTTTGCCTATAAGTAAATCACAGATTAGTTGTGTTCATTCTGTGCCTTGTGTTTGGATGTTTGTTATGCGGTGGAAGAACATAAAAGACAAAACATAGAAAAAACGTGCGATGTAAAGAAAGTAAAATGGCCATTGATGATATTTATTGCTCAAAATACAATGTTTCAAACAAAACTAGTGGTGAAAACCTAACTAAGTCATTAATTTGTTTTTGTTGTAAGAAGTCATCAGAATGTTGGCACAGGCGTTTGAAATGGATTATGACTGAATCAGTTTGTTTTGCATTGATGGATATTTGTTGCAGTTCTCTATTTATAAGTAAATGGGGCTTCTCTACCAATAATAATTAGCCTTTTAGCAATGCTACTTGGGTTGATATGACTCTTGCATCTGTTGGTAAACTTGAACTTGTTTCATTTCTTATCATGCTAGTTTCTGGTTCACTCTTATAAACACCTTTATTGTGGATTGGCTTACTCTTTTGTTTATTGTTAACATTGGTGAAATGGCCTGAATGTGATTGATGACTATAGTGTCTAAGAATGTAGTGAAGTTCCTTTACACATGTGTGTTGCATTATAATGTTTCAATATTCTAGTTTTAATTGCACCTAACGATGCCTTATAGACTTATAACATTATAGTTTAAACGACTCTTTTTCAGGTTGGTTGTGTTTGTTCGTTTCAATACAAAGGGTTATTCAATGTTTGAACTCTTCATATTCATTTTCTGGACTAGAGATTTGTTGAAGATGGTGGTGAACAAGGGTAATATTGTAATAGTTTTAGAGTTGAGTTTGTGGGGATGTGGAACCACATTCCCAAGTTCTATTTGATTATATAACTTAAAGGACTAACTTGGGAATTCTGTCAAACTAAAATGATCTATTTGAAACTTTTGAAACTTAAAGTACTAACTTGTGAATTCTGTCAAACTAAAAGGACCAAAAGTGGTATTTGGCCTTTTATTTGTCATTTCTAAGTTTCTTAATGGTTGCTTAAAGACGTGGTATCATGGATACCTCTTTTTTTATGATTATGCACTCCAAAGTTACTTATTTTCTCCTCATTTGAGTTGCTTTTAGTGAATAGAAATATTTAATCCATTGAGTTGTTTTCTAAAAAAGATTGGAAGAACTCAAGTCTCACATTGTAAATAAGAAATGAAAATAATTTATAAACAAAAACACTTGTCAGTCGTCACCATATAAAATGGGTTTGTAAGGGCTAATTATGTCCAATAAAAAGAACAATAATAATAACTTCTTGAGGACTTTCTCCTAAGCTGATTGAAAGACAAATTATTTGTTTTAATAAGTTTATTGGTTCATATGTTTCAGTTAAACCTTATTTTCTATAAGATTTTTGGTCATCTACTTTCTCTAAAAGGTCATTTATATGCATAAATCAACTTCACAGCAATGAGTCAAAGATTTGGCCTAACTTGGTTGTTCAAACTTCCATATATATCATGGTCGATGAAGTCAAGAAAGGAGATATGTTTAATGGTATCTTTCATCTCAGTAAAAATGATAGGTTAAAATGTTTAGCCAGTGCGCATGCCTCTATGCACGAGTCGGATTAGTCGCCCACCATTGGTGGATTGGAAACCGATGCGAAAGCCAAAAAAAATAAAAATGATAGTTAAAAATTAAAGAAAAAGATGAATAGGTGGTAAATTTCAACAAATATATTCTAATAATATCAATATCATGTGATAGTAATTTCAAAACTAAGCATGTCATAATTTATACTATACATGTTTTCTGTAACAGACAATGTGGTACAAGATTGCATCTCAACTTATGTGCCCCTGGCAAAATGCCAAAACGTCTATTATCTTTTATGTGACAAGTTATCCAACTCTGTCACAAGACTAGCATTAGCAAGTAGTTTTCACCGAAGGATAAGAGAAACATCCTTTGAACATAACATAACATTTTACGACAAGTTAGTGGTCACACCATGCCCTGCATTCTGCATAACACGTAAAATCTGTATGAATTTCAAGTCACAGTAATAACCAAATAAATAAAAGCTTGAGCAATACTTTTCAATTATTTACAAATTCTAGGGATCATAACCTTAAACGAACTAAATTTACTGAATGTGCTAAAATAGATTGATTATAGGTTAAGCATAATTATGTAACTTGCAAAGTTTAATCTTCAAGATACATAACCAAGATTTTATGTCTTGCATTAAATAAATGAGTCAAGTTTGAAAAGAGGCGAACACAAATATAAAATGTTAGACAAAGGATATGCAAATATACCCTGTAACCTGAAAGATAAAATTACTGCTTCAACCCTCCAAGTAATTTTAGGCATTAAATGGGTACAATACATCATACAGAATTATGAAATGGAAATCTACTTCCCAAATGGCATTTGAAATTATGTAACACCAACTATGGAGTTGGTTCCTTCAAAGTGACCTCTCATTTTATAAATATTTCAACTATTGATGTTCTAACACATCTGAGTTATCGATTGTGGACAGCAGATGGAGGCGGAAAACAAAATATTCACCATTCTAAGCCGCCAAATACGCTATAACACGCCATGGTCCTACCATCCTACAAAAATTGGTCATTCTAGTTGTCAAAAAAAACCAACACTGCAATCTGCCATAACCGATATTTGACAACTTGGTCACTTAAATACGATCCAACTACAGACAGAATTAACCAATGCAAGGATGCATGTATACAATTATAGACTGAAAACTCTTGGGTTTTTATATTGGGTGGGTCACTCATCCTTACAAAACCGGCTTGTACGGTGAGGGCTGCACATACTTTATAAACACTACAGAGGTCATATCTATACGCAATGTGGGACTAGATCGACCCCTTCAAACCCAACACAATAAAGGTGTTGGAGGCTGCAATGAAGGCAACCCAAATGCCGCAGTTAGGCGACTAGGGGCAGACCACAATGAAGGCGGAATTTCCAACAAAAACTATTAAACCTTCATCATATATTTTGAGTTTAGGGTGTGAGAGATTTTTTTGTATATATACATAACTATTAAATAACAGAGTATAAATACTCACACATAATGCAGGGCTACGTCTGGTGCAAAAGCTCTTCTATGGATTCATATTCTTTAAGATTATCAAGTATGTGATGAACTCTTGCAGACAGCTTGTCACTGTGCTCTTCGACAATATTCATAAAACACTTTAACTGTTCTTGATATGTTACACACAACCGTTTTTTAATCCGAAGCTCTAATGTTAGTTCCTGAATTTTCTTATCCTTCTCGTCCTAAAACAAAAACAATGCAGAAAGCAATCAAGAAAATGTTAGCAAAAACATCATTTTGTTTTAAGAAACCAGAGATGTTATATAATATAACAGTAAAAATAACAACCAAAACTTTTTCTCACCAAGAGTAGTTAGAAATGAAGAGAAAAAAATAGTACTAGTAAGAAGTTTGCCAAAGATTGAATATACAGTTAAATAAGAATTATGGATTTACCATTGTTTGGCGTGCTTCGCGTGGAGAGATTACTAGTGGATGATTATGATCTTTCACAAACTTTGTTATCACCCATTTTCCGGACTGATCATACTTGATATGAATCATTGCCTTACAACCTTCTCTAGTGCTGGTCCTAGGTTTACGAACTGGACCAAGTTTCCCTTGTATGCTGACACAATGACCCTCCTTATTACATCCAAACCTGCGGGCGAGAATCCTTCCATCTCTTTCTGAGCGCCGACAAGACATCACACGCATGACAAATCCTACATGTCGGGCATATTCATCATAAAATATCTTAGCAGCATCTTCGGATACAAATTCCATGCCTTCATATGGTTCCTTAATAGCATGGTCATAATCAGAGATACCCAACTCTCTCCCAGAATAACTATTTGCCGATCTACACCCATCATTCGGTTCCACTGTCACAAAATAATTTATCTTTTGAACACAAAAAAGTTTTATGCAAAAATAAGTTATGCATGGCATGATGACATAACGTTTGTGTTGATTGCATTATATGAAAAATGGAAAAAGAACTCAAATTCAAATAATTCTGCTGTTTAGCTGCAGAGAAGCAAAGAAATCAAGAAACCTATAGTTATTAGAGGCTCTAGAGGGTTTTTCTCCCCAGGATAACCTGTACCGGTGATGTCTCTTTGAGACAGACTACTGGTTTCTTACAGTTTTCGAACTTAAAAAGATGCATTAGCTTTAATCATTGAGAACTTCATAATGAATTCAAGTTGCAAACTTTCATATGTTTCTCAATGTATCTGAACTTCATACGTACCCAAATTACCATCCGCAGAAACTTCCGCCCCATCACTTCCATCAACTAATCTGGATTCCATGTTGCATAAATAACAAAGTACAGTATCAGCAAACCATGGAAAAAGATGCAGCCTTGCTGAATAGATCCTGTCGACAAGTAAAAGATTTTTATGAAGAAAAAAAATGAAATTCCTAACTTTGCTTTCAATAAAAGAATGCACTTTTATATAGGGAAGTAAAAACTGATAATGACCATACTCATAGATGAAGAGATTAAGACCCTCTAATTCTTCATCACAAAGACACTATGAAAATGGCAACACAGTTCAAATTAGGCTCTGTTTGTATAAGAGCTTAATTAAGTGCTTATAGCATAAGCTATAAGCACTTATCATATAAATGCTTATATATAAGCTATTAACAAAAGATAAAATAAAGTCAAACTATTTTTATAAGCTATCCTAGAGAGCTTAAACAACTTATGGACATGTCATAAGCTGTTTCTATTAGCTCTCACAAACAGTCTCACAAGTCCTTAATCGAGTACAAGAACCAAGCCTTATCCCACTAAGTGGTGTTGGCTACATGGATCATACGATGTCGTAATATTCTAATATATCATATCCCTACTCAAACTCTCTTCAATACTGCCATTTTTAATTCCATCATTTCTAGTCTTACCACACATCGAACACAACATCACCATCTCCACTATGCTTAATTTATTCTCATGGTTCTTAATCTAGTAGATAAGTTCAAATAACTTAATTCAAACAGACCCTTATTTGGTTACTTTCTCAGAAAAGGGTCATCTTTGTCAGAAACCATCTTTACAATCATTGGCAGAAAAGGGTCATGTTATCTCAAACCTACTTTACTACCAGTAGCAGAAAATCATCACTTAAAAAACAATTCTAAAGCATCAGCAAGCTTCCGGCACATGTCATTTTCTCAAATAATTACACGTGTTGATGTGAGTGTGTGTCAGTGGTGTGTCTGGTGTCCATGTCTAAGCTTCATAGCTCATGAGTTCAAAACTATGAAGCACAGACACTCCTCGAATTAGGCGTGTCCTGAAGTCGGACACACCAGTGTCTGATACCAACACGATATCAACACATATGATTACACTGAATTATGCGATTTTCTCAAATTATTATCAGACCTTCAATATGTAATTAAGGGCACAAATGCCCTCCAGAAGGGCCCAAACGGCCTTGGGCACGCCCTCCTAAGGGCACCGCCTCAACACGCATCTAGAAGCTTCTAGAATGCTCCAAAGTATCCTATACGATCAACCTTGTGGTCCGGGGAAACCCAGATGGGGGACTTAGCGCCCTCCATAAAGAACGATACAGCCTGGATATGCCCACAAGAAAGGACGCACACAAAGCCATATCTCCTATCAAGACTAAAACACTTCGCCTTGTCCCAAGACTCGTGCTTGGGGGGCTTGTGGACCGGGAAAACCCAGATGAAGGACACAATGCCCTTCATAAAGGCTCAGATAGTTATAAGCGTCCTTCTTAAGGGTCGAAATAGCCTAGGGCGGCTCCTATACAGGCACCACCAATAACATGTTCTAGAAGCCGCTAGAAACCTTGATGCTTATCCAATTCCAAGTAACTTAAACACCTAAGTTAGTGGGCTGATCCGGCCCATATATGACTATAAATACTAACCTTGAGAGCATTCTCAAGGCATGACCTAAACCTAGTTTTATAGATTGTACTCACCGCAAGTACAGTGTCCATGTCGTTTACAGTGTCCGTGTTTGTATCTGTGCTAGATAGGTTCTTAATGGCAGTAGATATAAGCTCAAATAAATCAACTCAAACAGATAATTATTACATGTAGCAGAAAAGGGTGATGTTGTCCCAAGCCATATTTACCAGCAGAAGCAGAAAACCATGATTTCAAATACAATTGTAAGCATCAACAAGCTTCCAAAACCATTTTGAAACCATCTGTTACTACTATACTGAGAACATGACAAACATTTTGAAAATCACAGTCAGAGACAAACAACTTCAAATCAAAAGTACAGATTTTTACCTCCATCAAACAATAACCCGAACTATGCAACCCAGGGCCAAGAATTTAAACAATTACACAAAATAAATCATAATGAAGCTCAAAACCCACCAAATAAACGAAGTTTACCATCAAAATATATAAAATAAAAAAAAGAATTTATTTATGATTATTCTTTTTTGTAATAACAATAATAATGTTGAATATATTTGAGGTAGTTGAGTGACGAACCGATTTTCAGAGAAACAAATCAACGTGAGAGAGAGTGTCAGGTTTGAATGGGGAGTTTCAATCTTCAATTCAATCAACTAAATAACGTTGGTATTGTTGGCTTTTGCTTTTGCTTTTTTGCACTTGGTTCTACTTCTATTTTTTAATGGTTATGATATTAAGAAAACTATAAATAAAAAATTTGTGTTGAAAATATAAGTTTTGACTTTTGATTAAGTAATAATTATACAACTTTTTATAATTGTTTTGGTTGCTTAACCAATATTCTGAGGGCACAATTTAACATTCTCTTTTTTTAAATTTTTTCAAAACTTCCATACTTCAGCACCCACGAACACTACTTTTAAAAACTCAAATGATATTAGTACAATTATTTTATAACAACTTTCTATTTCATACTCATATTATATTTTTATTTTCTCTCTCTATTACTTTGGTTTTCGTGTCGATACATATTTCTTTTTTTGTAAAAATATGGTTGTCAAAAATTAGATATTCAAATAACACTGCTCTTTTTAAAAACTTTGAGAGAGATACATTCTAAGGTTACAAGCAGCACCATCAAGCCAACTTAAGTGAGGTTCCTCAGGTGTTTTAAGTGAAACCAAAATATCACTCAAGATAAAGGTAAAATTTTATCGAACAACTATTAGACTGACGATATTGAATGGAACAAAGTGTTTAGCGATTAAGAACCAACACAATAATAAAGTATGCATAACAAAGATGAGGATTTTGCGTTGGATGTGTGGTAAGACTAGACAAAGTATGATTAAAAATGACAACATTAAAGAGAGAATTGGAGTAGAAAAAATGATGGCAAATAAACTTTGAATGGTTTGAACACATAGAGAAAAGACATATAGATTATGTAGTAAGATAGTAGATCAGATGACAAGAGGTAGACTTTTTGTTGGTGTCAGACAAAAGGTAGATGAAGACATAACAAAAATAAAATTAAAAAGATGTTAGAAAAGAATAAAAGATTAACAAGGTGGATCGAAATATGATTTATAATAAAACATTATGAGATAATTTGATTTAACCAATCCTATTTAGTGATGTAGATCTCTTATAAAATGAATCGAGGATATTCCTTTTTTATTAATAATTTTATTTTAGAAGATTCCTCGTTCGACATGAAGGCCAACCGAGCAAAGCTCTTTCTTTTTTGTCGTGTCGTGAAGTGAAAAAATTTGGTTGTTTTTGTCTATTGATATAAGTATAAGGAAAATTCTAAGAAGTGCTACTTAAATATTCTTTAAAAATCTTAAATATGAATCTTATAAAAAACAATTCGATCTAAAATTTAGACTATATCAATTATTCAATAAATTCAAAAAGTCAATTGTTTTTTACTTTTTAAAAAATAAATTTTAAATTTGGAATCTTGTAAGGCTATGTTGGATACTTGTTAGATCTATCTAAAAATGGTGGCAACATAAATGAAGATTATTAAATACGGTCTTGTAGATACCAACTTTAACAAGTTGAATGGATAGCAAGTGTCCTTAGTTTAAGGTCATCACATCATTCAGTGACACTTAACAAGAAGATATACTTAACTTCTTCTTCTCTTCTTTCTATTCTATTTCTAGGGTTATTCATTTTTAGGGTTTCAATTTTCGAATGTTCTTTTCTTTCTTCTCTTAATTCTCCACCACCGTTTCTTTTTCTAATTGCATCGAATGGATCGAACAAACGATGAAGAAATCGAAGCTGGTGAATGGGAATTTATCCACAACGATAATGAAAATGAAAATCCAATCGTTGAATTGAAAAATTCTGATTCAGATTCATCAATTATCAGATCTGATCATTTTTCAATCAATCCGATTCAGATTAATCAAATTCCCAATTCGATTTCTAGTAGTTGCAGTTCCAATTCCGAAATTGATCGAAATTTCGATGATTCCTACGTTGCTAATCAGATTTACCCTAATAATCTTCGTCGTTGGAATGATTCTGATTCCGATAGCGACGTTGTTAGTGCTAACAACGTCGCTGTCGCTGGAATTGATGATAAGGAGGTTGTTGATGAGGTTGTTGAAAGTGGTATTGATTCGGCGGTGGTGGAGGAAGAGGGGAAGGAGGATGAGAAGAGATTGGTGTGGTGGAAGGTACCATTGGAAGTGTTGAAACATTGGGTGAGTCCTTTTTCGGTGGTTTCGATGCCTTTGTCTGTTGCTGCTGCTGCTGCTTTTTTAGGGCTTCTTATATTGGGAAGGAGGTTGTATAAAATGAAGAGAAAGACTCAAACTTTGAAGCTTAATCTTGCTCTTGATGATAAGGTCACTCTTTGTTTTTATCTATTTTTCAGTATTTCGTTCATTATATACTATGAACTATGAAGCACTGACACCAACACCAGACACGACACTAACACCGGTACGTTTACACTCAGAAAGTAGGCATGGTTGACTGTAATATATGCATTTGTGTCCGACACATACACCTGTCACACTTTCAATTTGAAGTGTCTGTGATACATAGCTTACATATAGGCGCCAATAAAATAATATGAGAAAAATAAGGAAAAACCCAATAAGCCTTCAATTTGAAGTTTTGTGTTACATACTATGAAGCAGTGACGTTAGACATGACACTAACATTGATGCATAGAGTATAGACACTGACACATAGAAGAATCCAATAGTAATATGAAAAATGCAAGTGAGTGAATGTAACCACACGAGTCTAGTGACATGTGTTAAAAATTTGATGTTTTGTGATACATAGCTTATATAGCCTTTGCATATCAATGGATATTTACAGTAGTTTATTTGAGTTTATCTTATGGTACACTTTAAAAATAAGTTTTTTATGACGTGAGTAAGCTATTTTTGGCTTATTTGGGTAGAGGAATGCTATGGACACACTCTCTTATTTGGGTGAAACCTATGTGGGTTTCATACTTTGGTAATGGATCTCACATAAAGTGGTGAGACCACACGGGTTTCACCCAATAAAAGAGTGGGTGCTAAAAGAGAGTGTTCCTAGCATATGTCATTTGGGTAAGTTTCCTAGAATATCTTATTAAATAATTGCTTAAATCAAGCTATTTTTAAAATTTTGTTAATATAAGGTTGAGGTACAAATAAAAGGGTAAGAACAAGAAAAAAGTTCATGATGACATGTATGAGCTATTTTGTGTATTTTGGTAAACTTTCCAAAATTGCTTATTGAATAATTGCTTAATACAGCTATTTACTCAATTGCATTACTGTAAGGTTAAGATCTAGACTAGATAAAAAGGTAAGAGTAAGTGCGAAGAATTTTGGTTATAATATGGTTTGATTTGATTGGTGGTTATGATTTGATGCAAAAAGAATATCTGTAACTCTTATTATACCAGACTTTTAATGCTCCTATAACAGAAATTAACCTTTATCTCATGCTATACTTATGTATAAATACATGACAATATTACATAAATGGTTGAAGACATCTTTTATAATTGAAGATCAACACTAATTTAGCCTCTAAAACAGAGAAATCCGTGAACAAAGTGTCACCTAATCAGAGAGGCTTAATATATGTGATATCTCTTCATGTGCTGGTATACGAGTTTCAGCCAGGGATTTATTCAGCACCTTGTCTGTGAACAGGATTGTGACACAGGGAGACAATGCATTGACTGTCATAGTAGTTGATTGGAACCGAAACACGAACCTGTAATTCAGTAAGAAGAGACTGAATCCAAATTATTTCACTTGTTCTAATGGCTAGTCTCTGATACTCAGTTTCAAGACTTGAATGAGCAACTTGTTGCTGCCTTTTAGACCACCATGGAAATAAATTAGTTTCAAAGTATGTGCTAGATCCTGAAGTAGAGCACCTGCCATCAGGGTTAGATGCCCAATTGGCATCTCAAAGTACCTGTAAATGAGATGACTAGTCTGGCAGTAAAAGAAAGCCATGATCAGTGGAGCCTTTAAGATACTGCAGAACGCGATTTGACAATTTTCCAATGCTCAGTTAGTGGTCATGCCATAAGTAGGCACACCGTATTAGCACTTAAGTTAATTTCAGGTCTGGTGATAGTTGCATGTTGCAATACCCTGCACCTACAGTAGCATGACAGGGCTGAGTGTAAGCCATGTACCGTAAGAGTTCTAGATGCTGGTTTCCACTAATAATATCTATAACCATGCATAATTACTCTTGGATAACTGTCTATGATGTCTTTAGCTGAAGACAACACCTACACAGTTAAACACCTATCCCAAAGGAGGACATGGACTCTAACGACCCAATTGCAAGTCTACAGTCCAGGGCCCCAATGTGATGAGTGTATGTGAGGAAGAATAAGAAACAGAGGACAAGTGATAATATGGGGCAGAGAGAGAATGGGGTGGGCGGTAGTTGACGTAATGGACAGTCATCTAAGTAAGGGGGGTGGTTATTTGATATATTACGGTTGAGTGAGTGGAAAGTTACCTTGGAATTCATTTTAGAGTTGTTTATGGAGAAAATAAATTATTTGCTCTGTGGACAGTAGGGCGCCAATCTCACTGTTTCTGCTATTTCAGTCTTAATACAACTTCATTCATCTAAATTTCTTCTGATCTCTTATTTGCGGATTGGAAATTCTTATTCCTAAAATATGATACTGTAGAATAGATAAGCTCTTTCCCATGATTTTATTGTTTGATGATTATTAGACCAGCACATTTTTGTGTCTTTTTGAGACCTGATCAGCTGTTGAGGACTGCTTTTGTTGATAATAATATTAATATGCTGCATTCATTGAGAAAACTCACAACATTGTTAAGTTTCTGAGGTTCACTTGTAACAATTTTTGCAGAAAGTATCTCAGCTCAAGGATCGTGTTGCACGTCTCAATGAAGCATTTTCAGTAGTGAGACGTATTCCTGTAGTACGACCATCTCTTCCAGCTGCTTCTACTATAACTCTGAGGCCTGTGATGAGTATGAGATGAAGGAAGGATTTGACAGATTACTTGATTTGAAGTAGTGTGAAATTGCAATAATGTTTGTAATATCATAAAAATCCTCGGGTACGAAACCATGTATGTATGAATGTATTATATGTATTATGTGTGTTGGAGTCGAATTTATAAAGCTACACAGTGGCTTCTTGTATATGATATCATACTTGCTGTTATTTCTATATCTTGCCAACATGTTGTTGTGAGGGTATTACTGCAGTATTTTGTTAAAAGGCTAGGAACATGTAATTTGTTTAGTTATGATCTTTAACTGGAAAATTTCCAAAAAGTAATAGATTGTAATAGGAACTTGGTTTTATAAATAAGTGTAATATTCTTGGTTGAGAATGTAGTGTAATAAATAGTGCATTGAGATCAACACTCGAGATGATAGCTTAATGGCAAGATCTTAACTTTCTAATGTTGAATTCAAATTTCCTTGGGGACAATTTGTAAAATTCATATGATTTGGCCTAAAATATTATAACTTCATGAACTGTTGAAGATTAGTAATGACCATATGTTTCTTTTAACAACGACCGTATGTTAGTTGCTCAAGCATTTATCCTATTGACCATGAGCGTTTCAAGAGTTTTTTTTTTTTGCCTTATTTGAAATAGAGAAGTTATTTTGACAATCCAAAAGTTGTTGACATTGTATTTTTATATGGTTTTTTTTAACAAGCCAAAATAAAATATATTAAACTATGAAGAGTGATTCATCTCGCACAAAGTGTGCAAAAGAAAACCACTCAAACACAATGCAAAGTCAAGTGTCTGGTGCCATAAAAAATCAGCACGAAATAGAAATAACAATGAAGGTTACACCATAACACTCATACAATGTAAAGGGTGCCGCCACCAATCATGATAATTGAAGGCGAAAGAATGCATATTGGCCTTTAGCCACGAAAAAGACATTAATTTAACGTTGTCTACTAACTGAGCCGAATCCAAAGCCTTCTGATTGAAGACCCTATTATTCCTTGCCTTCCAAATAACCCAGACACAAGCAAGCCAGATTATCTTCAGGAAAGAATGCGAAAAACACGGTAGCCATGCCATATGCCGAAATTGAAAAAGATGTTCGCTAACTATTTCGGGTGCAATAAATGAAAAGCCTAGCCACTGATGTATAAGGACGCACACGCTGCCATAGATGTTGCAGCCAAAAAATAGGTGAACCACAGTCTCAGTGTAGCCTTTTATATGGTTAATAATACTGTTTCTCTCTTTTAATTAAATAACACTTATTTTATTTGTATTTTTATATTTATTTTTTTTGGTCAGGATATTTTTATATGTTTTAAAAACCAGACGACCAGATCATAAATTTAATTTTTCTGATGTTGTCAATTTGAAAAACGGAAATTCTTTCTTTTTCGAGCGGAAAAATAGAAATTCTTATTATTTTGTGAAATATTTATAGATAATGAGTCATAACAATAATACGAACGTTTCATTTTGATGAGTAGGTCATGAAACATGCAATATCATTTTTTTTTTCATTGTGAAAACACATTTTGAGAGGCACTTTTAGTATTGCTATCTGTCATTTTTTTTATTTACATTTTTACTAACTTTATGTAGTCCATTCTACTTTTATTTGTTTTAATAAAAAACATCAATTATCACTTTTGTTCTATTATACCAAATGTAGTGTTATAATATTTGTTCTATAAAGTTTAGTAATTTATTTATTTAATGTGTGTTATTTTTTTTTTATAAGGCCAAAAGGTTTATTAACAGAAAAAGGGGAATATTGGGGGACTAAGCCTAGACCCAATAGTACAAGTTTACAACCAAAAATAGCTACAAGATTACAAACAAAACTGGAAACGAAACTAATGCAAATATCAAATCCTCAAGGGACACAAACTATAGAAAGCAACTAATGATATCACCAAAAGCCTATAGCTTGATCTCCATTATCATCAAAATAGCACTTTATAATCTCTTTATTTACACCCTTTTTGGATCTCATTTGAATGTAACCACTCTTTCCTCTAGATTGTTCTCATTACCATGCGCACAAATGTTATCTTGATCCGGATCAACATTTTCATCTGGATCTTCATCCAACAAATCACTCCAAAGAGTCTTCAATATGGTAACATTTCTCATAGAAGCTTTGCTAGCTTTTAAAGTAATAGCATCTTTGGAGGAAATGACATTGTGAGAACCATTCTTTTTAGAACTACTAGACAATATATGAACCTCAATGTCAAGAATTCAACATGAGGCACCTCAGAGATTTTTTTTTATTATTATGATCATGAAAAGATTCCAAAGCCTCAAACTGAGATGCAGTGTTAGAACCTTCAATCAAATTGATAGGAGTGACATTATTGGACCTTGACATGTCTAAATCCACAAGCATAGTGACCAATCGAGGCGTGTTTTTGTTGATTCATCTAAAGAGAGAAGAATACCTACACTAGAAATCAAATAGCATTGAGGTCTCCAATACTCTTGTGGTAGATTCATAAACCGTATTCAAATGTGAGCATGTGTAAAATTCTGATTATGGAGGTTGAAATCCTTAGTCAGACAAGAGAATATTAGTAAACGAGGTTTGAGATTGACAAGCCCTAGAGACCAAATCCTTTTTGAAGAACCAAAGGAGGACAAGGTAATATCAATATTTATATATTTTCTTGGTAATAATATATTATTTTTAATCATATTTTTCATTTAATTATTACTTTTTGTCTAAGCTAAACTTTTGAGGAAATTATTTTAATATGATATTCCTTTTTTCATATGTTATATAAAATTTATTATGGATTTACCTCATAAATTCAATTTTTGTTCTCATGTTGTCGATCTAAAAAATGGAAATTCTTTTTTATTTGTGAAATTTTGATTAAGAAATAAGTCATAAGAATAATTCCTTCAAAAAAAGTCATAGGAATAATATGAGTTGTTCACTTTGATCAATAAATTATGAAACATTTAATATCATATTTTTTCCATGATGCAGACACACACTTTTAACATTATTATCAATTATTTATAACATAGAAAATCAGAAATATTGTGTGTTCTCCTAATTTTTTTACAATCTTTTAACAAATACATATAGTTTATTACTCTAGGTGTTCCGATCAAATAGTTTATTCTATTTGTTCTTAATGCGAAAGATAATCGATTATCACTTTTGTTGTATTACCAAATGAGGTGTTATAAAATTTATTCTAAAATGAATAATAGCTTTTTTCTTTGAGGGGAAATGAATAATAATTTATTTATTTTAAATCTATATTCAAATATTCCCTTGTAATAATATATTTTTTCATCTTATTTTTCATTTGATTTTTTTTGTCTTAGGTAAAAAAAAAAAAATTTTAATTTTTTTTGTTTTTCAATTTTTCTTATTATCATTAGTTTGTAATGATCGATAAAATTTCTGTCTAATATGATATTCTTGTTTCTCATTATTTTATATGTTCCTATAAAATTTATTTTAGATTTACTTTATTAATTTAATTTTATCATGTTTTTATGAAAAAGTCAAAATGAAATTTTATTAATCAAACCACCAAGTCCTCGTGTAAAGAAGTAGGGATACAAACCAAGAAACTTTGTCAAAAATTAGGGAATGAGAAACTACTATTCATAATGGGATTTGAACCAAACTAACACATTTATCTTTTAGACATTATTTTTATACGCATACTTTTAACATTGTTATCTATTGTGAAAATACATACTTTTACCATTGTTATCTTAGAAATGCAAAGATATCATGTGTTATAACTTGTACATTGTTTTACCAAAATTTATACCGATCCATTATTCAAAAGTCTTAAATTTTTCGAAAGTAACAATAGTGTTATTCTTCAAAGGTGAAGTAACTAAATATTTTCAATAGGATCTTCTGCATTCAACAACCATTATCCTCATTCCATATGATTATCAAAATAATCAGATATCTCATCAAGATAATTTTGAACGAAAATTGTGTGACATTTGTTAGATAAATCATCAACACCATCGGTATGAATATTTCTTAGGTGTATCTTAAAGCAATGCAAATAAGATTTCCAAGAAGACATCCAATATATCTCGGCATACATATGAACCAAGATGATTTAAATGTAGGTGATTGAATATGCACGACCTCAAACATTAACATTTTGTTGGTAGTAAAAATACTCTTTATCCTTTATTTTACGTTCAATAATAGATTTATAACAATTGTTAATGTACACTATAATGTGGATGATATAATGAAGATTACTATAATGTGGATGATATAATGAAGATTGTATATGGCCTTTACATCAAAAGAAAGTTGACCCAAAGTTCATAGGTCCGAGTTTTTGAGTTTTGTATGTATTAATTGCAACAAACTTTTTCTTTTTAATTAAATATTGATATTTTACATATTTTCTCCTCTTCCTTCATGGACTCAACTACTTCATTTTTCTTGCCTTTATCGCAGTTTTTCTTAGAACGATTTTCCAAGAATTTGCGTATTTTAACCTTTTGCTCAATGACATCAACTATGTTGCAGATGGCATGAACAAACCTAGAAGTGCCGACAGATCCTATCTCACCTTTTGTCATCAACAACCCCATCACCTTATGCATAGTAATTACAAGTTACAACCATCTTCTAACTCAAAAAAATGAGACCCGTAACCATCCTCTTTATTTTGGTCGGTACATCTCTTGTTCTTTCTCAATTGCATCAGAAAACAACCAAGTAGTGATTATATGCAAGTAAAACTAGATAGTTCACACATTTCAAACAAAAGGTGCTTATATTCGTTTGAAGCATCTTGCCAAAGTTCAATGTGATTTATCACATGTTTTTTCTCTCTACTATTTGTATTTTTTTCTCTCTCTAGCATAAACCACCCCATTGAGTTGATCAATGAAAACGAAGGATAATCCTTAGTAAGTTCTAGAAAAAAATGACGAGTGTAGGATTCCCGAACTTATTAAACATTTTATAAATATTCTCAGTCCTCTATAATGACATTACATCTTAGAGAAAGAGGAAAAGAGGAGTTGCTTTGTAGCTTTACCAATACTAATAGTGATGGTCTCATAAATTCTATTTGTTGATAAAAATTGATTTATCAGTTATCACTTTCCTTGTAAAATTTTAAATGGTAATAATAATGGTTCGACAATAATAATAATAAAATAATTGTATTATATTATTAATAATTTTAATTTATAGTTGTAAATGTTTAAATTTAAAAAACTTTGTTGTTGAACTTGAAAGCTTGTTGAGGTATCGCCTGATAACTCTTAATAGCGATTCCCTTTTTTCACGCGATTACGTTGAGGAAAATTTTTTGTCCCTCAATTATAGATTTCTAGATTACTTCAAAGAGCGTTAAGTATAATGTTTTGAGATATTCAAGATACTAAAAATAGAAAGGGTTTGTCTAACATGTGCAATATTGCACATGTTAAGGTAACTAAAAGTAGTATCTTTTCATTGAAAACCAACAATTATTGATTAAAAGTTACATATTTAATATATAAAACACAAGTTCCAAGTCAAAGTTACTACTTTAAACTTCTTAACATGTGCAAATTTGAACATGATAGAAAAACCCAAATAGAAATACTTAAAGTAAAGATAAAGACACAAAGATATAGCAATAAAAATGCGTAAAATAACTTGTTTAATTGATTGTGTGTTGGATAAAATGTACACATCCTATATTTATAGGAAAACACGAGTTTTACTTGCCAACAAATTTCCCTCAAATTTTTTTGCTAACATTAAATGAGGAGCTGTGAAATATAGGAAAAACAAAATATTAAGAATTGAAATCAAAGTTTGCTCAAACGTTAGTGACCACTATATGAAAAATAAAACACAGTTTTGTTGCTATGGATCACAAACAAGATGTTTTCATTATTTTTAACATCTTTTGACCTTTAGCCAAAATGTTTTCATTGCTCTAAGCCTTTCGTTACAATTTATGTGCTCTAATGTTTCTGTAAATACTTCTGTTTTCTACGTTGTAATATATTCCTTCTATTGGTTTACCCTGTATCATATCAGGGCCGGCCCTAGGCATAGGCCGGGGTGCGACGGCCTAAGGACCATGCCGGTAGGGGGTCCTAAATTCTTTTTTATGGTGGGGGTGTATACAGAAATATTTGATTTTTTGGGGGTGCATATAGCAAAGTTTACTGAAAGGCCCCAAAAATTGACAGATGAATGGCTGGGCTGAAGTTTGTTAATGTTTTTGGCCCTTTTGTTGCAATTTGATATATAAACCCCCAGTATATACAAAGATTTCTATATACACCCTTCCCATAAAAAATTTTTGGTTGTTCTTAATAATATGCCAAAAAAATTATTATTGAATAAATTGATGACATTTTTTCGGCCCTTTGTTCCTAATAATGTGTCTCACTAATATTAAAAATATTGGTCATATTTATTATCCAAGAAATTTAGATAATTTTATAACAAAACAAATTATATTTTAGTTGAAAATGGACATATATATATATATACTAGAGAAATTAATCTTAATCTTGTCATTCAAAGGTTCTAAAAAATTAAATTATATCATTATAGTAATGTCAACTTTCCTGAATTGATTAAAGGATTGTAAAATTGAATTTAATAATGCAAAATCATGCGAGACGTATTCATGATCATGAAACCTATGTGAGACGCATTTAGGATCATGTGATCTTTTATTGTGTTTTTGTTTTTTTGGGTAGTAAAAAGCGGGAAACAAATGAAATGAAGACGATAAAATCACAACAATGAGTTTAAAAAATTTATGATGTATTATTAAAGGGGCCCTTTTATCTTATTATGCCTAAGACCTGTAAAACTTTAGGAACGACCCTGATCATATATGTTGAGGTTTATTGACCCTGCGAAGAGCTTGCGATATTGGCTATGTTTATTCTTTATTAGCCATCCATAGTGTCCTCACCACTATTTTATGTTGTTTTGGAGGACAATATGTTGCTCAACAAGGGACCTTCGTGCATATAGTATTGAGGACAATATAAATAGCCAATAAGGGATGTCTGTGGTTGTTTGATACTAGTGTCAATTGATGTCTTCCTCTATCAAAATGTGATCCTTTATGGTTTGTGCGCAATTTTTATACCGCCTCTGTCTCAATTTAGGTGTCAGATTTGGGTTCTACACGGTTCTTAAGGAAATGATTAGTTGAGTTGATTTCAAAGATAAAATTATTATCATCTACCAAAGCTTTTGTTTGTAGTTAATGGAGTAGTTAAGTGAGTTAAAATTCAATTAATAAGGGTATATTGGTGGGCAAAAAATAAATAAATGTTACATTGATATTCTAGAGTATAGCAATTATTTTTAGACAAAGGAAAGAAAAGATAAGTGACAATTAAAATGGGACGAAGGAGTACATTTATTTTTAATGTTGTACAAGCATTTTAATTTCACTAATACTCTATCTTGCTTTGCATTTTGATTTTTATTGATCATTTGTCCATAAGGTTTTTAAAGTAGTAATGGAAGTGTTGAAATGGGTAGCTCTGGAAAAAAAAAGAGTCTATTTTGGAATTATGAATTTTTAGATTGAAGATGATGAATATTAAATTATAGAGTCTAATGATTTTTGTTCCTAATATTTGAGCGAGCTTTAATTTGAGTCCCTAATATTATATTTTATGCCCTAAATTAATGTTGGGAGAAAAAATTGATACAATTTTTTTGTCACGTCATAAAAAAAAATCCATGTTGCAAAATTCCCTGGACGTTAGCGTCTCCTATGTGTTTGGGTTACTAGAGAGCCAAAATAAGAAGAATATCAAATTATAGGGGTACAATCACTTTTTTACGGGTCTATTTCTAAAATTTGCCAATATTACAAGTGCTATTTCAACAATTAACTCTAAAAGAACACGCTATAGCTTAGAAGAAATCATCAAGAATATCCAGTCTCTCTCTGAGCCATGACCTCTGAGTTCGTCTTCACCGCCCATGGTCATCCTAACATTCAGCACATAAAAAATCCACCTGATCCCAACAATACAACAACCCCCCAAACCTTCCTTCCGAGATAAACTCTTGGGATCCGCCCATGTGGTCCCTCCCCGAGAAAAATAAGATTTGATAGAGAAAAAACTTGTCCACATTAAACTTGAAGATGGCAATCGTTTCCTACCCAAGATTTACTTAGAACCACATGTGTTTCAACAATTGTGCACTCCCTGGAAAGATGCTCTGGTTGTGAAACTTTTGGGGAAGAACCTTGGTTACAACATTATGAAAGATGGACTCCAAAAAATTTGGAAGCTACAAGGAAGTTTCGAAATTATGGACGATGATAACAGTTTTTACATAGTGAAATTTGATCAAGTTGTGGATGAGGAAAAAGTCATCACTTTTGGACCTTGGCTAATCTTCTATCACTGTCTCGTGGTGTCACATTGGTCACCAAAATTTGCATCTCCAAATGCCAAGGTGGAACGCACTGTAATATGGGTACATTTTCCAGGCTTAAATCTCGTGTATTGTGATGAGAGTTTTCTATTGGCTATGGCCTCTGTTATAGGTAGGCCAATAAAGGTAGACACGAATACCCTGAAATTAGAGAGGAATATTTGCAAGGGCATGTGATGAAGTTGATCTTACATTACCAGTGGTGGGGAAAATTTGGGTTAATGGTCACTGATACAAAGTTCAATATAAAGGTCTCCACCTAATTTGCACCAATTGTGACTGCTATGGTCATCTAGGGAGAAATTGCACCATCAAAACCACATCAAACCAACCGAAAACCCTCCCCCTCGACCAGCAAACCGCCACCAACCACCCCCATGAGTCCAATTTGCGAAAATGGAATATTCCTATTCCTGTCCATCCAACATTAATTCAGAATTCCCAAAACAGTTTTGAATTAGTTGCCACAATTACTGATAGCCAAACTGAAAAAGGAGGAATAATTATTCATAAAGAGGAGGTCAAAGACCTGCATGGAGAGTGGCTATTGGTCACAAGAAAAAATAAATAAGCCAATCAACAAACCTTAAAAATCAGACCTGATAAAACAAACAAATGTCATGCTTTATCTTCCTTGGCCCACCAAGTCAAAGCTCCACCTACTCATCAAAGACTTCCCCCAAGCCCCACCACATTGATAGCACGCGGCCCAATAACCCTCCCCATGAAATAAAACGGCGCCGCCAAGAGGAACTAACATATGTCCCAATCATTATGCCTTTAATTGCTTCACCTATGGTTGGCTCCACACATGAAGCAACAACCAAGTCTCCATCAACAATGATGATTTCTCCCTCCAACAAGAATAGCCACGCGGCCCACACTCTTACCCCCACGAACACAACATGACAAAAATAACCACACCACATATAATAATATCATTTCTACCCCTAATCTCAAAATACCTTCCCCATCGCAAACTGAGGTAAGTGAGGATATTCAAACTGCCCAGAAAAATGATATCATCAAAGAGGAAACAACAATTAAGAATAATTATCCTATTGAAGCAGAAATTATTGCTATTGGAGATGAAAATCTGGAAAATACTCTCAATGGAGAGGAGTTCATGGTTACTTAGCCATCTCTTTCTCCTTGTCCTTTCAACTCATATGTTTGTTATGGAAGCTCTCTTAGATACTTCAATCCTCTCTTGGAATATTAGAGGGGCTCAAAATAACAATTCTAGAAGACATTTGAAAGATTTGATCAGGAAGTATAGACCTACCTTTCTTGCTATTCTTGAAACTCATGTTCCTTTTTCAAGGTTATCAAAATTTTGGCTCAACAATGGATATAACTCTAAACATATTGTTGAAGCTAATGGTCACTCCAGAGAAATTTGACTTCTTCAACTATCAGCCAACAACACAATTTCAACCGTCATCGACTTTAACCAGTACTCAATTACCTTCACCATCAACAATGGTAATGCCTCCACTACTTGCACTTGAATCTATGTCAGCCCTAACACTGTCATGTGCCCCACACTTTGGAATCACCTCATCACTCTTAGCCAAAATATTGTAGGACCATGGATGCTTATAGGTGATTTTAATGAGACCCTCCTCCCTAGTTATCAAATGGGAGGCATATTCCATCAATCCATAGCACCCATTTTTTCTAACTTCATGGACAATTATAACTTACTTGTCCTAACAACAACAGAAAGCCGCTTCACCTGGCACCTCAACAACAATGGTCTCCGCATTCTCTCCAAAAAATTAGATACATGCCTTGAAAATGTACCTTGCCGCCTTGCCTTTCCAAAAGCTTTTGTTGAAGTTCTCTGCAGACTCCACTCTGATCATCACACCCTCCTCCTCTATTTGGTGATCTTCCCCTTGCTAGAGAGCCTAGGCCTTTCCGTTTTGAAGCGGTTTGGATAGACCATGAAGACTATGCTGGTGTTGTTGATAGAGATTGAAAATATTCTAATCACAATGCTATCATTGCTCTTTATAAGGTTAGAGAAAATTCCATTATCTTAATCAAGAAGTTTTCGGTAATATTTTTCAAAGAAAGAAGCATGTAGAAAACAGGCTCAAAGGGGTTCAAAATTACTTTGAGAGAGTTGATTCCTTTAGACATGTCCTCCTTGAAAAAGAACTTCAAAAGGATTACACTCACATTCTTTTCCAAGAAGAAATGTTGTGGTACCAATAATCCAGGGAACAATGGGTCAAGTTTGGGGATGAAAAATAGCTCATTTTTTCATGCCCAAACCATCATTAGAAGAAAGAAAAATAGAATTCATAAGCTTCTGCTCCCCAATGGCATTTGGTCCTCTGATAACTCTATCCTCCAAGAAGAGGCTAAAAAATTCTACAAGAATCTTTTATGTAGCAACCATCCCCACCAAAACCGTGCTTATCATGAAGGAAACCACCCCACCTTGACCGAACCTGACTTAAACTCCCTCACCCACCCCGTTTCTAAAATTGAGGTGGCGGCTGGCCTCAATTCTATGAAGCCTTTCAAAGCACTTGGTCTAGATGGGTTCCAATGTATATTTTTCAAACAGTATTGGCATAGTGTAGGAGACGATATCTTCAAGCTTGTCCACTTAGCTTTCGAAACTGGCCATTTTGACCCAGCTATCTCGGACATTCTCATAGCTCTTATTCCCAAAATTGAATCCCCTAATACCTACAAAAGACCAATCAACTTATGTAACATCACCTACAAGATTATCACTAAAGTCTTTATCCACCGCCTCAAACCCATTCTTGGTACTATTATTAGTCCCTATCAAAGCAGTATTCAACCTGGTAGGGGCACAACTGATAATGCTATTGTTTTGCAGGAGCTTTTTTATTTTATGTGTAGGTCTAAAAAAAAAGGCCATGTGCCTTTCAAAATTGATTTGGAAAAAAGCATTCGATAATGCTAACTAGGAATTTCTCCATTCTTGCATCCAAGACTTTGACTTCCCAGACATCACTATCAAGCTCATCTTGCATTGTGTCTCATCGTCAACATTCTCTATCCTTTGGAATGGAAACAAAATTGCTCCCTTTAAGCCTTCACATGGTCTCAGACAAGGTGATCCTTTCTCTCCTTACCTATTCATCCTCTGCATGGATAAACTATCTATTTCTATCGACAATGCAGTTCATCAAGATAATTGGGAGCCTACTCATATCTCTACCATGGGACCCAGACTATCCCACCTCATATTTACAAATGATGTCCTTCTGTTTGCTAAGGCTAGAAACTCTCAACTTCGTTTCATCAAAGTTTTATTTGACCGGTTCAGCAAGGTTTTTGGATTGAAGATCAACCTATTCAAGTCCAGAGCCATCTATTCTTCAGGCACTCCTCAAGAAAAAATTAACACTCACACTTCTATCTCCAGTATCAGATGCACGACCTCTTTGGATAAGTATTTGGGCTTTCCAATCTTCAAAGGCCGGCCTAAGAAAAATTATTTCAATTTCATCATTGAGAAAATGCAAACTAGATTGGCAAGTTGGAAGAATAGACTCCTCAATAAACTAGGTGGAATGGCTCTAGCTACATCAGTTTTATCATCCATTCCCTCTTATTACATGTAGATAAATTGGCTCCCCCAAAGCATATGTGATAGCATTGACAAAACTACCCGCAATTTCATTTGGAAAGATTCAAAAAACAAAGGTATTCACTTGGTAGGCTTCAGAAAGATCTCTCGGCCCAAACATCTTGGTGGTCTAGGGATTAGACCAGCTCACTAACATTTTCCTTCTTGGAAAACTTATTTGGGACTTGGTGTAATCCTCCAACAAATTATGGGTTCACCTTGTCTCCAACAAATATTCTGTTGAACCTCACTTTCTTCATGCAAAGGCGCTCAGCAGCAGCTCCCCCACCTGGTCATCCATCATCCGTGCTAAAAATATGCTAAAAGATGGTTACAAATGGCGTCCCGACAATGGTTCTTCTTCTTTCTAGTTCACTAACTAGAGCGGCCTAGGCTTCCTAGGATCTCTTGTCTCCTTCATTGATATCCATGATTTACACCTCATTGTAAAAGATGTTCTCATCAGCCCCTCACCTTACATGAAAGATCTCTACACTAATCTTCCTCATCAAATTATCGAAACCATTAACAACATCCAATTCCGCTTCCATAACTATATTGACGATGTGTTTATTTGGTCCCACAATAAGAATGGTGTTTACACAACCAAGAGTTGTTTTCATTGGCTGCTTTCTCATGCGGAACAGGTTCCTAATATTAATCTGTCTCATTTTTGGTCTTGGATTTGGAAGTTAAAAATTCTGGAAAAATACAAGTTCTTGGTTTGGCCTGCTTGTCATGATGTTGTCTCCACTCTTTCCTTTCTCCATCACAGAAACATGGCACTCTCGGCTGTTTGTCCTCGGTGTGGTAACCATGAAGAAACTTTTCTCCATTGCATTAGGGTTTGCACTTTTTCTACCAAATTTCGGCATCATATTGGTTTCAATAATCCAGATTTCTTCATGGTTAAAATATGGTTTGATGAGTTCTAATTCTAATATCTTCTCGGCGAGAATTTGGTGGGTTTGTAGACACCGCAATTTATCTTGTCTGAATCATGAGGTGTGGTCTCTAAATCAACTATTTTTCCACATCAATAGCTCAACCAAAGTCATGAAAAATACTCTCTCTAAGCATGGAACTGTTGATACTACAAAGCGTTTTATCAGGTGGAACTGTTACAATCACTCGTGCCACATTCTCGATGTGGATGGGAGTTGTCTAGGAACACCTCAACGAGCTGGCTTCATAGGCCTTATTAGAAACTCTACAGGTTACTACCTTTCCGGTTTCTCTGGTTTCATCCCCAATTCAGAAGACATTTTACTTGCTGAGCTCTCTGCAATCTACCACGGTTTACTGCTGTCTCGAGACATGGACATCTTCGAATTTGTGTGTTACACCGACTCCCTTCTTTGCTTAAATCTCATTACAGGTCCAACCATGAACTATCACATTTATGCTGCTCTCATCGCTGATATTAAGGACCTGTTATCCTCCAAAAATACTTCAATCTTCCACACTCTGTGGGAGGGTAACCAATGTGCTGATTTTTTTGGCTAAGATGGGAGCTTCCTCTTAGTCTGCTCTAGCTGTTCACCTGGCCGCGTCTGAAGGAATAAAAAATCTGTTGTAGAACGACACTTGGGGAGCCTGCTATCCTAGGGGCTAATTGTTGTCCTTTTTAGGACTTTTCTTTTCTTTCATATGTTTCTATTTTCTTGTTTCTGTTTGTTTCCATTCCCCTTGTAACAAAAAATAATTATTATCTCTAAAAATAATGACATTAATGACCATAAAATATCTCAGATGAGATTTGAACCATACTCCTTGAGGTTACAAACTCAAGTTCTTACCTGCTCACAACTCTTGGACGTAATTGTTAAAGTGAGTTGTTTGTTTATTGAAAAAAAAACTATGAAATTTTTTTTGTACTTATTTTTATGTTGAATGCCATTGATATGGTTAATTTCAGCTGGTCAATACATATTAATTTTTGTTTAGAAAAAGATATTAATTTGGTCATTTTTATTACATAATTTCTACTATGCTATTATTATTTTTTATTATGCTATTATGATAAATGTTTTCATTTAATTTTCTTATTATGTTATTATATTTATATTGTAATTTTTTTTTACATTTCTTTATAGTATGTTTAGTATTTAATGTTATTACATTCAATGTATTTAAGATTTGTAGTCTAAATGAATATTAATTACTTTAAGACGCAAAAAATGAAGTTTTTTTTTCTTTTGAAAGGGAATGAAGTTGATTTTTTATTTTTTTTAAGAAAGAATTGGATTGATTAAAAATTATGTTGACCCAGTCTAATCATCACTTGAACTACTTTTACACCTCTAGTATTTCTTTTGTTTGAGAGGAACCTTCAGTATTTTCTTAAAAGATCTTAAAAATTACATTCCTCTAAAAAAAATTATCAGGCAGTCTATTGGCTCAATTCACACACATTATGTGTAAAAAAAATGAAAAATTTGGAGTTCGAACCCTGACTCCTACTGATAATACTCCTAATAGTTACCAACTGAGCCACACTTACATTCCTCTAAATTTATTCATTCAGACACTATTTTTCTCACGTTTGGATAAATAAATTTGAATAAAACAGATTATTTTTTTTCGTTTGGATAAAAAAAACAGTATTAAATTATAGAGTGGAAAAGAAGCCCGCCCATATTTTTTTTAAGGGACTCCCTTTTTAAGATGAAATATAAAGTCATTTTTTTATGGAAGAATGAAAGTCCTTAATTTATAGTATTGTTACACATGTAGTCGGTGGATGAATAATATGTTAGTTACTAAGGAGTCGATTCGACTACAAGGTTGGGGGTAAATTTCTACCGTCAACATGAGCACCTCTTTAGTAGGTAATTTATATGTATCTTTGTAAGTTCTCTTAGAACTTTAAGGTCTCTCCTAACTTTGATGAATTCCCAAAGCCCAATTAACATTTTTTTTCTTCTATAAAAAGTATTTTTTTTTTCTGTCTCTAATTTCTCATTGTCTTTTAGCATTTGTTTTGGTCAACATGAGATTGTGGTGTTTATGGTAAGGTATAATCTTTTAAAAATAAATGTTGAAAATGAAATTTAAAAATAGCTACTAGATAAGGTAAAGTAGGAATAAATATATTTGAAAGTAATATGTTTTCCAAATAAATTCTTAAAGGATTCTCCTATCCTTAAAAAGAAACCAGTAATAGAAATTAGATTATAATATCCAAATACATTAAGTATAAAGTTTAACAACAATCAACTTTTACACACCTAATCATATTTTATCATCTTATCCAAATATATAAATGAATAGAGTCTAATGACCAACTTACTCTATATTGTTATTCTATTTTTTAAAACAAACTAGCTAGTCTACTTAATAATAGACATTGAATTCAATCAATTTAATCGTCAAATTATAAATACATAGAATGTAGATCAATTATACAAATTTTCATAAAATTTCAAAATCATTTCATAATTTATCAAATATTTTTTCTTTGAAACAATGTTATTGATGCAAAGTATCCACGTTTTGTATATGACTAATATCTGTTAGAGGATACTCCAGTTCCAACCTTTAGTAAAAATTTCCCCTCCTAATTACATTTGTTTCATCCACAAAACTCATACATGAGACTTTTCTTAAGATATCGAGTCCAAATTCATTCAAACTAATTTAATATTGGTCTATATCAAATAATATAAATTATTAATAGAAATAGAAAAGTCTAACATATACTTTTTAAAGAAATTTCAGTATTAGCTAATTAATTAAATAAAAATATTTTTAGTCAACAAAAAAGAATAAATATTTATTTACCTTACTCAAAAAAATAATTTATTTATCATTAAATATACTTTAGTTTCAGCAACAGTAACGTTTTATGTTGCTCTATAAAAAAAACAAAAACAAGAAGAAAAATAAAAATACTCATTTTTTGAATTTTGAAGAAGAACAAGTAGACAGTGGACAAGACAACCTGGATTGCTGTTTCCACGCGTTGTTGTTTTCTCTTTGCATGTTTCACTCTTCTCAATGATTCTCAATTGAAGATCATCATCATCATCATCATCATCATCATCAATCTCAAAAGGTTACAATTCAATGTTTCCTTTGAACTCTTATAGTACTATTTACATGATCTAGATCCATCTTCTTGAATTTCTTATGTTTCACCATTTTTTGAATACCCTTTGAGATTTTAAGACTTTTTCTGTTCTTTATATGTCTCTTTTTCATCACCCTTTTCAGCATTGTATTGCATGTTTATTGTTTTTTCTGGTAAAGTTCAAATTTTGCATGTTGTTTTGCTTGAATTGAATTTGGTTCAATTTTAGTTTTTTGGATCTTACTTTTGTTGATGAGATTGGATTGGATTGGATTGAGTTTGTTTATCGGGAAATTGGGTTGTTGAAGTTTTGTCATTATCTTTCTTGGTCACACTTTGCTCCATTTCCTATAAAGGTTATTCTTTTACTTTACTATTACGTTTTGTGATATTTTTGTGTCCCTTGAAGATTTGCTTAGATTTCAAAATTTTCTCTTTCATTGGTGGAAATGGAATATATGTATTTTGCTACATTACCTCTTTAGATTCATAAGCAACTTCATTGTATAAACTAAGGTGTCCTTAGCGCACAACTGGACAGACTAATCCCTCAAGGTATCTGAGATTCATTTAACGGGTTGACCTCTCCCCTCAAATGGTTTTTATATTTGTATTTGTGATCTTACATGGATTTTTGAGCCTTTGTTATATCTGTGACACTTTGCTCAAGTCAAAAGTCAATTGAAAATTTGAAACACTTTTTTATATTTGATGGAGCTTTTCACTGATGGAAAAAGATGTGTGACTTTTTTGTAGGAAAGTTGAAGTGAATTGGATTGATGTAAAATGCAGAGATCGCGTAAAGCTCTTCAACAAAGAAGATCTTTAGAGAAGGCTGCAAGTGGGAAAAACTGTCTTTATAAAATTTCTTTGTCTTTGGTTTTTATTTTGTGGGGATTGGTTTTCCTCTTCAGCTTATGGATAAGTTGTGGCAATGGATATGGAGGTATCTTTTCTTTTTTGATGACCTTTTTTTTTATTAAAGATATTGAAGTATGGTTTTATTATGGTAGTTGACTACATGGACTTGATTTTGTGATTGAGTTGCTAGTTTTTGCGTAGTTGGCTTATGTGATATTTTTCTGGAATAGATCTTGAAAATTGATTTGTTGTCGGGTCTTGGTTATCCATGTTTTCTTTTTTATAGACAAATGTTAGTAGTTAATTTGTCAGAGCAGGGAAAAATGTTAGTCCAGGGATTGAACCCTGAACCTCCTTGTTCGTACATGTTTTTTTATAGGTAAATGTAAGTAGTTAATTTGTTAGAGACGGGGAAATATTGGTACCAGGGGTCCAACCCCTAGCCTCTTGCACAATACTCCTTTTTTGTCCCAAACATCGATCTAATCCTTCAGGGACAGGCTATCCACATCTTTCATATTAATACCATTGCATTTGAAGCTTTATGACTCAAATAATAACTTGTGGATTTTATGTTAAACATTTCATTAAGGATTATAGAATGAGTTTGGTCAAATTGGTTACTGTTTTTTGATTTTGGTCTAAAATTGTAAAAAGAACACAGCAGATCCAAAAGGAACAAAGAAAATACACAAAGCTTTGTTTTCACAAGTGATTATATCAAGCTTAAAATTGAAAACTTCAAGATTTTCTACATTCAATTGATATGCTAGTAGTTGAATCAAATCTGACAATTTATTTACTAGATTTCTATGTACCATCCTTGCTTAACAACATAAACTAGCAGAGGTTCATGTTTGTGTGCTACTGCAGTTTTTTTTATATAACGTTACGAAATAATGATCACAACTGAGAAATAATTTAGAAGAAGTTGAAGATTTTAACCTTAAGGAAAAAAATTAAAACAAGGATTTCAACTTATCAAAATTCTTGGTCTGATTAGCACATTTCACTTCAATTATGTAGCACTTGTTTGGTTCCGTATCCAGTTTGCGATTCTCGCGTCTCAATGTTGTTTTCACCGTGATTTCACGAAGCTAGAAATTCAAGCTTTAGCCTCATCGCACGGTGCCACCGCGAGAATAAACACACACATAGTGAAAGATACATTGCAGTTGGTGATGAAAGATTATTGTTTTTGCTTTATTAATTTTTAGTTTAAGTGCATGCTATGAGTTGTGACAAAAAGAAAAACACATTCTTGTTTGCTTTTCATGCTTGTGTATCTACCATATCTATTCCTCGTCGCATGTTTTTACCACAAATTAAACTCATTCTTATTTAGTTCACATATTATTTATATCTAGATGTTTCTGGAGAAGTTCCGGTTGTGGTATCAAACTGGAACAAAGATGAACAAAGGAAGTGTAAAAACTTCAAATCTGATGAGGAATATTTGACTAAAGAGCTTGAAGCTTGCGTTCCTTCTGAGACTTTCTACTCTGATCGTGACAAAACCGATGACCTTATTGGTAACTCGCTTGTCGGTGAAGAAAATATCGACGGTTTTGAACACAGTGATAGAGAAAAGTACATTTTACATGATAGAAAGGAACACGAAGTTGTTGATAGATTTGAATCTTCTGTGAAACATGAAAATGATGTGAGAAAATTTGATCGCTTGTCTGCAGCCGTGCCGCTCGGTCTTGACGAATTCAAGAGCAGGGCAGTTAGTTCCAAAATTAACTGGAGTACTAGTCCATCCGGAAGTGTAATACATAGAGTAGAGCCAGGTGGTGATGAATACAATTATGCTTCATCATCAAAAGGCGCAAAAGTGTTAGCTTCTAACAAAGAAGCTAAAGGAGCTTCTAATATCTTAACCAGAAACAAAGACAAATATCTTCGGAATCCGTGTTCTTCGGAAGAGAAATTCGTCATTATAGAACTTTCAGAAGAAACTTTAGTAGATACAATAGAAATAGCTAACTTTGAGCATTATTCTTCTAATTTAAAAGATTTTGATTTGCATGGTAGTTTGGTTTATCCGATCGACGATTGGATCTTTCTTGGAAATTTTACTGCCTCAAATGTGAAGCAGGCTCAAAGATTTGTTCTTCAGGAACCGAAATGGGTTCGATATCTAAAACTGAATCTTCAAAGTCACTATGGATCCGAATTTTACTGCACATTGAGCATGGTTGAAGTTTATGGTGTTGATGCTGTTGAGAAAATGCTTGAGGATTTGATACATGCTCAAGAAAATGGTGAAAAGAAGGTAGAAATAGCACCGTCTGATCGTAAATCGTTTGAGGACAATGATGATGATATTTGGAAAATCAATTCTTACTCTACAGAAATTTCTTCTTCAAAAGATGAAACTGTAAATAGAAATGTCCCTGAACCGATTGAAGAAACACGGCAACAAGTTGGCAGGATGCCGGGGGATACTGTCCTCAAGATTTTGATGCAGAAAGTTCGTTATCTCGACTTGAATTTATCGGTTTTGGAGCAGTATTTGGAGGATTTAAATTCTAGATATGTTAACATTTTCAAAGAGTATAGCAAAGATATAGGAGACAAAGATATAGTTCTACAGATGATCAAAGAAGACATTAGAAGCTTCATTGACAGACAAAATAATATGGTATGTTAATTTCTTTCTTGATCATTTTTTTGCGTAATGGTGTACAAAGTATTAAAGATCACTGTTATTTTATTTTGTATATTAATTTTAGAAACAAATTTTGTGCATTGCAGATGAAAGATGTTAGTGATCTTGATTCTTGGAAGTCTCATTTTTCTGTGCAATTGGATCATATACTTAGGGACAACGCTGTTTTGAGGTGAGAGTTTACAACCTTTTTCTAATTCATTTGGTTTTCTACTATATAATGGGCTAGTTTAGATTTAAATTATTTAATAACCTGACTGTAAGGACTTTATAGCATAAACAATATTAGGGTGAAATCCACTATTAATTTTTTGTTAATCAGTTTTATGAGTGTCAGAGTACACATGGTTTACAATAATAACCAATATTGTCGAAACCAACCAGACCGAACTGGGTTCAACCGCAGTTGATTCAACCGTTTTTTTTTT
>Ga0228710_1001137_pt1 | contig 38744 bp, 16 predicted proteins | sample MedpolnodulmetaG_FD_177995 | JGI IMG/M metagenome (GOLD analysis project Ga0228710, IMG submission 177995) | Root nodule microbial communities from Medicago polymorpha collected in Santa Monica, California, United States - pink nodules | ecosystem: Host-associated > Plants > Roots > Nodule...
AATATATTAAACAAAAAAAAAAAAAAACAGATGGAGTATTTAAATAAAATAAGTCTATATGGAGATTGAGGGGTGGTGTACTTTCCAATGGAAATGATTTTGTTGATGTGTATACATTAGAAGTTCGTGAACGTCAAAGCAAACTGATAATAATAATTTTATTAAGAACAAAAGATATTGAATTGATAGAATCATTTGTCGACGACTAATCAACATACAGCCAAAAGGATATGTCTTAAGTCTTAATGTATATTGTTTTCAATATTCAATCCAGTTGTATTGCCACGGACACGAAAACATCAAGGCCAGAGGAAACAATACAAGTAAATGAGTAATACAGTACCAAACAAAATTCTTAGGAAAGAGACATTCACAAAGTTTAACTTTACATGAGACAAAACCATTTTTGTTTAACTGAGAAAAATTAGCTTCTTCCTTAACATATCTCTTTGTCTATTCTGTAACTATTAGAAGCGTCACACATTAGGGTTGAACTGTCTTGATACATACCTAAAGAATAAACTAAGGTGAACACAATGGTACTCATTGAATTAGATTGGATGTGTATCATTCATTCAATCAATCAATGTCATGTGTACTGATTACACCAACGTACCTAAAAATTTAGAGATATGTTATTTGAACAAACCATTTGTGGGACAACTTATGTGAGAACAGAAGATATATAAAGAAAAGTATGTATTGACATGCAAACCAAGACAGTAAAGAAATAAAGTAAAATCAATAACAGAAGTGAATATAAGAGAATAAGTTGTTTCAAAATAGTTGTTCAAATATCATTTTTCAAAAATTTACCATCAACTAAACGCTCTAAAAGCAACAAGTTCTTTATCTAATATGTTGAGATTCCCACTACTAATCTACTAAATATAGGATTGAGTTTTCCTGATATATCAAATTATTTATTTTCTTTAGTTAAGAATTTACCATAAACTAAACACTACTAATACAAGAAATCTCTAGACCAAGTCTATATGTTGTTTTTTTTAAGTATAGTCGCTAAACATGTGTATAAAAAAAATTTAAATTATGTATGTATCAGCATTAAACTTGTGTTTATGTTAATACAACTACATAGGGTCGTTCATGGGCAAGCACAAAGAGCTCCACGGAGTCGGGCATTCAATTTATGGGGACTTCAATTATTTACGGGATATGAGTATAATTGTTGGGATGTAGAATAATATTTCCTTTTGTCATGTAGGTCGAAATCAAACACTTATTATTTGTCAAAATAAAGAGTAAATGGACAAGTTAGGCCAAACCCACACATATTTTTATTTTTTTTGGTCAGGTAGCCTAATGACTAAAATTCACCTTTTTCAAGGCGAATAAGTGGGGGGTCCGGGGTTCGAACACCGGACCCTGCATATAACAATGCATGTCCCTATCAACAACAAAAATTCAACAAAACAACTTAAAATCAAAATAATGCTTATTATTTTATTTTTTTAACAAGAAATAATACTTAGTGTTTATTTGCATTTGTTTAAATTATCATTAGTTTTTTTTAGAGCACTGCTAAACAGTACAGGAAGCTTTTCACGAATTTTTCACGGCAATAGGAAACTGCTTACAATAAGGGCAATGTGGTAAAATAGGATATATGTAATGGTTAGATTAGTAATTGCAAATAAAGGACAGTGTTTCTTGCTTTTCCGTGAAAGTTTATCCGTACTAAACAGCATTAGTCTTCTTTTTATTAGAGGTCATTTTTAATACTAGAGCTGAGCCTCCAATTTTATTGCAACAGCTCTGAACTACACATACTCAGAATGTTTATTGTAAAACTGATTATACCATTAACATATACAATAGCATTTCCTTTGTTAATGTAACTAAACCCAAAATAGCTAATTAAACTAAATTATAGATAAATTGCAAAAGTGACATTCTGCAAGAAAAGTTGATAAAATTTTCAATACCACTGCTTGATAAATAATAGTCCTTACAATGATATGGAGAAAGCAAGTTCTTGATACAGAGTTATGACACTACTGGTCAGGTCATACAAGAAAAATTAATCATAACACTAACAATAATAACCCCAAATAAAAGAAAAATATTAAAACATAAAAGCTCACAGCAAAAGAACACCAACATTCTAGACAGAGAAATAACATTAAATTTACATATTACATCCCTGATATTCCATGAAAATCAAAATTCAAAATTTGTTAAGATCACATTACTAAGAAAACTAGATGCCCAAGCCAAGTTGTGAAGTGTAGTAGGACATCATGTTGAGATACAAACATGACCAAAACAAGAGTCAGTTCTCACAGAATTAGTCTTCGTCCATGCCAGCAGGTTGCTCTCTCTTGCCAGGTCCCCCAGCCGGTTTCGCCATAATAATCTGAAAACATCAAAATACCACATCCATAAATTTATGCATAGAGAAAAATGGATCATATTAACAAAAATAAGATATGGATCAAAATCATGTATCAAATTTCAAACAAGATACCCAAACAACAACAAAGTCTTATCCCACTAAGTGGGGTAAGCTACATGGAGAAAGAAAAAAAAAAAGATACCCAAAGTAAAAATAAGAATAACAACTGCATACACCTTATATTAGTGTTCATTCCTCCAAAATTGGATTTAGCAACAATAAATAGACATGTCATCAAAGTAATTACAATACTTTATTTTTATTTACTATCTTTTAAACATGAAACAAGTTTTCGGTTTTAAAAGTAAGACTCTAAATAATAAGTCACATGGCTTTAACAATCCAAGCACCCCGAGAATTTCTCGCAAATGGAATAGGGAGCAATCAACAGTCTATTTTATTAATACAAATAATAGGTTTGAACAACACAAAAGAGTAGAAGGATAGTGAATTGTATTTAAGATTGGTAATAGGTACATGTACACAGAAAACAAAAAAGAAATTATGGTAGAATGTGAATCTATCAGCTCACCAAAAGGCTAAAGGCCCCCTCACCAATCAAAGACCTTTTGGTGATCCTCTCGTATAACTGAATTCAAGAATCAGTTTATTCCCCATGCTCATTATTCCTTATATAATTAACTTCCAATTACACATTATCCCTCTCTCCCCTCTGCCAATTCAGCTTCCCCGTTTTTCTTAACTCATTTCATTTTTCCTATAACAAACCTTCCATATAGAGCCTACTCTCCTTACTAGTTGAATATCAAAACCTACAGTTATCAGCAAGACCCAATTGGGAAAGTACATGTTAGAAGACCCTGAATGCCAAATGAGACGGCTTAGTTAGGCCTTGTAAGCTATGGTAGACAAGTTTGTAATACTTTGTTAGCTCTCTAAGTGCAGTAGCAGAAGTTGGATATAATAAAGGGGGAAAACATCAGTGAATTCTATTGGAAGTTTTCTGATTCTCTGTCTATTGGAAGTCTTCTGATTCTGTCTATTGGAAGTTTTCTGATTCTGTGTACTGGGTTCTCTTATAGCTCAAAGCAAGGTCTATCAGTAGAAGTTTTTTTTCCCTTATGTTAATTGCTACTCCCTAAAGTCTGAACCAGTTTTTATCACCTACCTACAGCTACATTGCTAAGGAGAAGGCTTGCGTACTCATGGTGTACAAAAAATGCAATTTGTGGCTTTGAGCATTCAAAATTAACAGTTAATTTGTTGCCCCTGAAAATATTACATTTTTGTGATTATTCACTAGTTTCTTATCCAGTTTTTTTTTTTTTGGACAAATACTTTTTTATCCAGTTGTAATCCTTAGGAAGACAGAATCATGTGTTCAATCTTTAGGGAGGGACCAAAAGCAAACTATTTTATATATAGGGACCAAAAATAAATAAAATAAAATAGGAGCTAAAAAACAGCTGATTACCTGGTCCACCCGTAGCACAGTGCATGCAGCATCAGCAGCGTATTTAAGAGCAAAAAGCCTGAGCAGATGAAAACAATAATTTAACTTGTCGTTGAATGGTACGAGGTAAATAAATTATTTCAAATATAAGCAGTTGAAAGAAGGCTCCACATTTGTCACAAGTGCTGGTAATTGTATTCAAACTTATATATGACAGATAGAAAAAGCTACAATTCTAATACGGGAAAACAATTCCATCATTTGCCTTATGCAAGGGGTTTCCACTTTAAAAAAATAAAAAAATAAAAAAAAGATGCATGCATATTAGAATTTAGAAAGAAAGTAATTTACTTAGCCATGTGGAGATCCCAAACATGTGTGGTTGTGACATCCTTACAAACACCCTCGTCCAAATCAATGCCAACTTTAGTGTTTCCTGATGCATGTTCTGCGTAGAGAGAAGATATAATCTCCATTGCATTTAGCCCAGCATTCTCTGCCAATGTTCTAGGAATCATCTCAAAGCTTTCAGCAAATTTTGCTATAGCATACTGATCCAATCTGCAGAGCCGTTGCAAATTTTTAGTACTTCCCTTTCATGTCTGAATTACCAAAGAAGCATTAAACGAGTAAAATAAAGGTTTAAACTTTGTGTATATAATAGAATCTCTAACTTGCAATCAAGTTTTGATTTTAGAATTTTTAGAGCAGGGGTGCCATGTAGATCTTATCTCTAATGCGGGACTTGAGTTTTAACCATTACACCTCTCAAACCCATTCTCAGTATTCTTGGACTTGGTGCACGTATAATATGGTGGGTGGTCTGATGGATCTAGGATAAGTTATAATACCATCTTAGATTTGAGCCAAACCAGCCCCACAAAACCTATTTGTTCGGTGAGGATTATCTCCCACTTATAAACACTATTGAAGCCATATTACAGCCTCTCAACATAAGGCCCTCACACTCATGACTAGACATTTAAAGTGTGACCCTCATGGCCTGATAAAGGTGAGGGCTTCCCTCAACTTATAACCACTAAAGGCCATGTCACTATTCAATGTGGGACTCAAACACACATCCATATGCCGAAGACTGAACATCTGAAACGTGAACAATGTGGTCTGATAATGGGTGGCCCAACGAATATGGACACATATAAAAACTGGTGGTATTTTAGATTCTGGGTCCAACTGAACTCTACAAACCAATTAAGGTGAGGGTTTCCCCCTAAACAATATTCAGACCATATCATTAACCAATGTGGGACTCTCAGTAAAATTAAAGAGAAATACAGCATACCCTGTCTCCTTGAAAGAAAACTCCTTCACCCTCTTAGCTAACTCAATTTCAGTTGCTGCAGCTCCAGGCACAATACGGCTATCCCTGCACATAGTCTGATAAATAGTTGCATAAAATAAGACAAATCAGTATTATTTCTAAAAAATAAATCCCTTCAAAAGTGCAATTCAAAATGATGGAGTACCATCCCGTATGTTTGCGGAGGCCATACTTTTTTATTAAGCAGTCATTTTCTGGGGGTTAGGATATAATCAACTTGGTAAAGAAATAAAAGCATGCAACATCAGCAATTACCTTGTAAGTGTTCACTCCATCATCAACTGCTCTTTCAATATCATCAAGTATACTATCAGTACTTCCTCTTAAGACAACAGTTGCTACAGAATTGCCACCTTCTTCATTTTTAACAATGGTCACCTGCATCATTAAACAAGATAAAAGAGGGAAAATCATATACAACACTTAAAATGGGAAAATACTAACGAAGTAAAGGACACATACAAGTAATGAACCAAGAATATAACAGAAACCAAATATATAAACATACCCTTGCACCACCAATTTCCTCAACTGAAACAGAATCGACATATCCAAGATCATCTGGGTTTGGTCGAATAAGCTTCAACTGTAGTATGAAAACAAAAATTAGAAGAAAAAAGGTACAGTAACAGAAGATTCTTTATGAAGTGAAAGATAAAAAACACACCATAGCTACAGAACCAGTTGTACGGCAAAATCGACGTAGTTCAAACTTAGAGCTGATTTTCAGAACCATAAGCCTACAAGCATGAATTTTGATTAAGAAGACCACATAGGTAGATTCATAGCATGACTTCAAAATTCAAATTGATACAGTGAAAAAATTATAATTAATTATTTGATGTGCGATAGCATGAGGCAATTAAAAGCAAAAAATGGCGTATGAATTCACTCACTTATAACGCTCACAGAAATGCAAAGCCATCTCTCCTACTGCTCCTCCGCTTACAATCACTTGGGCACCAGAATCAACCACAGCCTTGATGAGCTCTTCTACTTTAGCCTCTTCAGTTTTCGAATAATTTTCTAGCTATAGAAAACAAAAATTCAAAAATAAGAGCATTAAGCACAAAAGTTGACAAACCATTTTAAAAAAAAAAAACACAAGAAAATAATCCATGAACTACAAAAGGAAAATCCCGGCACATCAGATCATAACAGTTTCAGAATCAATAAACTAGTTTCTTACAAGCAAGCAACAGTTGAAAACTGAACTAGAAGTTGTAGTCAGTGTGTTACAAGTTTAAATTAAAGTACTAAAATTAATTTCCAAACAAAAGCTCTGACCATGACAGCTTTGTACAGCAGTCGGTTAGATCTAATAAGTAGTGCCTTTGTTTTCATGGTTTTCCCTTTCCACGCTATCTTCCACAAATACTAACTTTGATTCCCCTCCTCCTCCATCACCAAGCACTGCTCCCTTCCACTCTGTCACTCTCTTTTTCTCCCCTTCCCCTGCCCTTCTAAACACTTTTCCTTAAATTCCTAAACAGAACATTGCACGCGTTTCGGTCATCATTGATATCACAGGCATCAAATCTAAAAACTTGTTTATCTAAAGTTGGAACTTAAGACAGGTTTGGTAGGGTGAAGTTCTGGGTCCTTTCTGTTGGAATCTACAACTGAAGTAACTGTGTGATTGATGTTCCAGCCTTCTTTGGTGTGCTTGTAGCTGCTAGTCATCATACCCATTGATTGAAATACACTGCCGGCGAGCATGTTTAGCAACTAAAATTTGGAAATTAGATTATTTTTCTTTAATTATTGGTTGCAAGGAAAATGAAAGACAAATTTGATTTGAAACAATAGTAGGAAATAGAAGGAGAAGGTTTCTGGTTAGGTACTGGATAACATTCCAGAGGCTTACTTAATGCCCCAGATTTCATCATCAGTTTTCTGTTTTTTTCACTAATAGTCTACTACTGGATGAGTCAATCATTCATCCTACTACGAAATCACTTTTCAACTTCCCTTTTATGGGGAGTGGGGAATGAACCTCTAGCTTGTTTAGACACAAATGACTAGAACACACTTAGACATTGAATAAATATTACAATCCAATAAAACAGAATAAAGTAATAGTAATCAAATTTACAGTCATTTTGATATACCTGTTCAGCAGAATGTATGAGAACAGTTCCTTTAGTTTCAGTTGCAGATGTATCAACACCACCAGCAAACACAGCAACCTAAAAGAGCATTGACAAAAGACCTCAGTACAAGACACAGTATGAAGATCTGCAATAGCATATCATGGTGAGGACAAATTCTTATAAAAAGATGAAATAAAAATAGCAACAGATCATGCTTCATGATGTTCCAAGCAAATATTTCCAAGGAAAGTATATGGAATTCAGCCCAAAAACGAGAGAGAACATATAACTCTTCTTTAAAATTACTTCAGCATCACAGCTGAATTACAAAATCTCAACATGGAAGACATGACAACTAGTATGGCATAAAAAGTAAGCAAAATAAGCAGAATACATGTCAAAACCAAGCATTCCTTACTTCTGTTACATATTCCCTTTCACAAATGGTATCTACCCCATGGAAATAATGTACCAAGAGAAATCATACAAAATCGAAGTCTTCAATAAGCCAAGTGGGGTGCATGATACTTATAATTATTAATATTAACAATGTATAATGAATAGTGATAGCAATTGTGTCTTCAGAACATGAAACCCATTTAAAAGACAAATGCTGACAAAAATTCAGGTTAGATAGCCCATCTATAGTATTGGAAGCAAACACAAGCCATAGTCTGAAGAATAACATCCACACATCAATATTTTAAAATGGCAGCTTGTGCACAATACTGATTCTGGTTTTCTAATGAAGCCGCATCTAAAGAATGACACTCCTAAATCCTAATCACCTATTCATTCAGTTGTTCCATCTTCTATACTTTACTATTTTTAATGCCATGCCCTTCATTTATCATTTATTTTTAATGATTTATCATTAACTGGGAAAATGTATTAGCCAAATAAGATAGATTAAAACCAAGAGTACAGCCTTGATATTAGTCAAAAGTCAAAACATAAGTAAAACCAAGAGTATAGCCTTCATACATCTTGTAATTGTCCAGCATGCAAAAATGACAAAGTTGTGAAGAATCTCAACCAATAAACAATATAGTAAGTAGACTCTCTGGTGAAACCCTAAAAGTCTCAAATATATAGAAAGCTAACCTTTGCCTTTTCCATTCTCTTTATACTACCAACAGCATCATTTCTCAGAACCATTCCCCGAACAACTGTACTATTACGCAAGCCTCCTCCCAAGAGCTTTGCGACACGAACATTGTCCACATTAAAGTTTACAGGGTTTTTTGGACACACTTGGATGCATGCCTACATTTTCCAAACAAAGGTCGGAATGTCAAGTGCTTCACCTACAAAGTATATTGAAATCATAGTAAAACCGGGTAATGAGGATAAACTCACATCAGCGACAAGAGAGCATATAGTATCTTCTTGACCGAATTGCTTGCTAGCAACAGCAGCTTTCATTCGAGAAATAACTTGCTCCTTGTCACGGACATCCATATTGTCAGAACCTTCCTCAACAAGTTCATCCAATATTTCCATAGTCTGAAATAGGATAAAGACTTAAGAGAGAGAAAAAAAATATGGCATTTAAAGATAAATCGCTAAACTATATTGGTTAGAGGAGTTTGCAAGGGATAGAGAAATGATGCTCAACCTGCATAAACCTTCTTATTTTAGACCTCTTTGTTCAAAGTTGAAAGGATTACACAGAGCTTATCATGTTTTTTTTCAATAACCCCTCGTTTAATTTTATTAGGCATTTACTATATCTCTCTCAATTTATAAACAGAGTATATCATGCCCTTCTCTTTTCTCCCCAAATCCATCCAACAGAAAATACTCTGATATCTATGCATCAAAAGGAAAGTGTAATATAATTGAATTGACTAAAGTTATTGTTCCATTAATTGAATACTTTTATGATATAGAGCAGACAAAAACAAGTTCCATCCAATATCCTCAGAGTCAGAGGAAATTGAGGTGATCCCTTATAGTATAGAACGGGATTGTATGTGTCGCCATATTTCATTCATCCTATCTTATTTTAAACAATCCAAATGACATGAAACTAATAATCAGCCTTGTCAAACAGAAGATATCTAGCGGTGCATTAGCGTTGCAGCGTAGCAGAGTTTTAACAAGGACTAAACATAGATACAGTGCTTATAGTACTGTTCTTACTTTTCCTCTCACAAAAAGACAGCTTTTTTCTCAAGAGATCGTTTTTTTCTCACCCTTTTAAAATTGTTAGTGACATCCTTTAGTTGAGAACAGTAGTATCAGTGTATATTGTACAGTATCTAAGCTGTATCCTCTTAACAAAACATTGCTGTGCAGCAATGCTAATAGTACCATTCCATCCATTTTGGATCAATCGAAATGAAAACATGAACCTAACAAACCTTAGCAATGGCTTTGGTATATCCACTGATAATCTCACTAGGATGCAAACCCATCCTAATAAGCTCTTCAGCACCATGAAGTAACTCGCCGGCAAAAGAAATAGTTAAATTAGCGCCATCACCAATTTCCTCTTGTTGAGCCTTCCCAGCCAAAACCAAAATCTTGGCAGCAGGATGTTGTACTTCAAGTTCATTTACAATGGTAGCGGCATCATTTGTCACAAAAAGTTTGTCCAAATGATTTATAACCATCTTATTCATCCCTAATAACAAAACAAATTAATTAAAGTTAGTGAAACAAAAACAAACTAGGCACCTGTTAGGATTGGTTAACTTAAGCTCATCTACTGACACATAAGTTTTGTGAGACTTTTCAGAAGAACTTAGGAAAACAGCTCAGGACATTGTTCATAAGTTTCAAGTTATTTTAGTATGCCAAGATAGCTTATGAAAACAGCTTATAGCTTGTACAGAACCAAATTAAACAGAAGCTATTTACGGATTATAAAAAAGCAATTTTGGTATTTTCAGAAAACAGTAGATAACATTGTTCATAAGCTGTTGCAGATTATAAATAAAAAAATGAAGTGATTTTGGTATTCAATAATTTAAAGATTAACTTTTCGAATTTTTTTTAGAAAAAAAAGAAGAAGATATTGTATGTTTGTTTACCACAATGAAAATCAGTTATAAACAATGATTTTATGGAGAAGCAACTCAAAACAGCTTCTCATGTGAAGCAGTTTTTAGAAAAACAAATTCTCATCAGGTTCTTATTTTTTAAACAGACTGTAATAAACAGATGTCAACTCTAAAAGTGATTATTTTGTTTAAAAATAGTGTTATTCCTCAAACATTTTGAATTAACTTATTTGAGCTAATCTACTAACATACACTCTGTGAGACTGTTTGGGAGAACTAATGAAAAAGCCTATGACATTGTTCATAAGCTTTTTTCAACTAATTTTCATGTTCTCCGAGACAACTTATGAAAACAGTTTACATATGAACCCATTTAGGGTTCAATTGTTACAGATTATAAAAAAATTGATTTTGGTATTCAATAGTTTAGAGATTAATTTTTATAAATTTTAAAAAAAATCAGATTCACAAAGAAGCTGCTCAAAACACCTCATTTGAAGTAGTTTTTAGAATTTGTTTTCTTTCAGATTCTCTTTTTTAAGAAGCTGTAACAAACAGGCTCTTAACTTCATTTTTACCTTTAGCGATAGAAATAGCTTATACATAAGTGCTTATCATGATAAGCTGCTGCAAATAAGTTGTTTACGAAAACATTACATAGATCAGAAACTAACCTTGAGTAAATCTAAATATAACAGTTAATTTACCGAAACAAGAGCTGGATCAGAAAATAAAGTTGGATCTTAACAAGAAGAACGTAAAATGGAGGTTTAGGGTTACCATTGGGACCGAGGGAAGTGCGAGTGATAGTGGAGAGTTGGTTACAAGCATCGATGTTTTTGAGAACGGCTTCGTCAAGACCAGAGAGATGTTTGTGACCTTCTTTGAGCATAGATTGGATTCCATATGGTAAACCTACCATTTTTGCTTCTTCTTCTTCTTCAACCTTTACGGTGGCTGCGAGACTGAGATGTGAACAAGTTTAAAACCCTTCACTTGTGTTGTGCTGTGTAGACCTAAACCCACGAAAATGAAAATGAAAATGAAGTGTGTAGGCAAGAGAAAAGTTTATTTATACTTTATTTACTTTTTTTTTTTAAGGAAATTATTTTTACTAAAACTTTTTTTTACATACTCAAATATTAGTGGTTAGTTTATTAGAAGAGAAAACGTTTGTTTTTTTTTTCATATATCATTTCTCATTGTTTATAGATATATTTTAATACATGTCAAAAATTATATATAATTTATATGGATGTTGATCTTGCTCTCTCTTCTATTCTAAATTATTTTTACAGGTTTTCATACTCATTGAACAAGGCTAATTGTTTATAACTTTGTATGAAATTCAATATATCAAATCGTAATCATATCAAGGGAAAGTAATGTTTGTTCACCAGGTTGAGTATACTATAGGTGAGATAGAGAGCAAGATCACTCATTTTTAAGGTTTGTTTGGAGGGAGGTTTTGGAGTGGAGGGGAGGAGAGAAACTCTTTTTTTTCTTCCTAAATTAAGCAAATTATAAAATGTTTTTAAAAAGGAATTACGTGCGGTTGAATTATTTTATGAACGTATATTATGGTAATTTTTTTAAAGTTTCAAATATATTAAAGTATAAATATATTATATGTAAGGGCCAGTGTTCGAATCCCTTTAAGGTGAATTCCTCTAGCCGCTAAATTACTTGACTAAAAATAAAATAAGTATAAACATAATTCTCCAAAGTCTTCATCTCCAAAACCCTATAAAAACCCACCTTCCAATTAGGGGTTTTGAGAGTTGGGTGTGGAATTTTGGGGTAAATCGGACGATTATAACATAACTCCTAACTTAAAATCCATGATATTATAAATCCTCATATTATTGAGAAAAGTTAATAAATACTGTCTTTATAATTTAAAGTCACATAATTCGAGGTACAATGTGACATCTATGAAGCACAACCACAAACAACGAACACGTGATGAGTCGACACTTGTAGTAATTTGAGCAAGTGAGATAATTGAATTAATCTCGTATATTGGTGTTAGATACGCACATGTGTCTCACGTCGGACACATCTTTGATCAGAAGTGTCGGTACTAAAAAGAGTTTGACATTTATAATGAGACAGAGGTGTAACATCATTACACTTGATAGTTGATACCTGATACCCTCCATCCTGAAAGCTTTCCCTTGTTTCAGGTTGGTTAATGGCTCAATAACTAAGCTTATATAAATAATTAATAAAAGGTCCAAATGAGGTGTGAAACCAAATTGTCTTAACCTTGCATTAAAACCAATTCAGTATATACTGAAACTTGATCCTACCCTGTGTTGCAACATAGTTAGAGATTAGAGTTAGAAGTACAACAATTACTACCTTCTGAGAAATACATATGGCTACAACACCTAAACTCTAGAAAACGATATCCTATTTCCTCCAATGGTTAATATAGCAAAAATATATATATCCTATACTATGATTGAGCTCTAAAGTTTAATTAGTAGACAACTCTTTCTCTTGCATTTGGGTGACCATTGGCAGGCATAAATGAAGTGCTCCCAATGTTAAGAATTCTATTTCTTCGAAGTGAAAATGGATCTATCCCTGCTTTGTGAGCAGCTATTACTCCAATAGCCTCCCAATAATTTGAGACATGCAGCTGCAGAAGATGTAATTTCATCAACCAATAATGAGTTTCATTTTAATTGCATTGGACGATAAATAAAACACTGTTGAGATAGTCATTATATTTTAATTTAACTCAAGGCTTTAATTAACCCATCTATCTTCACTTTTGCCTATCTTTTCCTTTATTTTCTTCATTACTGAGTAAACTTGCATTTGTAACTAGAAAATTTTTTGCAATTGACTTCATAGGAACTTTGATTCAAACTCACAAAGACCCTGTCCAATCTTCTAAAAGGAACAAATGTACAAAATGAAAAAGAGTTTAAAGGCTATGCATTGGCAAGATTAAAAAATTAGCAGTCATTCTTAAAATTTGGATGGGTCTAACGCAATCCTACAAAACCGACTTGTAAGGTGAGGAATGTCTCCCACTTATAAACTTATCTTCAAACTTTATATCATTCAATGTGTGACTCTTAACAATCATCAAACCAATTCGATGTTTGTGCCGACATTTTAGGAAATAATATAACAAAGTGACATTATGGAGAGATCTGATTAGATGGTTGTGTAAAACAGTTTTAGATTGTCAGTGTATAGTCGTTAAACTCAATGAAAAATATCTTACCGATTCCAAACCAAGTTTATCTGCAGTATCATCCAGAACAGTTTCATTTTCTTCCACAGTAATGATAAGTGGCTGCAAGGAAATTTTGTATTGTCAAACACTGAAAAGTTGGTATCATAAAAATTTCTAGATACGGTTTAATTTCTGAGCAGGAGAAAGCTAAAATTCCGTCAATCTAGTTGAATTTCTGGTATCATGGAAAAGTTAATGCCTCCATTAATACCTTATTTTTTGCATTTCGTGCAAAAGCAAGAGTCCCGTCCCCTCCACAAGCATCTCTGGGAAGGACTACAGAATCCACATCATTTGCCAATATGCAACCCTTTTCCATTGATTCAGAGTGCTTTACCAAGTATTGTGGAGCTTTACTGAGGCCAGCTAGCACACATGGCAGAAAAGTGTACCCAATCTATTTGACAAGAGCAAGTTATCCAACCATTGTTATGCATGCAAATGCAGAGAATTAGAAATATTTAGCTGGTGATGAGAACAATCTTTTTAATAAATTTCATGTATGAAATGTTCAAATAGCATATTCTAAAAGTGTTAAATTTCCATTCATTTAATGGAGAGATGGCTCTTTGCATAAGAATGACATGGAAATTATCCCCAATAAAAGATATAGAGAAAGAATAAGGAAAACTTAAGGATAAACGACTCAAAACAAATCTTACTCTAAATAGCTTTATTGAGAAATTGGTTTCTGAAAAAGCCTATCATATTTAGCCAACTTCAGATGTAGCAACTACCATATTTCTATGAAGCATTGAATCCTAGAAACCAATAGTAATTTACGAAAATATAAGTGATTGAATGTATCTACATGCTTCGGTGTTGTATGACTTGTATCGGCGTCAGATATCAATACATGTCTGTGTCAGATATTGGACATGCCTTCAATCAGAAGTGCCGGTGCTACATAACCCTATTCTGAAATAGTCGAACCAACAACTAAATTAGTGGCAATCTAGAGTTTACTAACCTCCTCAGCTGCTGATTTAGGACTTAGAGATAGGCTCAAGGGAATTGGAGCCATTGCAGGAGCATGTGCACAAGGAATTTGAAACTCCTTCACCACTAGATGGCTTATAACTGCCTCAACTCCCGCCAGTAGGTCTACTCCCTGTATAAGGCGAACAATAGGGAAGCAAATCTCAGTAACCAAATGATACAAAAAGACTAATTCTAGAAATTCTGACTATAAACTTGCACAATTAATGAAATTATATTTTGCTGCATTTAGATCATGGTCATATAACTTCAATAGCCATCGTTGTCATACCAATCCCTGCCGATATTCATCAACATCATCAGTATCATCATCTGGGAATCGTCCAACGACAGCAATGGCATTCACTTTTGACCTATTTACTAAGGTCTGCACGGCTCTAAGTAAAGAATCGGGATGCTTAATCCTCCCTGTTGATTTGCCAGTTTTGGGATCAATCCACTTCTCTACCTGTAAAAAAATTTGCAAGTCAATTTGCATTGTGTATGATGTTAGGCTTGTTTGATGCAAAACAACTATCATAGGATGGTTCACAGTCATTTCAATAGGCTTGTTAAAACAAAATAATAGTGGATACCTCAAGTGGAGTGTCTGTGACAATATATTCTACAACAGGCAAGCCAAGAGAAGCCCTTGCAGCATCGGCAACTTGTAACTGGCGAATCCGGAGCTCTTCCTCTATACCAGCATCAAGAACTATTCCAACCTGCTTTACACAATAAAGCTTAGTATATTATTCTAATTGGAAAGAAACAGCATCATGAAAATTGAAGAAAGCAACATTGCATGCCATAAACTAGTCAAGGATGCAGGCAGCACAATCAAACGTTAAAACATATTTGAGTCTTTACCCTATTTTGGTGAACAGGCTGTAAGGCCCATGACCCTTCTGCAAATCTGTCAAGAGCATAACCTTCGACATATAATGCATTAGGCATTGGCCAGTATAGCATTGCTGCGTTAAGAACCTGCAAAATTTGACAAATCAAGTAACCAAGAAAATTAAATGCATACATTTTTCATCTTATTGATACTCGAAATTGTGAGCATTAGTCAAAATAGTCCCTAAATTTTGCGAAAATACATTCTTAAAGTTTGTTAGTCAAATCGGTCCCTTCATGAACTTCTATCATTAGAGGCTATGATGTAACACGTTAAATGAGCATGGGGCATTTCACATGGATCTCACACCAATACCACATCACAAAGGACTAAATTGCATATGAAATTTATGAGGTAAACATTATTTATTGTGTTTGGATCCGAGGTGTTAGCCTAGAGTTGCCCTGAAATGCATAAATTTAATGTTTCAAATAAATTTCTGATCATGTTGAATTGATATGAGATCCACATGGAAAGCTACATGTTCATTTAACATGTGACATCATAGTCTTTAATGGAAAAAGTAAACAAAAGATTATTTTGACTGATGTGTTACAATTTAAGGGATAAATTTGAGAATTCTAAGTTTCAAAGATTATTTTGGCCGACGCTCACAATCTTCATGATCAATTTTTCTGTTCAATTCAAAATATTTCAAGACAACTACATATTGGTGAAACTAAGAGCTAAAACATGTAGTGATATATGGACTATAATGACAATAAGTTGGTAATGTTCGAAAAGCATTTGATAACTGATTCAGACAGAAGACGAACTTGATTAATATTTTTGCAATTTTAGGGAACATATTCAAATATTGATAATGTAAAGGACTATGTCGATACATTCTTATCATTTGAAGGACCAGATTGAATATTTTCTCAAAATAAAACCGGTAACCTCCATTTTGATCTTTGAATGTGTGAAGTGCCATCGTTATAATCCCTGAATATATCAAAACTACAAATACATTCCCAAATGTATCTTTTGTTTGTAGTTTTAAGGACTAAATTGACTAATGAAAACTATATTCGAGAACCAAAATGACCAACTAAAGACCCAGTTGAGGATGTGTTTGCATTTTCAATACGTTATAACGACAGTAACTCGCATATTTAGGGACCAAAATGGTTGTTACTCAACAAAATCATAAAAACTAAAAAGACCATATTATCCATACATAAGACAAGAAAACACAGCATTGCCAACAAGTAGTAAATGGATAAGAAAGTAATTGTGATAACATTACATTAGGGTGAGTGATAAGACAATCAACAACTGAAGAGAGAGCACGAGCAACAGGCAAAGCATCACCAGCAAACCCACCAATAGCGGCTCCAGTTCCAGTAGGCACTATCATCACACTCGTGTACTCTCTCTTACACTGCACCCACAAACACAATAACAAATTATTAGTATTTTTTGTCTGCAGACAACAAAAACTCACACACAACCGATAAGTTCCGGGTTCGAACTCAGATAAAAGTGTCTTGTCCAACAATATTGTCAGTTGAGTTATGTCTTACCGAGAAGAGAGTTACCTTAAGAGATTGTGAAGAGAAGGAACATGAAACGGTTGGTTTGTTGTGGTTGTTGAAGGATGGGGTAGAGAAAGAAGGGGTTATCGGAAGATTGAGAGTGAAGCCCATTTTCTTTTCTTCACATTACTTTGACAGGAATGCAATGAGACAACCTTATGTTCAAATTTTAAACAAAAATAGGAAACAAAGTACCGTACTTCACTGTACTGTAATGAAAGAGTGAGAAAGTTTAACTCTGCTTTTCCCGTGTCCTCTGTTTAATCAATTTTATCAGGTTGGAAATTTTTTTTTTTTTTTATAAGCCATTTTCAAATTTTATAATTCGAGATGTATTTTATGTTTTTTGATTTATAAAATCATCTTTCGGTTTCTGTGAGCATAAGCAGGACATGCATGTTATATCTAGGGGTTGGGGTTCGAACCTGGACATCTTACTTATTCACCTCGAAAATAGGTGAGTTCTAACCACTAAACTACTTGACCAAATAAAATCATCTTTCAAAAAAAATAATCTAAAATTTATAGTTCTTTTCAATCTCCTCACCTAGTGAATGACACCCTTTTTTTAAAACAAAAATCTACTTCAAATTATATAATTTAGAGTGTTTTTCCTACCTTCGAATTATAATTATGTCACTTGAAATACTTGAAAAATGTTGTTTGTATGTGTGATATGTCAAATTATAAATAAAAAATGATTAGTGATTCTTCGATGTTGAACTAGAATAACAACACTCCACTAATTGGCTCAATGCTAACAACGTCTCCATCAATCCTAAGAGTTTCGCATTGTCATCGTCATGGGTTCATGTACTCATCGTAAGTATGATGGACGAAATTGCCGAGTGTGCCAAATCGCAACAGGTAGTAAAGCAGTAGGTTATATCGTTCTCCACAGTGATTGTCGTTCAACTTAATAATTACTAAAACTTATTTCAAAAGCGAAAAGTAAATAAAAGTGAATAAAACTGCAGGGTTAAATTCTCCTGCCCAATGCAAGATTAGGTTTTTGTGATTCCGATGATTAACAGCGATTAAGGTTTCCTTGAATCCCCCTTCATCTTTATTGAAATTATCTTTTAAGAAATAAAACAACTTATGCGATGAGTCACTGTTTTAATGTGTCACGATGGTAAAACCCACACTAGATTCTTTAGATAACTCGTGTAGGACCCACTGAAGTAGTGTACTATGTTTTTCTAAAGAGCGGAGTGATGACGTAGACGACTCAAACCTTAACTTTCTAACCTCTATAAGAAGTAGTAATTAGAAAAGCCAATGAACTGATAAAATTTCTGATTGTCAGTGTCTACTTTACTCCTACAGATCAATCTCCAAGGTTACACTCGTAGTTAACCAATTGATGAAGCATTACGAACGAACATAATCTAATTTAAATCTTAACACAATCAAAAGCATAAACTAAATGAAAACTTTATTAATAAATTCTAACAAATAAGAAGGGGTTCATCGTGGAACCATAATCAAGAGGTTTAGTTGCTCATGGCAACAAACATCATAACAAAACAATAGAAAAACATAACCTAGAAAGAATAAAAGGATGAGAGATTCTGACTTAAATCTCTGATGTTTGACCCTTGCTCTAAATTGTCAATGTTTATGAATGAATAAAATAGTGTGCAAGGGTCTCTATTTATAGCTTTAGATTACTTAGGGATTAAGAGAAGAAAACTGGGCTTTATCCACCAATCCAGCTTGGAAAACAACCCAAAAGAGATTTTTACCCGGTACCATGCGAAGGGGAACCTAAGGCAGCCAATCAAGTGCAATTTCTTGTGTTTTCTTCCTGTTTTCGACCGTTCTTCCGTCTGAAAACTCCTAGGAACTTGAAATGAATTTTCTTCACTTTAGATTGTCTTCAACAACCTTCAAAGAACCCTTGATCTTTAATTATTCATCCTTGATCATTCACACGATGTCTTGATTTGATGATTTACATGATTCATCTCACGATATCTTTTGGAGATCATAGCTATTTAATTAGCATTGACTCACTATTTTTATTTCACGACTTAACTTTTAATTTTCCAAAAGAAAGTGGAAAAAAGTTCAAATTACCACATTTTAAAGATTTAGGGTTCGGGGGTTAGTTATGTTTAAGGAAGGTGTTAGCACCCTAAACGTTCGTTGTATTCTACGAGAACCTCTTGATTTTATTCATTTTTTGTGCTATAACTTACTTGCTTAGAAAATAGAATTAAAGTGATGATTAAAAGAAAAGGGAATTTTATTTTTTATTTTACATTTTTTATTGATTTGGAAGGACTAGGTCCTTTGCCTACGTACTCGTGAGGGATCAAAACCTCGTAGTTCGGGGTAAAAATTAACGTTTGATTGGTTTTGTATTTTTTATTAGTTTTGAAAAAAGTTAAAATAAAAAGCCAAGTGGCAAAATAGAATTTGTTTGAATTTTTTATATTAAAAGAAAAATTACGCAAAGCATAATTAGATTGATTAAAATTTGATTAAGAAAGAATAAAAAAAAGGGAATCACTTGATTGAAAATCAAGGTTTGTTATGAAAATATTTTTTGTGATTTTTGGTTATTTGAAATGTTTTTGTTGTTTTTAAATAACAATTAAACATAAAGCTAAAACTAACGTAGCAATAAAATAAAACGTAAGAAATTCGTAGTGACATTGGATCACTACAAAAATCTTTTAATCTAAACTAATTTTTTTTGCATTTTTTCAATACATAAAGCATAATAAATAAATAAATAAAATAAAAAAGACACATGCGGTGGTTCTTCTCATTTATCGTTTACATTGGACCTAAATACATTCTAATTCTATAACAAAAAATAAATATGAAATAATAAATAAATAAATAATAAAAATGTAGAATGATAAATCTAAACCAAAGAAAAAATGCAAAAGAAAAATAAAATGCTAAAGAAGAATAAAAAATGCATGAAAGAAATAAAAAATAAAAAGCAGGGGGTGCAAGCAGGAAATAAACGGGGTGCAGTAATTAAAAAAAATGAATTTGGGCTTAAAGAGGCTGTAGAAGCGAGTGGGCCTTGTAGGTCAGATAAGGGTCGTCTGATTGAAATCATACAGCTTGGATCTGATCACAAAATGGGACAACATGGGCCAATAGATTAAAAATCAAGAGGTTGAGGCGCGCGGGTGCATGATAAAAAATGCACCCTCGCGCACGTGTTTGTAGCGAGAAAAGAAATTATGGAGGACATTACCATTTCCTCCTCCATAAAACAAAATTATGGTAGATCTCAAGGTTATAAGAACAAGCACAAACCACCCGCAATAATAAAATAAACCCATGAAAATGTTATTGAGATCCATATAAGAAAAGATATCATTGAGGTTTTAATCAAATGACAAAATTGTGAAGGTTCCACAATGTTGTCATTTGATTAAAACTTCCACGATATCATTTCCTATATGGATCTCAATGACAAATATTTCTCTAGAGTACTTTGTGTTTTTTTTCCTTACGAATTGGGCTTGTAATAAAGAAATATTAAAAATAATGAGAAAAAATTCTGATATTAATTCTTTTTATTATTTTAATGAGGTGTTAGATTTTAATTGGTTGGGTGTAAGAATGATGTGTTGAGGTGTTAGATTTTAAAACTAAACACAAAGATGAAAGTTATCTTAATTTTTACAAAGAGTAAGTTTACACACAAACACACACAAAATGACGTACTTCCCTCGTTCCAAATTATAATCAAAATAAAAATCAATTTTGTCCTAAATATAAGAAAACAAGACCAAATTTTACCCTATTTACTCATCTTGTTTATTTTTTTTTCAAAAATATTTATTTACTCTCGTGAAATCTTATTACTACACAGATTGCAAAATTGCTTTCTTCCCTTTTCCAATTTTTTTCACATGTGATACGAAAAGAGATGTAATGGTAGACACAGGGATAAATATCATGTGTTAAACCAAGTTGCTTGGGCTCCGGTGGCAAGGAGCTCCTTCCAAGGACGTATTCGGGGAATACCAGGTTCGATTCCCAGGGGGAACAACGCTTGGCCAGTGCGCATGCCTCTACGCACAAGTCGGATTAGTCGCTCACCTTTGATGGATCAGAAACCGATGCAAAAGCCAAAAAAAAAATCATGTGTTAACCAGTTTAAAACCTGAAAATTAATATTTTTCACAACAACACATCAAAATAAATTGTTGATTGCAACTATATTTTTTTGGTATAATCCAATGTATCCCCACAAAGAGTTGCAAAGACTAATCCTTTGAGATTATATGGGTTCATTTAAGATGTTTGACTCTATCGACATATACTTTTTCAAACGCATCGATCATTGATGGACTAATTCGGCAAGTGTACCAAATCTCACAAGGAATGAAGTGATATGAATCAATACTTAATTAAAAAGTAAAATTGGGGGATTTCATAAGTGTTGATTTACAAGGAAAATGTAATAGGCTTAAATCAGAATGATGACATACAATTAGGATTTCCTAAACAATCACAATTTGATTGACGTGTTCACGAAAGTTTAACAAAATAGATCAAGACCAATTTCTTGGCTTAAGGTCCCTTTTATCTAAAATAGAACCTTAATGTCTTTGGTGAAATATCTAAAAGCCATATCTAAAATTGTATTGATTCAAGACAAAATTGTGGAATTTTGTTCAATTGCACTTACAAGTAACCCAGACAGAACCACACTCTTTCTGTCCAATAATATATCTCGAAAGACATTCTATTTCTTTCTATTAAAAAAGAGAACATCAGAATTTATTAATAGAAAGAAATAGAATGGGCTTTAAAAAGAAATAGAATGATAAAATTTATATTTTTACGGCTATTTAAAAACACAATTATTTGAGTCGGTAAAAATAACAATTTTGTAAACAAAATAGTTTTAACGAAACATTAATTTAGAAAAATGGCGAAATCAAAATTTAATATCTCCTTTATATTTAAACTAGTATCCAGCCATGCACTCTTTGACCATCTATCCGCTCTTTTAATTGCGTTAATAGGTATAAATTATGAATAATATTTTTATAAAATTTTAATTGTAAATATTTTAAACTTTTATTTATTGTAATAAACTATACTTATCTTTTTGAAAACACCAACAATAAGAAGTAAATATAATATAATTTCTTATATTTTTGAATGACATCAACAATATAACATTTTTATATGCTTTATCTAAGAGTATTTGAAAGTGAAAAAGCCAACACAAAACCATATATATATATAAAGAAAACTACCCTTTCAGCTCTTTTGGGCTGACTTTTTCTTTCAAAAAATGTCATCAATTTTCAATACAAATAACACATGTAACAAATAAATACGAATAAATTTAAATATTAAAATAAAAGTGTAACAAACACAAATGTACCACTTTTCTTTTATCATACTTCTATTTTTTTCCTTTATCATTTAAAAAAATTCTTTCTTTCTTATTGCTAAGAAAAACGAAGTCATGGAATGTAAAAAAAGAAAAATACTTTATACTTTTTAAGACCAGACTTTAAGAGTATGTTTCCTTTTGAAATTTGATGATAGTAGAAAAAGACTTGAGAAATAAAATAGATTTAATATATTATTTGGTATAAGAAAAGGAGAAAAGAATTAAAAACAAAAGATTCATGTTCTCTTGAGGGTTGAGTATCTCATGCGACTTAAATTAGGAGTTAAAGAAGTTAAATATGCCAGTCGTGTTCTCTTGAGGGTTGTATAGCTCAACTGACTTAAATTAGGAGTTAAAGAAGTTAAATATTCCATATTCATACCCGAGCTAAGGAGAAAAGTACCGGTGTTAATAATTAATTACTAACATTGTTAAGACAAAGATAACTTTACTAGTCTTTATTCTTAAAAGTAATTGATAGTATGTTGTTCTAAATGATTATTGTTCCTCTTAGAGAGAAACCCATATTTGACTTTTAATAAATTTGTCGTCTTTTGAAGGATTGTCATTATATGAGTGAGTGTAGTCAAGTTTGTCTTCTTCTCACCACGTGCAGAAACAAACAAAGGAATTCAAGGACAACGAGAATGTAACAGATCATTCTATTAGAAGCAAAAGAATTTCGAATAACTATTCAACGACATTATCCATTTATGGCAACATCTCAATGCCTATGATCAAGCATCTCAAGAACTCATTTGATGCGCTGACACTCTTCAACAACGACTCTCATAACTTCTCCTATATAAGGACCCGAGCAATTGAAGAATAAAAAAAACTTCCATCATTTTACAAGTGCGCTTAATCTGTCAAATTAAATAGCGCACAAACACTTAGAGAAATTCTTGCAAACTTTTATATCTTAGAATTTCTTAAGTATCAGAAGTCATATGAGCTTAAATTTCTTACACCTCTGATTGTATATCAAGTGTAAAACACAATCTTATTTATTTGTTAAACTCTGATTGCAAAAGTCTCTTTCTTGTGTGATTAGGAAAATTATGAAGTCTCTTACTTATATGTTTGAGTAAATTGTAATCTCAAATGATTATAGTGAAAATCCTTTGGAAGATGCAAGGGGACTAAACCACTCTCGGTTTGTGGGAGGAACCGACATAATTTTCTCGTGTCGTCTCTTTCTCTCTTCTCTCTGTGTTTAAATTAATTTCGTTGCATGAGTTTGTTTCAGACCCTGATAAGAACTCATCTTCTAGTCAAACTTTGAACTGTTTACACTTATAAAAGTTTTTGATAAAGTCAACACAATTCAATCCCCCTTTTGTGTTTTTCTTACCTTCAGTTTTTAATAAATTTTGGCTTTTAAAAAAAAATGTGGTGCACTTGACTCATGGTAGTAACAAATTTTATTTCTTTTCTTCAATTTAATTTTTTTACCTATTTATTCAATTCTTAGAAGTAATAAAGTATTGTTAGCTTATCAATCTAATTGAAATCCTTTTAAAAAAAGGTGATTCAATTCTGAAATCGAATATTTGAATCAAGGTTTTCAACTGCGTCAATCTATCTTGATTCTTGGATAACAAGAATCAGTATCCTTTTAGGGAATTTATATAATTGGTGCCCCCTTCTTCAAACTTTATTATTATAGATACGAGTGCCCAATCTATAGAATGTTCTTTTGACATTGTCTTTTGCTCTTGCTGATAATGATTTGTTAAGTGGGGTGGATTGAGGTGATGAGGACCAGTTGATCTTGAAAGAAATCTTTCTGGAAGGTACCCTTGATGACAAATGAGATTATAAAGTGAAACTATATTCTCACGTAATTAATATTTGAATTTATAATTTCTACGTCGATTTTTAAAATAAAAATAGCACTTTTAGGAAAAAATTTCCAAGCAAGGAGTAAGGACATACATTAGGAATTCTGTCCAAGATATAATATAGATATAATATAGAACAATTATATGATCTAGATCAGATTAATACAAAGTATGTTTTTATCTATAAAAAAATACATTCAAATTCTTTATGACAGAAAAAAAGAATTCAAATTAGAAAATATTATTATCAAAAATAAAAAGCATTATGACCGTTTCTTTCATAATTTTTCTTAAAAATAAAAATTGATTATTTAAATAAATAAAATTTAATTTTTTAGTTCATAAAAAATTGAAAAATTGAAATTAATAACTATTTTAATGAAATAACCAATATTTATAGTAGATACATGAAAATCATACAAGTATATAATTTTATATTTATCAATTAGTTTAACTTATATCATATTAGTCTCGCAAAAAAAAAAACCTCGTATTATATCCTCTATAAAAATGGACCTAAATCCTTCAGTCAGATATCTAGTTCGAATCTTATTAATTACAAAATATGGTTTTGCAATTGAACTAAATCATCAACGAAGTTGGTGGTAGAGATTTCAATGGTTAAAAAAATTGGTTTAACCCGTTGCAAATAATAAAAAAAAAACTTTTTATCAAAATTTTGTAAACAATTTCAGCAATTTTAAACTTCCAATTACAAGTTAAAATTTTAATCATTGGCTAGTGTATGGCCAATTTTGTCAAATAGAGCACTTCTATGATTATAGTAGACCCTATGATAGCATTTCACATGTAGATACATGTGAACCCAACACGCATTGCTCGGTTGAACCTTTTTCTAGTTTATAGTACCAACATAAATACGTTACCTTTAACAATTTTCCACTTTTTAACTAAATTGTTTCCACAAATTGTTCTAAATCTATTATTCTCCGAGAGAAGTAAAGTAATATTTGATGAATAATTTAGTAATAATTTTTAGGACAATTCATTTTTATACTTTCATTGTATGTTTATTATTTCTATCGTTTTAACTTTCGTATCGATGTCTATATTTTTTGTTGACCTAAAAGTTTCGCATGGTCAAATAACATATCTCATTCACTAAATTGAGAATAAATCTTAATTAACATTGTTATCAAACGCTACTTATTTCTGACTTAGATCCTCTACAAATGTAACATGATATTACAACTGTAGGGGACCGATAGATTTAAAGAAAGAAATAACTCTAAAGATTTCTTTTTCGATCCCTACAATTGCAAAGATCCAAGTATGAGATGAACAACATTTGATAAAAAGTTTGCAATATAGTTAATCAAATTTTGTTCTAAGTTTAGTGAAATTTTAGAAAACCAACACTCACTTAGATAACTATATAATAACTTTTTTCAAATTATTTGAACTCAAAGAATGAAATTGTACAAGATAGACATTAAGTATAATAGTGGTAATTAAATAGAATTATACATCATCTATATTATTCTCCTAGCCCAACATCAAAACATGGTTCCTCTTACACACTCCTTAATTACAAAACTTCCTAAATCTAGTAATTGAAGTAGTCTCAAATATTAATCCATGTGAATAACATAATACTAAATCACCATAATTAATGCATTGTTACATGATGGAACATGCATTAGGGTTTTCATCACTAAATAAGTTGGTGAGTTTCTCATCCATTGCATTAGGGCTAGATAGTGCTTGAATTGAGTTTTTCACATAACCAGATGGTGCTTTCTTGTCATATGCTTGTGATATATAAGGATAAGCCACCAAGTTGTATGGAATATATGGCCAAAACTCTGCTCTTTTTCCAGTGTTCTGTATTTTCTTTAACACTCTATTTCGGTCAACATTACCACTAACAGTTACTTTGCTTTGCTTTCTATTTACCTCCACTTGCTTAACACCTGCATGCATGGTCCAAATATGGATTAGATTCCATTATCTTTATATACATAAAATTGATTTAAATATGATTAAAGTTTTTTTTTGATAGAAATACTTTTGAATAAAAAATGGATTCTCACTCAAAGTCTAGATTTGAAGCTTCTGATTTCAAATGTAATTTTTCGCTTTAAATTTATTAGTTCAATTTTAGGTATATATATCTAATTGTAAATTGATATACATTTAACAAAATTTCAATCAGAACTAATTTATGTATTCGCATAAACAAACAAACGTTAAGTTTCTCCAGAAATACTCAAAAGTAAAATACTAAAAGAGTTTTGAACGTCATAACTGCCTTTTAAAAATAACTTCTCAGAAAAGTTGAAATTAGCTTTCATATCTCAAATTTTAAGAATTTTTAATAAATGGTGAAAAATAAACTGTTTTTTTTATTGAAAAAATCTCTAAGGTTATAAGCTAATAAAAACTTTGTTTTAGCTCCATTTATTTACAATAATACATTTTTTTTTCTTTCTTTTAATGGCCAAGAACATTGGCGTGAATGTATGGATTCGAGCGTTCACATGAAGCATGTGAACAAAAGAACCATTTCTCTTTTTTCAATGTAGCATTTATTTTTTTTGGTGTCCTTGAGTGATTGGTATTCAAGAGAAAGAGTTGAAAAATTTATTGCTCAACCTATTCTTATGAGACATCTTATATTTTGTACAACAATTGCAGTAACCCTATAATTTTTGTTAGGTGTATTTGGCAGTATGAAGAACATTAATGTAGTTTTCCACTTACCTCTCGCACATTATGTCATTTTAGTAGTACAAGAATGCAAACACTAAATGCAATGGAAGTAGCACATTTGACAATATATGATGAGGAAAGAATCAAGCCTCAATATTCAAAAACTGCAAATTTAAGGAGGTGCAAAGAGTATTTTTTTCAAAATAAAAAAATGGGCTCTTGTTAACGAGTGCTCTCGAGACACTCTTTAAAGATTCTAAAAAAAGAAATAATTTTATAAAAAGTCAAATATTTATATATTCAATGTATTGATTACATATATTTTCATAAAAAGTTAATGTTTAAAGTTCTTAAAAATGCTTTAGAAGCACTCGTTAACATTTCTAAAAAAAAATTATACTAGGAAAGACACATTGCCATGCAAGAGAACATAATGTTCAACAATCTGTATCAATCGTAATTGTTAGTACTCTCAAAGAAAAAAAGTAATTAATTAAATACTGAAGTAAGACAAAACATAAAATGAAAGTAAAGTTTATTACAAAATGAAAATAATATAGTTTTTTCCATTTACGTTAAAACCACTAAGTTTGAAGTATATATGCAGATGTTTAGAAGATAGTAATGCTATTATAGAGCAAGAAAGAGAAAAATATAAACCTTTCATGTAAGCAACAGAATTCCTAACTCTTCTTTCACAACCATCACAGTCCATTTTCACCTTGATTTCAACCGTCTGCAAGAGAAATATACAAATAGTAGCAAAATCATGTTATGTTATAAACAAAGAGACATGAACAAAATTTGGATAGGTAAGACTAAGACTCAGAATGAAAACCTGCATTGGTTTGCGTTTTTTTCCAGTTGATAGATAGTCAGAGAAATAATCAGATAGCTTATCAAGAACACCCATTTTCTCTCTCTTTCTTCAAGCAATGAAATGGAACAGAATAATTTTGTGACAGAGAAAGGGGAAAAGGGCAAAAATTTTGGGGTACAAAACCTGTCGGATTAAAAGGGAAGTGTTTCCTTTATATAAGGGGCATATAGACAACAAAGTTGTGTGCTAAATTGTGTTTAATATTTTATTTGATATAAAACAATGGTTACCCGTGGTGGAGCCAAAATAAAGGCTTGGGTGGACCACTAAATTATGAAGTTTATTTTAATTGAAACAAGTTTTAGTTGAGAGACAATGTAAGGGAGGTTTGAAACCCCCACAAATTAGAAGGTATGTAAACCTTTGCTAACCAGCCAAGCATAGACACGACAAAAATCATGTATACTACTTGTGGAACCGCCGAAATCTAAAACTGTTGAAAAATTGTTTAAAATCTTACAAAATTGATCTATGATTTTTTATTTTTCTGGGTGGGCCACTACACCGATTTACAAATATTTGGATGTGCCTAAGACAAAAAACGTCGTAAAATTGTTTAAAATCTCGCAAAATAGACCTATAATTGTTAAATTTTTAATTTTTTCAGGTGGGTCGTGGCCCACCCCAGCCCATGAAAGACTTCGCCTCTAGTTACTTATGTATATGATGTCCCACAAATACAGATTATGTATGTCTTGATACTCCCTTAGTTCTTATTTATAAAATCAATTTTTACTTTTTTGTTGAAATTTGACTTAAAATTGAGTGTTGAATTCCCTGAAAAAATTGTGACACAATTTTGTCTACCGACAACAACAATCTTCTGTACTTTCTTCAAATCATGGAATAATTTGGGTAAATTGTGCTGCGATTTGCTTTGAATTTGTATACTATATAAGCATTATTTGACCTATTTGTTGTTGAATCTCATATAACTAAAGGAGAGAACTTAGAGACTAAATGTTTAGGGTCTTTGACTGAGATACAAAGGGTCAAGATGTGAATCTTGGAGAACCAAAAGAGGAGTGTGATTCATGGATTTTGAAAGATAAGAAACACATGGGAGGTTGAGTCTGCGTGAGCAACTTGGGTGGCTATTGAGAGACCAATGGATGAGATCTTTAGGAGATCAAAGACTAAGGGTTGACTCCTTTTGAAGTTAGATTCTAGAGTTGATAAACAATTGGAAAACATCTTGGGTAGTAAAATCATGGAGTCTATTGGTCACAATAAAAGTTTTCGGAAAATTGTAGTTATGATTGCTCTTGTAGAGCTTGTTGAAGCCAAATTCTTGTAATTCTTTGTAAAGAACTTATTGTTTGTGAAGTGGAGAGATCTCTCTTATCTAGACGTAGGTCAATTTTAGGCTGGATTGGATGAACAAATTGGTATGTTAATCTTTCTTCTCTAGTCTCTTTTTCTTGTTATTTGGTGTGTTGTTCTCATGTAGTGACACCCATATTTTCCCCATCACTCCTTTTTTATTAACTCTAGACAATTGATAGTGAGGAGGCACTATAGGTTGTCTTTCTCTAGTATTTCATGGTGGAGTTTCGTCTTTCTCTTCATCTCTTATCTTGCTAGTGGGGTTTCAACCTTAAAACTAAGCGTTCTCCGCCTTTGTTTCTGAGTCATTATTCTCCTAGTCTTTGCACTTCATCCTCATGTAGATCTAATCAAAAGTAACACCCCTTCATATAATGAATCTTGATCTTCCTCTTGGTTCCATCTTTCATAGCTTATAACTCTTCACACCTTCAGGTAGATTAATGAAGATACATTTCATAGCTCTAGCATGAAACTTGTCTTGTTTGATATGCGCAAACACTAAAGCTTTGAAAACCTTCAAATTCGAGTATTGAAGCATATTCTTGTTGACAATCATATGTTGATCATGTAAGCTATGGTAATCACAACTTCACCATGTAAACTCTTGAGCATCCCAACTCCTAGAAGCATACATCTCACGCGCTCCAAAATGGTCATTTTGCTAGCTTATATCATTTTCTCATACGCCAATTTAAATTAAGTTTGAACTTCTTCCAACGTGAAGTCACGTCAATGCATTTTTGAAGTATTGCCCACTTTATCTTTGTTTGAGCCCTCATAATTTTGTCTTTTATAAAAGGCTTCGTGTTGGATTAAAGGTTGCGAGTGTTGTTTGTATACTATCTTTAGCCTCAACCCCGAAACAAAGTAGGACTATTTGGTGTACCAAAATAGTAGCCCTACACTTAAGGCTAAGGGGCTAAAGGCCCGTCAGACCTCGAGCGTGACATAGGTTTAACTCCAATATGATGCACTGATGTTTCGTCTTCAAGTCCACGTCATAGTTTTCGAGGTATTGTCGGCTTTGGATCTTGTGTGGACCCTCACAGTGGCGGAGCCAGGATTATTACAAAGTATGGGAAAAAAAATTGCAACACATTTATAGGTGTTTACATAAAGAAATTATAAGCAAATAATAAAAAAAATCTAAAGAAATTGCTCAATTTATACGGGTTTATATAAGAAATTCAGAGGAATTACATAAAAAATTGCAAAATATTTGGGCCGGAGCCTGGCGCGTGCCTAAGATCGCCGGGCGGTGAAATCGCCACTGGAGCCTCATAGTTTTGTTCTCTTTATAAAAAAAGTGTCTCGTTGAATTGAATTGTATGAATGTTGTTTATAAAATACCCTTAATCTCGACTTTCAAGAAATATGAGAATTTTTCTTAAAAAAAAAAAAAATATGAGAATTTCAATTAAAAATATTACTTTTATTCATCAATTTAATTTTACCCAACGTTTTAAACTCACAAGTGTCTTCTATCATTGATTTTGTCTACAAACACAAATGAGAAATGATTGATGAAAGAAAAACTTTGCTGTTTTCTTCTGCCCGAAGAAATGCAAACTGTAGCAAATTATTTCCTTATACACAATAGAAAATTAGAAATAGAATGATCTACATGTATCATGTTCTACACATATGTACTCTGTAGTACAAGGGGATTTTTTATTTATTTTTTGAATATTTAGTACAAAGGGATTTGACTTCAAACATTAAATCCCGCGGTTTCAGCTATATTGAATTTTAAACTCATATCAATCTTATAACATTTATTAAAATTAGATTTTAAACTAATTCATTTATCTTTGTAAATAATTAATAATAATAATAATTATAATAATTCATTTATCCTACCATAAGTAGGGTCTTGACTCTTGACCACTAAAGAGAATAGAGATGCTCCAAAGTATTCTCATGATTATGGTTTTCATGGTCTATTATGAGACTAATCATTGAATTACCAGTCAGACATTCAATTTTTTACACAGATTGGATTATACTAGGAATAAAACTCAAATTTTATTTACGTAGAGAGTCCTATTACAAATTCTCTAGATACAATGTTGATAATTTTTTAAGGTTAAATAACCTCAAATTACTTGACAATATATTAAAATGTAAACCGATGAAAGTTAAGTGCATCAAAAGTAAATGTGCAGAAAAGTAAATGTGCAGAAAATTAAAATGCATGAAAGGTAAATGTGTAATAAACTTTAAGTGTAGAAAAGGTAAATAAATTGAAGATAAATAAAAAAGAAAAATGACATGTTTAATCATGTACAAATCATTTTTTGTGATTTTTAAAATGCATTAAGTAGCTCTTATTACAGTGCCCCTAGACCTCTATTTATAGAAAATTATAGTAACGGATATTGGCATGCATGTTTTCCATATGTCCTTGGTTGAGAACGGTCTTCCACACTACATTGCTAAGGAAAAATGGCTTTGTTCGACCCATGTCTAACATTGTAACCACTCTTGTTGTTGACAAACTTTTTTTTTTTTTTTAGAGAACTAACTTATTATTGAAGGCTTGTAACTTTTTATTAATGTACCAAGTCCACATTTTTTCTTCTGCGCCTCACATGCACTTGATTGTTCCTTTGTGTTTTTATTCATTTATAAACTTATAAATAAATTTGTCCTGCAAACGCTATGTTATTCTCTTATAAAATACAATTTGATTAAGACGATTGCCTTTTATTAGATCAAAAAAAAAATTATAAATAGATAATTCTTTTATCGTACCATAATTAAAATCTTGGTCGCCTATGAGGCGAACCAAAGTATCGTCACGGTTAAGGTTTTCTAAGTCTAATATGAGACTAATCATTTAATTATCAACGTGACATTCAATTTTTTTACACAAGTTGGATCATATTAGAAATCAAACTCAAGTTTTATTTATGTAGAGTGTCATATTACCAACTTTCTTGATACAATGTTGATAATATATTACAACATATACCTAGTTTTTGAAGGTAAAGAAACCATAAATTATTTGCAGACTTCCAAACATAAAAGTTAACTTAGACTACTTTAAACACATTCATCACACCATAAATTATTTAATAAGTAATAACACTCTAGCCAGAACACACTTCGTCTTTGTTCATCTTCTTGCTATTCCATGACAATATGAGCATCAATTTCTTTTGTGACCTTTGCAGAAAAGTCTAAGTGTGCATTAGGAGATGCAATTGTAAGATCTTGCTTTAACTTTTCATATTCATAAGTCCATTTCACAATCCCACTACTATCTTCCTTATGAATCACTTGTAATATTGCCTTTAAACTCTTGTAATTCTCACTCACGTTCCCACCAAAGAGGCTAAATTTGATTATCTTATTGTCATCATCTATAGTCTCAATTTTTTCTTTGCTTTGCTTTGCGGAGCCCACTGGGTTAAAAAATGCTTTCCATGCTGAATTGTTGGGTGCAATGAAAGCCATAGAGTTAGCAAATCAATTTCATTGGAACAATCTGTGGCTTGAAAGTGATTCTGCATTGGTTATCAATGCCATCAAGAATAATGCTCTGGTGCCTTGGAGTTTAAGGAACAGATGGGACAATTGTATCCAGACTACAAGATCTATGAATTTTTTGGCCACTCATGTTTATAGAGAGGGCAATACCTGCGCTGATGCCCTAGCTAATGCAGGTCTTTCCCTTAATCATCTCATGATTTGGATGCAAGTTCCTGATTGCATTAGAGAGTTTATGGTAAAAACAAATTAGGATTTCCTAATTTTAGGTTTGTAAATTTTTAAGGAGGTTTTGGTGCATGTCCCCCTCCTTCTTTGTTTTGCTTCTTTTTATGAAATATATTTTTGGTAGTCTAGCCCTTTGCTAGCTACCTTGTTCTGGTTAAAAAAAATAAAATAATTTTTTTTTTGCACTTACTTTTATTCCTTCTGCAGGGATTCACACGTATTTAAAATTAGTTTTGATTGGTTAGTAAAAAAAAAAAACCATAGAAACCAGAGGAAACAAAAACATATTAAATTTTGAATACAAGTATCAGGAACATCAAAATTAGTGACAAACTTGTTTTGCGATGACAATTATTTATTTTTCATGTGTATATCGATGATAAATAAACTCAAAATTATGGTTTGAAATATAAATAAATTTTAAATAATTTTATTATTAATTCTTAAAATATCATTTTTTTTGTTAACCCTCCATTTCTTAGGGAAATGAGACCCTAGTAATTCAGAGTATGATGTGGTGGTCTTGGGAATGGTTTCTTGGTAAAGGACCTTGGTAGCCCTTGTCCTTTTTATGAATGGGAGGTGCAACTAGTCATGTGTTGGGCCCGATGGGGTATTGTGGCGTCGTGGTCTAGGTCCCTGGGTCTGTGTGGTGTCTTATGATTCTCGGCCGCCTCTTTGGCGTTGCCCTTCTCTCTTCCCGCCTTCGGTAGGGTGGTCCCTGGTTAGGGTTTGCGGTCCTATGGCTTGGTGTTTCTGGGGTGTTCTTCGCCTTTGTAGAGGTACGATGGCTTTTAGATGTTTTTTCCTTAACTTTTGCTGTTTTTTTTTTTTTTCTTTGGTGTGGTTCGGGTATTTCTTGTGTATGCCTCTGTACATCTACTTTGTAGACCAGTTTTTTGGTTATATATTGAATTTTCCTATTAAAAAAAAAAATGGATTTGGTTGGGATGTAAGTAAAGTCTAGACGAAAGTTCTTTCTATCTAGAGAACTCGAATTCTTTCGAACGATTCGTCCTAGGTGGAGCTCAATAATCACTAAACATCACACTGATGTAATATTACACCGCTCAATATTGTTTTATTCGATACATATTTTTCAAATTCGACCGTTGGATTGTAAGTTTATATCATATAGATCATTCATGGTTTTTTTTTACCAAAATATAAAATCATTTGTAAGTTATTGATATACATCAAGATTAACAATTTTTGCTTTTTCATAGAACACTGTAATCTTTGTGTATGTCAATAACATATCAAATGATTTTAGATTTTTATAAAAATTTACATGAATGATTTATATGATATAAATTTACAAGACACAGTCTAACAATCAAATTTAAAAAATATGTATCGAGTAAAACGACATTGAACGGTGTAACATTAGTATAATATTACATCGGTGTAATTTGATTTATATATATATATATATCACTAATATATATATATATAAATTTTTTCTTTTTTACTTACCATATATTCTGAAGGTTATATTCTGAAATTATATTCTAAAAATAGCAAAAATTTGGAAATTGTATTATGAAGGTTTTGTTTATTTAAAGTGGAAGCCATGCACTTTAAAAAAAGTTGACAATTAGGGTACCTATGAAAAAATGGTGGGTAATTTACCCCAACTAATAAACATTCACATTTTTAAGTGGTATCCAAGAATTATCTTGGCCCCGCTCATTTTCATTAGTTGGTAGGTAAATTGTCCACAATTCTTCAAAGGTAATCTAAAAAAACCTTAAAAAAAACAGCTAAAGTGTTGCTTGAGTTCATTTTTATTTTTATTTTTGTATATTTAAAGGAGGGTGCGTAAATAAAATTATGAAAATAACAACCTTAATTATTACCTACTGTATATTCCCAGTGTTTGACAGAACCAACATTTTCCCAGTCACCTTCATGCAATCTAGCTCCATGTATTCCATTGGAGATATTAGGAAGTTGTTCAAGTTGCTTCCTGAAAACATTATAAAACTTAGCAGCTGGTGCTTGAATCTCTATTTCAGTCTCCACTTTTCCACTTAAAGCCATTTCTCTGCTTTCTAATATTGTTTCTCATAAGGTGGAAATTCATTCCCTTAAATAGAAGTTTCGGACTATGACACTTGTTCAGTTTTTTTTTTTGGTTATATGAGAAAAGAAAAAAGAAAAGAAAAATAAGGAATTACATTCTTACAAAGACACCCCATGAACATCAGCTAGCAAAGCTGATGACAAACTAGAAGGAGGCGCTTGGAACACAATTAGAAGATCTACGTTAATAGTTTTTAACTTTGTTAGCACATTTGCACAAGCATTCCCTTCGCGAAAGGCGTGATGAAGAGATATGGTCCAATCTTTTTTTATGAAATCTCTAATAATCTCTAGTTCATTCGCATAATAATCTTTAATAATCTTTTTTCATGACACTTGTTCAGTTGTTTGACGATATATATATTTTTTTGTGGTGTTCGGGGTTTGAACATCAAACTTTACATGTATTATGCATTGTTCTTATAAACTAAGTTAAGTTAACGGAAACTGTTTGACGATATCTAACAAATAATTAACTAAAATTTCAAAATTAATTAATGTGACACCGCAAAAATATAAGTTGTACATTTTTAGATTGGTAAATAGAATATGAATATAATGCTGGACCAAAATAATGTTGGCCTGAGGGACCAAAATATTCGGGGACATATATTCTTTTGAAAATGTGTATATATATCATTTTAGACCTAGAATAAACAATGGTTTTTTTTTTTTTATTGTTTTGAAAGGAGAATAAACAATGGTTTATTCATCAAAAAAATTTCTCACCATATTACTAATAGTACTTGGGAAAATATAATTGCGTTGTAATACATAGATGATAATACTTGTTTTTTCAGAAGAGGAGACAGAGTCATGTTGAAGGCATCTCGTGTTTTCTTCCCACCTACTCTAGCTCATAAGGTTTGGTACAACCCCTTCACAGTAACACGTGTATGCAAGAGTAGTCTTGTGGTCACAGTGGCGGAGCGAGAAAAAGTAGTTTGGATGGACCACTACAATAAACTATAAACAATAATATGTGAACATAAAATTAAAGTTTGATTAAAAAGCTTGGGTGGATATTTAAAAATAAATAAATTACATAGTTTACTACACCTATAAATTATGAATATTTTTTTTTTATACTACAACTCTTATTTTGGAGAATTTTCAGTTGACAAGACAATATAAAAGAGATTTGAAACTCTAAAAAATTAGAAGGTCTTTAAACCTCCGCTAACCAAACAAGTATAAACATGAAAAAAAAATCACATATGTCACTTATAGAACCACCGAAAACCCAAACCGTTGAAAAATTGTTTAAAACCTTTCAAAATAGACCTATGATTTTTAGTTTTTTAATTTTTCAGGTGGGCCACTACACCAATTAGTGGGGATTTGAATCTGCCGAATACTAAAATCATAGCAAAATTGTTTAAAATCTCGCAAAGTAGACTTATGATTGTTAATTTTTAAATTTTTCTAGGTGGGCCGTGGCCCACCCCGGTCCATGAAGGGCTCCGCCCCTGCTTGTGGAAATTTGGGGATACACCATATGGTATGCAAAAGTGGACCGACATGAATTGAAGCATGTGAAAGACATCTACAAGCAACTGAGAGTTGAAGAATAAGAATCTGCTTTGACGAGACTGTAAAACACGCGCTAAGTGGGAAGCAATCCATTGCTTGTAATCAAATTTGTAAAACCTTTGAAATTTTGAAATGTTAGTTGTGGAGCCAATTTTTCTTATTATTAATTTTTCAAATAATTGAATATGAATTGTATGTATAGATTGTGATGTCCTCGTCTCAAAAAGTTTTTGAAAAATCTATAATTTTAACAGTTTAAAGTGACTTAAATAGTATAAATATTAAGTATATTATTTTGGGATTAGGACACACAAGGACTCCATAGTTGTACCATTCTGGTGCCACCATTTGTCTCCACCTAGTCCCACTAGTGGTAGACTCCACCTTAAGTTGAGATTTCTCCACATCAACTTTAAATATGTGCATCCACTATGCCTTTCACCTTGTAATCTCTACCAATCTATGGTTGATCTTAAGTGTTATTACCTCATCCTATCCAAAACAATCTTGAGTTTTCTTAGCACCACCTCTTCGGGAGATGTAAGTGTTTAACGTCTCTCCAAACAAACACTTCTTCTACATGAAGACCAACCTTGCCCTCATCGTCGTCACAATTGTTTCTTTTGTAACTTCTCTCAAAACTTTATCTCTGAGGGACAACTTAATCACACTCCTAGCCTTGTTAACCATCTCAGTCTTGTTTGCTTGTGACATAGTAGCCAACAATACAACCTTACCGTTCAGAGTCTTTGCACACTTTTGTTGAATCAAGATTGCTCGCATCTTCACCTTCCACAATCCGAAATCATTGTCTCTGGTAAATTTCTCAATATCCCACTTTGTACCTATGATGCTCCCTTAATAATTGTCCCACGATAGTCGCCAATTGTTGTGAATACGGACAAAACTCATACCGCCAATACTTTGATGTGTGGGGCAAAGGTAGCAGCAATCAAACCAAAGTGATCAAACAAGCACATAAATAAAACAAGATAAAGGAGAAGAATGAAAAACAAGGTGATATTTGTTCACCCAACTCGACCCAAATTTTGCCTATGTTTGTACGAGAGAGAAAACTTCATTTCACTATCAATTCTTTACAAAGAGAAACCAAAATGTTACAAGAAATAAGTTTGGAACTGTAAACCATAATTTCTACCTTTTTCCTGAATCTCTTTTTATGCCCAATAAACTGAATGATTTCTCACCCAATGTGTTTGAAGGGTCTTCTAACCCCCTAATCTAACTTAAAAGCTCTCAACCTTTAGCTTATTGATTTCCTAAAGGTTCATTCTTTTCGTCTCTCTAGGTTTACCTTTTTCCACGCTTAAAATTGTGCTAAAACTGTATTTTTATAGACCTAAGCGCAAAACAAGATCCACGAAACATGCCTCTAGTAGGTCTCCTACGCCTGGGTACAAAATGGGATTTTAAAGCAGTTTCAACATAATTATATTCTATGATGACTCATATAAAACTCAAAGTGGATAAATTCAATTAGAAAAGTGGTGCACTTGACTTGAGGTAGAAACAAATTTTATTTCTTTTCTTCATCTTATTTTGTTACCTATTTATTCAATTCTTAGAAGTTATAGAGTATTGTGAGCTTATAAATCTTCAAAATCCTTTTAAAAAAAGGTGACTCAATTTTGAAATAGAATTATTTGAATCAAGATTTTCAACCTTGTCATAATCTATTTTGATTCTTGGATAGCAAGAATCAATATCCTTTTAGTGGGGAATTTATATCATTGGTGCCCCCTTGATCAAACTTTTTTATAGATACAAGTGCCCATGCACTGTTAGGGATCTATAGAATGTTCTTTTGATATTGTCTTTTACTCTTGCTGATAATGATTTATAGAATGTTCTTTTGATATTGTCGTTTACTCTTGCTGATAATGATTTGTTAAATGGGGTGGATGGAGGTGGTGAGGACAAGTTGATCCTGAAAGAAATATTTCTTGAACGTACCCTTGATGACAAAAGAGATTATAAAGTGAAACTATATTCTCACGTAATTAATATTTGCATTTTTATAATTTATTATTTTCTTTCAGCTTCACATTTATTATATTAAAAAAAATTCTACGTCGATGTTTAAAATAAATAAAAAATGGGACTTTTAGGAATTCTGTCCAAAATATTATATACAACGATTATATAATCAAGTTCAAATTCTTTCTGATTGAAATATAGAATTCAGATTAAAAAATTATATTCGTAAATAATAAAAGCAACATAGGTTTTAAAAAAATTGTCAAAAAAAATGTATGAAAACAGTTTTTTTTTTTTTTTTTTTTTGGATTTTTCAAAAAAAAAAATTTTTTTTTGTTTTTTTGGCC
>Ga0228710_1001139_pt1 | contig 38727 bp, 13 predicted proteins | sample MedpolnodulmetaG_FD_177995 | JGI IMG/M metagenome (GOLD analysis project Ga0228710, IMG submission 177995) | Root nodule microbial communities from Medicago polymorpha collected in Santa Monica, California, United States - pink nodules | ecosystem: Host-associated > Plants > Roots > Nodule...
TTTTTTTAAACAAAATTTTAAAAATAAAATTTTTTTTTTTTTTTTTTTACAGCTAAAGAAATGCTAACAGCGCCATGAGATTAAATTCTACAAATAAAAATTCAAATTGTCATAAATTAAAAATTAATGAAAGACTTTTTTAAATTTCACCACAATCAACAATCCAATACTACATCTTTTTTATCACTATCTCTCACCGTTCCATATCTATATTCAACAATGTTATATGCAAATTAGAGATTTTATGATAGCTTACATAGATGAATTATATACATTTTATTCACATTAAGCATACATCAGCCTGCTAATTAAATAACAAAGTAGTACAAGATATCTATTTATTTGTCCAACAGTACACGATTCCAAGATGATTTATCTACCAAGACTAATTAATTTATCTTTAGCATAATAATCTTCTAATCCAAGTAAGAGGTTAACCGCGTAAGATATACCCACACGATAGTGCAAAAATGAATCTGTCAAACATAGGCGCTGCATAATTAGCACACATTTAACATTTGCACTTTGCAGTGCAACGGGTTAGAGATGAAGGTGCTACATAATTAGTACACGCATTAATCTTTCTTCATTATCCTAACTTAGTCGCCAAAATTGCAAATCAACAAGCTGATGCTGACTTTCGAACAAAATCAATTAATTAATCAACACTACTATTATATATTAAATTATATACGCACATTGTAGCCTACAAAAGCAACCTAACATATACTTTGTCATCTTAATTTATAGTCAATCCACCAACACACTAATTCAAAATTCATATACAAACAAAACCTACCAGAAACTTGTTTAAACAAATCATACATAATAAAAGTTTGATACCTGACTAAAAAAATTCTTAAAAATTTCAATTAATTTACAGGAAAAAGAATAAATACTACATCTCAACCTCTTCCATCAACGGCATGTTTGGATTAGGCGATGATAATTTTGATAAATTCACCGTGATACCAAACATAATCATAATACCTTACAAAGCACACAGGATAGACTAGGATTAAATAAAAAAAAAATAATAATAAGAAAATAATACTGATCATGTTTAAGTCGGGTCGAAAAATCAAAACGGGTTCAAATTCCGACCAAGCCCATTAACATTAGAGAAAAGTCCAACCAATTCAGGCCTGTAAGGCAAAAACGACTTCCTCTTACTCTGATTATTTCCACCGTCATTCTCCACCGCCGGCGACACTTTACTCGCCGTAGTCTTCGGAATCTGAAACATCACCGGTTGTTTATCCTTCCCATCGCTATGACTCCTCAAAAGCAAGTTCCGTAGCTTCCACCGCTTCGATCCTGAACCTGCTGAACTACTCTTCTTTCGCTCAATTCCAACAGAATTAGGGTTCCACACGCAGTAACTTCCTTCCGCTACTCCTTCTAGGTCGATACTCTCGTCGGTTGAAGATGAACACGACGCCGTAGCTTCGCTGCTTTCTTCAAACATCAGCGTTCGTAACGGTAAACGACGTCGTGTTGTTGTTTCTTCAGGAACAGCCGAAACAGAAGAAACGACACCGTTATCATCGTCGTTTAGTAGATTTTGATCGAAGACTGGATAATACAAAGGTTTGATCTGACCGTTATAGAAAATGTCATCAGCGGAAACAACTGAGAAATTTGTTGAATCCGTAGTAACCACCGCAAACTCAAATTCACTATCCTCGTCTTCTTCGTTGTCGTTTTGCTTAGTTGAGTCGTCGTTTTGAGTCTTGAATTTGTTGTCGTTTTCCCATGGTTGATATAGCGCGTCTTCGTCGGAATGAGGGTCCCACCGAAGCTCATCGATGACTCTAGCGGCGATTTCAGCGAGTGTTTCCGATGAGTAACTGCTGAAACTGGGAGAAGCAGAAAAAGAAGCTTCTCCTTGATCTCTCTGTTGTTGCGGCTGCATCGTTTCTACCTCAATCATGATAGCTTATGCTTTTATATTTTTCAGCTTTTGAAACGCGATTCCGTTAGCTTTTTTTTTTTGTGTTATCACAGCTATTGAGAAAAGGAAAAGGGAGAGATAAAGGAAAAGAGTTTGGTTCAAAAATAAAGGAAAAGTGTGTGGAGAGGTTGTGGGTTGAGATATATAGGATGTGATCAAATTAGTGGTACAAGATTTTTATTTTCATTGATGCTTTATTTATATATATATTTCGAATATTGCTAGGAATTTTATAAAATAAAAAGCGATTTCTTTTTGGGGTGTAAACAGATTTTAATATCTTGTAAAAAGCAGATTTCATTACATTATGAACACACTTTTTTTTATTGATTTTAGTATGTATTTTTTTTTAAGTGCATCATATCATTTTTTTCATACGAAATGACAATAATTATTAAAAAACTCACTCCTACATATAAATGAAGAAGTTGGAATTCATTAAGCCGTTCAACTTAATAATTTCAGCAATTTTATCAATTTAACTAAAATTAATGAACTACATCAAATCACTTTATAATGTCTTTTTATAGGATAGTTTTCAAAAGAAAAATGATATTTGTACAACTATTTAATGACAATTTTTGAATAATTCACTATCATTTTCATAATATGTTTTTACTCTCTCATTTTTATCAATAAAAAAAGAAAAAGAAAGTTGTCACAAAAATTATCATCAAATGATTGTACAAATAGATAACTGTTATATCGTGCAAAATGAATGCTCACGAAAACTAAATTGATCAATCAAAACAGTTGTTCAACAGAAACAAATATAGTGGATAAATTGAAAGTTAATATACAATCAAAACATACAATTTTTCCTTCGAGACAAATTCACGAGCCCAATGTTTTTAGCGACAAAATACATTTTTCGTACAAATATATCATTACTCTTTTCAATATATCTACAAATATATATTTAACGTGGTTTGAGTGGATACATGTCTAAAAAACAATACATATTCATATCATATTTATTGAATTTATATGGGTTGATAATATACTACTTTGTGAGATTCATATAAAAAAATTTAGTCTATAAAAATAATGTTTTGGAATCTATGTTAAATAATTTATTCTAACATTTTTCTTATTAGAAAAAAGAGAGAAATGAGACAGTAACCAATTGGGTAAGGTAATATATATTTTTTTGGTGAAGTTTTGGTGTGTGTGAGCTTAAATAAATCGTCTACTTCGGCGCTCAAACTCAAATCTAAACAGAAGGGATTAGGAAGAGAAAAAAAAAGGTCATTTTTATTTTTTGTAGGTGGTGTGTGAAATTATGAATGTTTATTTTCATGCTTGCTTCGATAACACGTATCACGTGTTATGATATTGCCTCGTGGAGATCAAACAAGGTTTTCGTTCTATATGACACGTGTACGCTTCTAGGTTATTATGCAGTCATTACCTATTTTTGTTTCTAGAAACTAGAACTATATCTAGAACAGTTGATTAAAATTTTAGAGAAAATAAACTTTGGACGAACTATGGATATTGAGGGTAGTGCTACTAGCTTGCGCCTAGGGTGTTCATCAACGGCAAAATCAATCAATAAATATCGTAGCTGGTTGAAAATTATTGATTATGCATCAACCACGTATTTGGACCACATAATTCACTTCATTTACATCGATTCATTGTAACAATTAAAATCTTTCTTAGGGGGATTCATTAATGATAGATATGCACAATTGGAAGAGACAAATATGTAGGCATGGTAGAGAGTACAAGGACGGTGGATTATTACTATTATGACATATAAATATAAATATAAACGGCTATAATATGAATGAATAAATGGACGATGGAGTATCCTTAAGAAGTGAAAATTGAAAAGGCAATGAGGTTCACGGATTATGAGCAACAAAGGGATGATTCTAAGACGTGTTATTAACTGCATTGTTTGCTTTGTTTTGTGTCACTATTTTGGTGCCACATAATACAAGTGATTGATAATGACGATGAACGTATGAGGAAAGTAAAGCATCATGACAACTTGCTTAGCTTGAGGATAGAATTTGCAACGTAAACCAAAAATCCAAAATCAGAAATCCCACTAAAAATGTTTGCTATAACTATTTGGGTAAGAAACCTAGTAGTTGTGCTCACTATGACCTATTGGCCTGTTTTTATTTTTTTGCCTGGTTCAACAATGTTGTTGCTTTTTATGTCTTTATTGGAAAGTTGTAATTGGTCGGCTGAAAATTTAGATAGCTGGAATTCTCAATTATTTCCATTTAAATCCAATATTGCCATTAAAGTTTTTGGCTTAAATATTTAAGCAGAAGTCTTTCGCATACGGCAGGAAAATTAAAAGACTTCAATTCATCATTTATAGCAAAAGAGTTTCTTTAGTTGTATGCTACAAGCATCTCTAATGGTACAATCCTTTATGGTTAAGGTAACTTAAGTGAGTTCCATCATCCCACACCACTTTGATGCAATTCACTCCTTTTATTCTTTTCAATAGTACAAGTACAACTTTAAAGAACATTTTGTAAAAAATAAAATAAAATAAAAGAACTTATATCTCACAATTTATTTCATTTTAATTAGTAAAATATATCAGCAAGCAAAAAAAAAGGACCATGGAAGATCGTTACTTCATTAACAACTTTCCATTTTGAAGAATGTCGTTTGGAGAACTCAATGGTGCACCCTTTGAAGGACACACTTTATCGTATCAAGGACTAGTGAAGAACCTCACATAAAATGTTTTAATTGTGTGAGAGTCGCATAATTTTAAATAGAATCGAAAAATGAGGATATTGAATATTCCATCGATCACATAATGTGTATTTTAATGGAAGTATTGTGAATATATTTTTTGCAATATGGTGGATCACACTATACTATACGCTTGTAAGTCCATGTTTTCAATATTGATATATTTTTTATTTTATTTCTTAGACATAATTATTTTGAAATTTTAATACTTTTTTTTCTTTTATATTTGTTGAAAATTCATAGTAAAACAAGGTAAAGAGATAAATCTATTTACTCCAATTTTTTTCTGTATATTTCAAGTACACAATTAATTAGTCCTATTTTTTTTTACAGTTAATTAGTCGTATTATATATTGTTATATTAAAAAAAAATATTAATCAATTATACATTAAAACAATTAACTATTAATGTTTCGGATTGGACCAATGATCGATCTACTCAAGAATCATGCCCAACTTGAAAATGATCCATATCCAATTAATTAATTGAACCTTATTGGTTCAACATCATGTAAGATCACATTATGTGATCAAATCACGACTCTAAGATAACAATCAAATGATGATTTGACAAGAAATTTAACATTTTATTTTTTTTCTCTAAAATTCTCTCACCGGTCTACTTTTATTTACTATATGATCAAATATTATCAAACATTATTTAATTGATTCATTTTTTTTGAGGGAATTATTTAATTGATTCATATATGCTAGACTTTTTTTTAATGATCTATTATGGACAGAGTCATTCTATACCATGGTCAATTAAATACTCATGTCTTCAGGTGTTAAGCTATTTAGTTATTACTCTCTTAAATGGTTAACTCGTGACTGAAAACATAGACGATTAAGAGAAAAGTTTGCCTCACCTCTCTTACTAAATATTTAATTTCAATATCGTTTAATCATCACAGCTTCACAAATATTTTTATTCACGTTGTCGTTTAATGATACCAAATATTTTTATTTCCTTTATTCAATCTCGCGAATATGTACACACACATTAGCGTTTAGAGTAATATTTTATGTCCGCCTGTCTGTTTTTTTGTTACGTTAATGCATATAATTTTTTTAGCATTGCTTGGTTGAGTTCCACCTCAACAATTTTTTTTAACTATTTTCCAATTTTATATCTTTAATAACTTTTAACTATTTTTCAATTTTTTCTCCTAAATTCAGTTGCTTCTACATTGCCGTTGTGGGAGATTAAGATACCGTTTGACCCGAGTTTTTTTCAACTTCTCTGCATTTTTAAGGAGAATATAGGCCAAACACAATATAAATTAAGTGCTTATTAAAAAAAGTACTTTTTTTTAATGCATAAAATTGAATGGAATGAGCTTTGACCAAAAGTTTTTGAATGCCACTTCATAAAACTACTTTTCGACAATTTATTTCACAAACATCTCTCTTCATTTCACGCTGAAAACCTTTTCTTTTATTTTTTAATATTATATTTCAATATGCTTTTTTCTTCCATTTAATTTAATTTTATTTTTTTGAACCGTTTCATTTAATATTTTTTAAGGAGGTTCCATTTATCTTTATTATCTTTTTTTCAAAGGAATTTTATTATCTTTTTATCACTTATATATTTAATTTCAATATCGTTTATCATCACAACCTTACAAATATTTTTATTCACACTGTCATTTAATGATACCAAATATTTTGGTTTCCTTTCTTCAACCTCGCAAATATATACCCAAACATTAGTGTTTAGGGTAATACTTTATAACTGTCTGTGTTTTTGTTACTCTAATGTGTATAATTTCATTTGGCATTGCATAATGCGTATGGTTATTTTTATAAAATTTTTATTTTAATTAAAAGTACAAGTATAGATGCCTAATAAAATTATACTTATATATATTTTGCACATTTATATTGTAACAAACTATGCATATATTTTTCTTATTTAAAAAAACTAAATGACACCAACAATGTAAGTAATATAATATCACATAATATAAATTCTTATCTTTTTGAAAGACACCAAAAATATGGTATTCTTATAACGAAAAAACCAACTATTTTGATATTATTTATGTTATTATTTCAACATCCTTAAATTATTTCTCATATTCAAATATTTAACATCATTATACAAATTTGTATTCATGTTACACAAATGAATACAAATATTTCACACACCCAACATATCCTTACTCTCTCACTTCTTTGTTTGACATTTTTATGGATTTGCTTCAATCCTTCTGTCGATCTTAAGGACATGATATCTATTGGTATGAATTATATTATGCAGATTTCAGTTTCTAACATGTTAAAATTAAGTTATATCAATTAACTCATGTAATGACGCCTCTAAAATTATCCGGATTTTTTATTCTTGGCAGGTTAATTGGAAGAAAACAGTGCATGTTGTTTAGCCATTATCGTCGCGGGACCTATCCGTCAATGAATTTGAGGCAGGGGAGAGGAACCTTAAATTATATGTGCAAAATGAGAAGGAGAAATCTGACGGAGAAAGGTTCTTATGGGTAAAGTTTCTTCTTCCACTTTTATTTGTTTCTTTCTCATCTATTTTGCTATAGTATAGAAGAAACTAGAATTCTCTTGTGAAAATCAATTCCTCCTTATGATTTCATTTGAAGACTCTCATTAATCCATTCTGAAATTACAGTTTTCTCCAACATATTGAAGGACCATCATATTCACTTACTTGCTCATTCGGATGAACAAGAAGTTGTCCAACAAGTTCAGGCAACTGCTTATGGAGTGCACACACTCTAATTTTAAAGTTTGTAGTCTGTATGGACTTCGGAACTTTGATACGACCATTTTATGATATTTAAATTGCTCACTAATTTTGTGATAGTAGATAGTTTTTCAACCCTTATATATTCTGTGTCATTATGTCTATGGTATAATTAAGGTGATATGCACATTTTAAGAAAATCATTAATTACATTTGTTGCTATTGTATAATAATCTCTTTTGACTACATTGTCCGTATTGTAGCAGGAGTTTAGTGGAATGACTTATTAATATAGTGTAGCTCTCAGAGATGTAAATAAATAATTGTATTATAGGAAAAATATAATTGATGCTTTCTCAATATTCTAAAGTGATAGATAATAAAAAGCAGTTTATAGTATCCTTAAAAAAAACCAGTTTATAGTATCAAAATAATATTATAAATTCTCAAGAAACAAGTCCCGGATAGAAGGGTATTCTAACTCCTCATAATTGTGACCTTTTCTATTTACTGTCCTGTTCTTTACCTGATAAATGAATTTTCGCACTGTTGAGCTTGAAGCTTTGGACCCCCTACCCTTTGTGTTGCAATCTCAAATGCTGGGTTTTGTGTTGCAAAGTTTAATTCTGATACTGTTGTTATCCTGATCATCCAGGAGTACTATGCAGACTTTGTTGCTATTGATCCTTATCATTTCACTTTCCACATGCCTTCAAACTACATTATATGCTCCCGGCTGTCGTAGATCCTTCATCATTGCAGCGTTTTAGTGATCGGTTGTTGAAGGTCTTGCTGTTGTTTTTTAAACATTAAAACGGAGACCAGTAATTAGATATCAAAGAACATCCGACATTGCAAAAAGAATAGCACATGAAGCATATGTGAGTTCAACCCACCTTGTGTAACTTATATTTTGTGGTTTATTTTAAATAATTGATTTTGCATTTGAGCTACTTGGTCGATGGTTTCTACGACTTTAATGTTTTATACTTTCATCATTTCTATGGTTCTGAATTGCATAATGCATAAGGCGTATCTTTGAATATATGCATACTTCTTTACGCACCCAGAAAACCGAGGCCCTGTGGTAGGGATATTGAAAGGATTTGTTGGCTTAAGCGCAATAATTTGGAATCAAATAATAGCTATGATTAATCTCCCTAATCAAGCATCTTTGATTTTCATCATAGGCCATAGCAGTTGGTCCAGCAATGGTTTCTTTAACTTTCATGTTCATCATAAGACCTGTTCATACTTTTAATCAATCTAGACCCTCTGATGAATCACGATTTATGTTTATCTATAGCATTTGTCTTCTCTTAGCTGCCTATTTAATGGGAGTTTTGTTGCTAGAGAATATGTTTGATTTGGATCAAAACATTATGATTATCACTTTATTTGCAGTTATTTTGATTTTTTTTCATCTTGCTTCCAATTATAGTTCCTATTATATTGGTTTTCTTCTCTGAACCAAAAAGTGCTGATGAGGAACAACTTCTTCAACCATCCATTGTTGCAGAAACTACACCTGTGTGCAATGAGATTAGTGATAAAGTCATTTCCAAACATGTTACTTTTGAAGATGAGAAGCCACCATGGGACACGGTTCAGTTTCATGCTAAAGTTTTCCAAACAGTAACTTCCGTTGAGAAGAAAATCAAGCAAAAAAAATGGTCCACATAGATGAGAGGATTTTACCTAACACAAGCAATGGTAAATGCTGATTTTTGGATCATGTTTGTTTCTATCATCTTAGGTTGTGGGTCGGGATTTCTTTAAAACCTGATTTAATAAAAAAATTCAACTTCAAGCTGTTAGTCAAAACTTATACCAAAGAGCAGCCAATTTTAGTTGATTTATGTTTATTATAATTACATGCAAATCATTCATTTCACGATGATGCAAATTTTACCATTCTCTTTTATCTTCTAATCTATTTTAGTTTTGCATAAGAGAAGCAACAAATGAATCCATTTGTTTATTCAAAGACTGCTATAAATTTAGCCTTGCAAAACAGCGAGCTCCCCCCATACAAACGATTTTCCCTTGAAGCCTACAAAAGACAACATTGGCACACCAAGTACTGTAACTATGCTATCTGATGATTCCGGTGTCCATTTTACATCCATAGTCCTTGAAATATTTTGATAAATATTTCTAATGTTTGTGCAATATTCCTTAATTTGCTCATTTTTTCTTTGGAATTTTTTTTTTACAAGATACATTATTGAACCCGTGCGAAGCACGGGTTTGTAACTAGTTATTTTAAAAGAAATATTAAGTTGGGCACATATAATATATATGCAATTAACTTATTCCACAAGTAATACAAGGTCAACATTATATGTGCATATATAGGACACATCAATAGAGACTAGAGTGAGATTTGCATGCCTTGTTTCCGATAGATATCCCCACAAACAACAACCCAATATTCTAAGTCGAACACTCCAATATTTTGGAGTTTTATTAGATACATACTCATCATCTAATAATTTAATGTCATGGCATTTTTTTATGTAGTTATTTTAAAATGAATATAAATTTAAATAATTTTACCTACAAAGTACCAACACCCAACCAAATATAATGGGTGTCAAAAATTTCTTCTTATTATATTTGTCAAATAGGAGAACACAAGATTTATTGGGGATTTTCCCCCTAAAAAAAGATATACCGGGTTTTTGCTTGTGGGGATATGGAGGACAAATGCACACACAAATATCGTGTTCACATGCAAATATTTTATCTTATCTTATAATTTAAAATATTGTTAAGTGGTGTAACATTATCAAGATTTTACATTAGTGTAAATGTGTAATTAATCTGTATATCTTCATAAATGAATTTCCTAGCTTAAATATAATAACTTTTAACTATATGGTTGGGCATGTTCACATATATTTTGTTAGAATATCATTCCAAAACATTAGTTTAAGCCCCTAATTAACGTTGAACAGTTAGTTAGAACAATGAAAGTTGCTAATTCATTCAAAAGAATACAAAAAGGTCATATGAATTTGGGTGATATGAGATAGCTAGGTTGAGGTGGATAGCACTGCTTAGAGTGCTGTGTGATGTTAACCATCCACTTGGCAATTTTGTCGGATGGTTTACAACCTCTAATACATTCATTCTCTTTGATGTCATGCCAAGGTGGTCTCAACAAGGACACTCGTCATTTAAACAAATTTTAAATATATGTATGAATTACGATTATGTATATGCTGGAGAAAAAGCACGGGGAGAAGGATATGTAATTTACCAGTATGGTTGTTGATTAAAGTTGTGATGATATCCATAAAGAAACCAAAAGTAGTAGATTTATATTGTATTCAATAATAATTTAATTTTTAAAAAGTTAAATTCATCGATTTTTACTATTTTTTAATGTAATATTTTTATTTTTATCTTTTTAACCAATATTAAGACACTCTTTAACATTTTTCATATAAATGAATTGGGAGGTTTCACAACAAGTTGTTAAATCATTGATTTAGAGGATAATATACGGCAACGCAGAACTTATTTTTTGATTTCTGCTCTTCCCCCGGCACAAAACACTCGCGCCCTGCAGCCATTCCGAAAATGCCCTTGCCCTAGTTAAGTAACGCAAGAGTTAAACTCCGCATTATTTAACTAACGCTGCGTGAGTTAACTACGCTTGCTTACAATTTCCAAAAGAACAGCTACAACAATTTATATGCACAGCAATAACAAGGGGTTGGAACGACACATAATTAATTTCTATCAATGGAAATTCAATTCAAAAAGCCAAGCCTTGCACAGTATATTACGGCACCAGTAGTGATAATAACAATTCATAATTGGGATTGAAGTGAAAAACGCAACAATCAAGACATACATGAATAAAGGGGAAGCAACTAAATTGGAATAAAAGGATAACAAAAAGAAACTGGAATTTGGAATTAGTAATCGCTGCGTGAATTCAAATGGAAAAATATTTCTGCAGAAATTCTATTGTAAATTCAAGCATAAGTTAACTCACGCAAGTGTTAAGTCCAGCGTGAGTTAACTGTTAATTCTAGCGTAGGTTAAGTTGTGCGGTGTTAGTTAAGTAACACAGGGGTATTTTGGTCAATTTAGTTGGGTGAAAGCGAAATGTGCTAGGGGAGCAGAATTCTAATTTTTTTTCCCTCAAGAAAAAGGTTACTGAACCTCTCAAATAATTTATTGGATACGTGGATGGAGTGATATACACCAATTGGAAACTTTTACACACGGAATTATGAGTTTGAATCCAAGTATATTTGAATTGACTTGCCTAATGAATTTTATTTATTACTAGGAATAGAGTTTGCTGCATTGATTCCTTTTTAACCATCATCTTAATTCTTAGTATCAGATCCTTCGATAACTAATCAAGGAATTGTTACTAAGGAATTACTAGGAGCTTAGAATATCTTTACTAAGGAATTACTACTAATAGACTGAAACTGCAATTACATTAATAAGGAAAATGCACGCACACACTCACACACGTTATTTTTCGTTTTGTATAATTTTCTATCGTTTACTCTTAAATAATCACTTTATGAATTTGCAACTTTAAGATTATACATTTTTTTGATCGACATAATATCGCTAAAATCCATGTGGATACAACTCAATTTTATTACTTTTGCATACAAAAATTTAGTATTTCAATGAAAATGCTCATCGCCTAGGCTGGGTAAAACTGAACTTCCTTTGGCGGCTCTTACATTGATATGCTCGTCTTTGGCCTTCGTATACCTGGATCATTCATTATATTTAATACTCAGTCGAACCTAATGACATGGGAACTAGGCAAAACTCGAGCATAATACTAGGCCAAGAAAAGGCTGATTTAACCTAGTCGCGAAGCATCAACACCCCTGGCATGATCCACACCAGAAAAGGGGAGACCTCGTCTAGTTTAAAAGTTAGACAATCCTCATAGAAGAAGAAATGCATGATTTCTATCTAAACACCATCACCATTGACCAATATGGATTTGGCGTCTACCTTGGAGCTACAGTAAAACTCTTTCTGGCTAGTCGAATATACACTTCCTTGAAGACAGACAATTATTTGTAACAAATAGTATTTTTTTTAAAGGGAAACAATATTTATTTTCCTATGTTTTGTTTACGGAGGGTGCATTATTTTTTTTTTAAAACTCGGTATCCGATCGAGAGGTGCATTATTCAATTACATTTTCTAGACAAAATATGAGAAATGCCTCACCAAGTGGTTGGGAAATTCAAGTCCACTACTAATTGCTAATTTATCACTCCCTAGCCGTTGGAGACATAACCCCACCCTCCATCAGAGAGCAAGAGGACAACAATAGAAAAAGGGAGCAAAGTGGGTACTACTGCAACTTTTTCTCAACATATAGCACTATAGCTATGCAGCATCAACATCTTAGATTTAAAGTGTCTAGTATCTAATACGATGAATGTGGTTACATTCAAACACTTTTATTTTATCAAATTACTATCGACGTGTCAGTATCATGTTCTATATTTTGAATTAGCATTCAAGTGTGTTACTACTACCTTTTAAACACTCCTCTTATTGTATTTTGAATTAGTTATAGCTACTGCTTTTGAGAAGCATTTACAACCAAAGAAAATCATTTAGTCAAAAACAAAATTTATATGCTGAGGACATTATTCCAACTAGTAAACTGAAAACTAAAGAAAATTTCTTTGCTATCTATGCGCTAATTCTTCTAAAGTTATTGCTCCTCAAAGTTAAAGCTCATCCTATCATTGAAATAAAGAAAATTTCATCCTATCTGCGCTGCTAGTTGCCATTTTTTGACCTTGCTTGCTGAAAACTTGTAGGTTTTTTCTGAAACACAAACAAATTCACCAAATTAGACTAAAACTAGAATAGGCAATCAATTATTACATAGACAATGCTCGAAGGAAAAAAAGAAAAAGGAAGAACAAAAAGATACTTTTGCTGCAAGAGATTATAGATTACGATGCTAACTATTTGTTATTCATCCAATAGCTTTGTCCTTTTGACTTACTAAGTAGAGGGATTTTTCCAACGGATATGATTCACTAGCTAGAATGACTATGTGTTACTTATGATGAGTCTTACTTTGACTATATAAAAATGCTCAATGTGGTGTGTTACTTATGAGTCTTACTTTGACTAAATAAAAATGCTCAATGATGATACTTAAGCTATGAAGCTCTCGTACTTAATAGACTAGTGTTTTGAATTGAACTCATCGTGGATTTAAGTCTTAACAAAGTGTTTTGAATTGAACTCTTCATCCTATGTCTTTTTAGGGGGACTTCTAGGTATTTAAAACAGTGCCTCTGTTGCACAGAGAAACTAGATACACTTCTTGGGGTTTCAGAACAACCCTCAAGTATGAACAAAAGTGTCTTCTATTTCTAATAGTTCATTCTTCTTCTATTTTTAAAATTTTCTAATACAATGACAGATGACTAAAGTGTCTATTAAGAAAAAACCAACAAAAGTAAATATGTAATTCAAAAAGTGATTATTAAGAATTCTAATGTACAAGGCCAATGCATAAGAATACTGATCAGAATGTTATTTGAGCCAACATAGTAATAGTATTCAAAGATATTAATCTACACAACAAGAGTGCCTCTGATGTTTGCCATTTTTTAAAGCATCAATACCTCAAATAGAACCTTAAAATTAAAAGAGATCAAAATAATCAGAATGAAACTAGTTGTACCTTGGCTCTATAATACTTAATGATTGAAAACAGCAACTTGTCTCCTGCAATTTGTCTCACTTTTTCTATCAATTCATGTCGGGAAATCTTCTTTTCCTGCAAGAAATAGAGCAAGTGATCAACAACAACCAAAAAAACAAACAAAACAACAATATCAAGACTCTTAAACCAATATGCAAGTAGGAAGCAAAACCAACACTTACCTTTCTAGCTTTATAGAACTTGCAAATCAGGGCAATATCAAGTTGTGGCGAAACCTTGGAAAGCATAGAAATCAAAGTCGGAAAAGGCACCGAAGGTGAAGTTGGTCTCGCATATCCTTCAATCTCAACCACTACAAAAGACAATAACAAAACACATCAATGACTAAATTCATAAAACAACATTAAGAAAAACACATTAATAAAATGTTAAAAACATACACCACAAACACAAACCTTTCAAAGAAGAAACCTTGAAGCTTAAAACATACGCAGGCCAAACATGAGTATTCATTCTACTACTCCAAATCATGTACTTAGTTGGAGCTGAAAAACTATCAACCCCAGAATCATAATCCGCACAACTTGGATAACATTGTTTTGTGTCAGCTTGCACAATCTCAGCTCTTCCCAAAATAACCCTGCACAATATCAAATGCCTCACGCCATCGCTGCCAACAGCACAACTTTTTACACTGCACAAAACAAATTTCAAAACTCATCAATATAAATAGAAACATGTTTTATTTTTACTATAAATTGTAGCTTGTTTAATTTGATTTATTTGAATTTATCTAATATAAGCACTAGTGAGTGAATTGAACAATAAGTGTATGTATGGTTCTACATCAACAAAATTGATTTTGAGTGAATTGATTCCGACTAAAAGTGAGTTGAAGATAAATTGTTTTATGTTTGGATATAAAAGTGAGTTGAAGATAAATTGTTTTATGTTTGGATATAAAAGTGAGTTGAACAATAATATTTGATTGTTAAAATCAATTTTAGAATCAAAAGCTTCAATTTCTAGTTTCAAGTAGAATCAATTCTTAAGGTGAAATCAATTCTACTCGAGAGCCATCAAACATGTGAGAAACAGTTCTACATCTCTAAAATCCAATTTTGGTCCCTCTAGAATTGAAACCAAACATACACTAAGCGTGTGTTTGGCTGTGCGGTGTGGAGAATTGATTTTGATAGAATTGATTTTAGTTTCTGACTATAAGTGATATGTGTTTGGATACATTCATGTAAAAGTGAGTTGAACTATAAAATGTGTGAAAATCAACTCTAGAATTAAAAGCTACAAATCCTAGCTTCAAGTAGAATCAATTATACTCGACAACAACCAAATCAGCAAAATCAATTCTAAGAGTGGAAGACATTTTGAGAGACCTTATGGAATGTCCATAAACTTTTTATGCCTTATTTCTATAACCCGGTTGGAATAGCTTATGAAAATAACTTATAACTTATCTAAAAAATTTAACATAAAAATAGCTTATACATAAATCACCTATATGCTATTCAAACTAACCTAAATTCAAATACAAATACAAATTCAATTCAATAATAATTAACATCGGAGATTAAAGAACTAACCTTTGGAGAGGAGAATCATCTGGAGAGAGGCATAGGCTATTCCCATGGACATGACTGAAACCGTTTGATAGAATGCCTCTAACGTCATTCTCACCAGTAGCTCCATACCAAGCATATTTCACATTTGAATCTCCACCGCGAAGTTTTGAAACAGCTTCTGAATAAACAAGAAAGGATCGAAGCCGCGCTTGTGAAACGGCGTCGGAACACGCGTTTCTGTGAATAGCGAGAATCTCAGCTTTGCTCGAAAGAGCGCCCAAGCCATGAAGGAACCTCGTCTTAATTAGGTCATGAACAGAGTCACCTTCTCCTAACCTAACTAAAAACGAATCAGAATTTTGTCGTCGTTGTCGTTGTTGTTCTCCGGTGATGCCGGAAACACCGCTTTCACAGTCGGAAACGGTGGAGGAGTCTTCACCGATGCTGGCACCATGATCCCATTCCTCTTGTTGTTGAGCGAATTCCATAGTGAATATTCTTTAGTTGAAAAGTGGAATTAGAAAAGAAATAAAAGAGTGCGTGTGTTATTTATAGTAATGGAAATAAAACTTGGCGCGTACGAAAAGAAATATATGATTAGGTTTTAATTTTAAAGGATTCGGTTATAACTAGTAATAGATAAGATTAAGATAGGATTAGGATTTTGAATTTGGAGGTTTAGTAGTAGTAGTAGTAGTTTTGAGACATGATGAGAAAGAGCGAGAGTGAGTGAAAGTAGTTATAGGAATAAGAGAAAGAGAGATAATGAATGTGCTAAAAAGAGTAAACTAACCATGGAATGGGAGTTTGCGATGGGCGGTGCACAGAGTGGGGCTGGTTGTTTTGAGAATGAATGGCGGCACCAGCACAAAGATGCAATATGGGGAATAGGGCAATTATACTATTTCTATATTTACATTTATTTTGTCTTCTTCCTCACGTGTCCTCATGTAACTTGTTGAATAATTTATTATTTTATCAAAACTACTATTTTGGATTTGTTAGTATTAAAAGTTAAAAACAACTACTATAAGTGGAATGGGTCGGTGACAAATACCACAAGCTAACCAAGTTTCGGTTTATGATTTGGTGTCTTGGATCGCAAGAAAGCAAGACCGCACACCATTACCTTTTTCAGACCCGGACATTCTTCTTTAAGCAAATGAGTTTTTTTTTTTTTTAAAAGTGTAAGATATTTTTAAACATTTTTTTTCCAATTATATTCTGAGTATTTTACTCATTTCAATGAAAATTTGTTTAACAGTCAATGAAAAAATTAAGGCTTTTTGATACAAATATAATATATTTATTTTAAAATAATTAATATTTTAGAAGTTTAAGATATTTTTGACTTTTTCCATGAAATATGCTTAAAAATCACTTAAATGGAACCCGAATATAACATATAATTATTTGAAGGAAACATTTTTTGAATGACATTCTCAGAAATAAACTTGTACACTGACCTCTCAATTTTATATTCTCAGGTTAAAAATAAGTTTATTTTATTTCTATGTGAACAAAACACAACAGCTATTTTGAACCAAAAAAAACACAACTTTTTGGGAAAAAAAAAAACAAAAATCAAACATTTCACTTCTGTATATTTCTCTGTTCCACATTTTATTATAATGTTTTCAAACGAATAACTTTGTAAAAAATTTAAAATTAAATAGACTTAACTGCACTTTTGGTCCTCTTACTTTAATCAACTCATGAAATTGATCTCCAACCAATTTTATAAGTTGAGTAAAATAGGAGGAACAAAAGTATAATTAAACCAAATATATAAAGCACTTGCGAAACACAACTGTAAAAATAAAATTCATGATAATATATTTCTTTTGTATAAAGAAAGATAATAGATTTTTTTTTTTGGTCAGATAGCCTAGTGGCTAGAATTCACCTTATAAGGTGAATAAGTAGGGTGTCTGAGGTTCGAACCCCAACCTATGTATATAATAATGCATTGTCCTACCAACTGAGCTATGCTCACAAGACAAGATAATAGATATCTAGTAACATCATTCATGAATACATAATTTTATACCTCGAAAATCCTTTGGTGATATGTCTTTCGTTTCGGAGAAACTTTGTTTGGGGGTCCTATGCTTACTGATTTGATTTTCATTACGTTTTTGGCTAAACATTTTTGTCAAACACTTGTGCTTTGCGTAGTATAAAAGTGGTCACTTTGATGTGTTGATTTCGATTATGTGATATAATAGAAATAACAATATGAGGGAGGGAGCAACACACATCTCATGGTATTCCGTGACTCGAATTTTTGTTGGTGATCGATTGTTGCTATTACATTTTTATTTTATTTTAATCACGTTCATTTTTTTTAAAAATTGTGACTTTTATAATATTATAATAAAGAGTAATCAATACTTATTTACTTCAAGTATTTTACATGCATATAAGTTTTGGTATAAAATTTTTGTTAACGTATATTAGTTGTATCATCATATTTTAAATTTTAATTTTTTTGGGTTTCAACATACCCATATCAAAACGTACCCAGAGCCGTACCACATCTGGACTTCATAGTTGATCGCAAATTAGCAGCTCATAATATTATCATCCTAAGCATAATATTAGATCATTTGGTCTTATTATTATTTTAAAGTTAAATTATCCCATCAAAATTGACATTGAAGAAAATCAAACTTGAAACCTTGAGATGAACGCACTCCAGCGTCTAAGCCAACACCACCGGTCCAACCTAAGTGAGATTCATTTGGTCTTATTTTTTAGGAGTGTACTGATCTCATTTCTCCTTTTTCAAACTTTAGAGCAAATTTTATTTGGAGATAAACAAATAATGTTGTCCACAAGCCTACTAGGGAAGCTCTAGCTAGTCTCCAATTTTATAGCTAACGAATTAATGAATGAAAGACCTTATATAAACACAAGAAACAAAAATAAATATGAAAGAGTTTATTATACAATTCGAAGGAAAAAAAAGACCAACATGAATATAAGCCGCCTATACAAGATCACTCGAGGTGTACAACGAAAAAAGGAGTGTCATAACCAAGCTCCCCAACCAGGAAACATTTGGCACAATCGATCAGAATCGATTGCATCTTGGATGAGTTGTTGTACCTGCAAATGGAATACCACAATTATATTTTCCCATGACATATTTGAACATGTAAAATTATATTTCATTTATTCGCCCAGGTAACACCCATGGTTAAGGATTGTAATTAGAAATTTATGGCAATCATCAGTGCAATGGAAGTACCTGGTTGGTATGATCGTATGAGCAGTCGTATAGTCTAATATGCATATGCAGCTCTCTTTTAGAAATACTATTGGACATATGTGGCCATATATGCAAGTAATCGAAAGCTTTGTCTAACATGCACAAGCAAAATGATATTGCATCATGCACAAGCGTCTTTTCCACCATAGGATCAAAAAGTCACATCATATTTAATTTATTTTATTGGAATTGATCCAATGGTAGAAATTAGCTCGTGCATGATGCAAAATTGGTCTCACTTGTGCACTATAGAATTGGCCGTACTCGAATATAATATATACAACCTTATCTTTCCAAGTTTCCAACCCTTAATTTAGAAGTTACATAACCGGGAAAGAAATACTAATGCATACTATCTGAATTCTGAAGGCTGACCCATTTTATCAGCCAAACAACAATATAGAAGAAACATGCATAATCAATACACTAATTTGGCAAGGGATATATCAATAAAACACCTGTCCATGGATACTTCGCATTTCACCATCTTCATACCCATCCAGCTTTTGCTTTACACGTAAAAGTGCACGTGCAGCATCCTTATTTCCTTCATACTCGTTTTGAGGTTCCTCCAAACCTGTATCCAAATCAACTTCCATTTCCTGTGAAGAAAACAGGAAAAAGATCAATGGGGATAAATCAAATGATGCAAGATGAACAAACTTCGCCGAATGGGGTTGCCATGCCATCAAATCCCATAAGATATGCCGGACAAAAGGATTCTTTTTGTTTCAAAGGCTAAATAATGAAACTAACTTTTGACGATTTAGAATACCTTTTGACGCTGCAAAGCTTTCAGAGGAGATAAAGCCCACTTATAAAGAGGATCATGGATGAACACCTACAGAAGACACACATTGATTATGAAAAATAAAAAGAAATTAATAGGCTCAATTCATTCAATATAAATTTGAGTGAAGTATGATTACTTCCACAATTGTCAGTAATGCCTCTTTGTTTGTCCGCATCACAGAGAGAGTTTTCTCGCAACATCTTCGGAAAACCCCCTCTACACCAGTTACACCCATTCCATCAATTACGTCTCTTGTGAGCCTAAATGGAACCTGCCAGCACATAGAGAAGATATCAACAATGTAAATGAGGCAGCAAAGTTGACATTGGACAATTAACATCATAGTTGTGATAGAGGTTGCAAAGTCCCTCATGGTCACAAGGTCCTCTACAGTAATGGAGCAGAGGCACAAGCCTCAAACATATTTGGGAGTATTTAGGGTTCTCTATTTCTAGTTACAACTGCTTCTCTTTCTCATCAGCGTCCCATTTTAGGGTTTCTCTTTCACTAGCTTCAATAACATTGGTTGGAGATGGAAAACTAAACTAATTTGCAAATTTGAAATTACATATTCCTTTCAGTAGCCAATAAGAAACCTCATACGATCAACTGTTCATTGCTATTCAATGGTGTCAACTAAAGGTTCATGGTGAACCATATTCTTTGTTAGTTCATCCTAGTCTCTGTTTTGATTCTATAATAATTTTATGAGTTGTATTGTAGCTATGTTGTGTCCTCAAATTTTTAAAATCTGCAGTGATCTCAGACATATGTCTTGACACATGCAAGCTTTCTAGATCATTAATAAAGGATTATCAAAGACATACCCGTTCTGGGGTCTTAAGCATCAAGCCTTGTTCAAAAGCAACACCAAGATCAATGTGAACAACCTCTGCAGTGGTCTGATCAATTAAAATATTCATTGAATGTCGATCTCCAAGGCCAACAATATAACCAACCTGAATATGAATCAACGAATAAATACACCAAGGCCTGAGAATGAGATATTTCTGACATTTCTGATAATGATCATATTTCAGATAGAAAATAATTGGAAAATATTCTGAAAGAAAATAGACTAATATAGGATGTGATCGATTTGGATCACAAAATGGGCAATATGAAGGGATAGTTTAGAAATCAGAGCTGTATTCAGTGCAACCCAGCTACAATATGAAGGCTAGATGTTTGCTTAACAAATTGGGAAAATAAAAACTTCAACCAGTGCACTAGAAAAGGACTAAAATTGAATCATGTTAGTGTTGTCGAATGGTCCATCTTTACTTGGACAAAGAGCACCGACACTTCAATTCGATCAAGGGTGGATCCAGATACTGAAAAAATAAGCATGCATGGAAAAGTAGAAGGCACTTACCATAGAACTAGCAGCAACACTTCGGGTATACGCAAGTCTCTTGTCAAACCACTCAGCTGGGTGTAGAAACCTCTCCAAGAAAAAGAAATGCATGACAGGCCTGCAAAAGACAATATGATCAAGCTAACTTGACTATGACTTCACAGTCCTTTAAAAGAGGGTGAATAGAGAAGAGACATGAGAAGATTGTAAAACAGGTGGGCTGAGCCCATATACTCAATAATAAATCCTAACAACTAATTATAATAACTCTTCACAGGAAATAAACCTGAAATTCCTGCAAACTTCCTGAAATGCTTTGCGCTTGTCCCTTTCCTATCAAAAATCATCACTGTATTACTATTCTCTTTGGTATATCATAAAATGAAAGATAATATATATATATATATATATATATATATATATATATATATATATATATATATATATAAGCTGTGTCAGTCTTTTCTATTTGTTTTGCATTCTCTTTCTAAGCTCTTTCTAAGGTACATTATAAGTTGAATAAGTAAAATAATTGTACAATGTGCAATATTTAATAATGAATTTGACATGAGGGTTTCTCAAATATTCTCTCCCGACATTAATGATCCCGTTATAGGAACTAAGGTGTCTATAAGAACAGTAACAACGGCAACATGTAGAGTGTTGCTTCCTCATAGATTAATGCAATTATAGCCAGCTAGATCCCTAAGTTTCCCTTGGATCATCACAGATTTCACACGAGTTTATTAGTGTTTTTTTTGACAAATAAAAAATTAAGATATTCAATTTAGATTATAGTTCATGCGTTGCCCTTATTAACTTTCGCAGGGGAAGTCTACTCCTCACCTGTAAAGATTTTGTTATGAAAAAGACATCTAGTTGGGAGGAAAATCAAAATAATTTCTATCTTGCACTAGATGCTTTGTAGCATAGTTTCTTCATATTTTTCATTTTGATAAAATGATAAATTACAGGGAAAATGGAGGTCAACTCTCCATATTGAAAATAGAAAAATAAAAAAATAAGGAAACAGGTGATTAGGTAATGAGGGTACTAACTTCATGAATTTATCTCTGACAAGGTTAGGAATTATTAGAGTTTAGATTCTAAGCTTGTAATAGTTAAGTAACATAGCTTCATTAGTCTTAAGATCTAGCCTATCAGATTGTGACATGTGTCACATATCTCTAGTAGCTTATATTCAGCTATATATACTTGTATCTCTGAGATTCTAAACATAATACAAAATACAATTTTCCTCACTTTCTCTCTCTTCTCTCTCTCTCTCTCTCTCTCTTATCCCTAACAAACTCTGTAACTAACTTCTCCAAGCTTCATCAATGGCGGTTTCAGTTTCTATTAGGAATGAAAATAATAAAATCAAACCAGTTGAATTCCAAAGTAAATGAGCTCCAAACATAAAAATGGATTTCCAACATAAATTCCTAACACAATGTGATTTCTAGATCTAATCAATTCAAGTCAACATCATTTCTATTAGAATATTAATCAATAACTGCCTTGTAACTAAAAGTTAGTTAAGTTTGTTTCAAAAATTTGTTAGTTAGTTAGATAGCTTGTTCTACAAGCGATAGTGTGCCTATAAAAGGCTTTGTATTGTGAAACTTCATGACTGAATGAAATTCATATTGCAAGCAATAATTCTCTCTTCTTCTTCCTGATCCAAACTCTAGAAACCAGGTTATAACTGTTTTCCAGTTTTAACAGTTTATCCACCTTGTTCTATAGGCTTATCCACCTGGTTCTATAGAGAAAACACCATTGCTGCGCTAACAATTTCAGATTTTAGTTGATTCCAAACAGCCTAAATAATTATAAATAAAACACTGCTATTTCTTTCTTATATATGAAGTGGCAAAAATAATTCTGTCGGAAAACAAAAAGGACCAAAAGAGTACTGCCTCCAATTTTCATATAAACTAGAACTAAAACATAATTCTCTCAATAGCCTTAAAGATTAAATTAATAATATTGCAAAAAACACATGCACTTGAATGGACAGAGTAACTTACTGAATAATTTACACATACAGTACATAGTACAGACATTAATTACGTTATATAAACAAATGTGTAACTTCTTTACTTGCTTGCCGATAATTACAAGAAATGAACTGTCCTAGTGATAATAAATTAACAATGATGCACAAATACAACGAGTATCCAATACAATGAGAATCTGATACAGCTCACAACTACTTTCGACAAACATGGTAAATCTTAGAACACACATTAGAAATGCATAAAAAAAAATCATAAAATGAATATATAATTGTAATTCCAAAACTTCACTAAAAACATACATTTTGGACATTATTAGATTAATATTGCAGAGTTCATAGGTCTTATTTTTCTCTTCTTTTATTAAAATTGAAAGAACCTACCAAACAATCAATACACGTAAGATAAGATTTGCGAGATATTTACTCATGTAGACACAAATACTTAACCTTATATGCTTACATTTGACATGTGCATTCGACATTTAGAGAATAACCAGTCCCCTACTCCATAGCGACCATGAGCACCACCATCTCTCGAGCTGAAGTTCAAGGAAAATTGTTAGATGTAGAACCATATGTGTGTTTTGATTCAACAACTTAAGCTGTTGGAATTTGGTTCATGCATGAGATGGTATCAAAATCTCAATAACCATGAGTTATAGAATTTGACATTATTGCATTCATTCTTAAAAGCTTTGGCAGTTGATACATGACAACTACCAATCCTTTTTTAAGTTGAATAAAACAATAAATTTTGTAGTAAAATAGGTTTCTCTTTGACTAACCTTCCTAAAAGATATTCACCGAGAGGAAGAGTGCCATTAACCCATTCAAGAACACCAGCACTTGGAGTAAAAGGAACAACCTATATCATAAAAAGCTATTCTCAATCAATTTAATAGTTCAATATTTTTCAGTCATTACTTTAAAACTATATTACAGTACACAATCTCATGCAAGTAGCAATGACATTTTCGTCCATGAAAAGTATTTAGGATTAGTAGTATTACATTACATATAAGATGTCTAGGGAGTATACAACAAAGAATTCCTCCATGTATAATGGTTCAGGATGAACAATTAGTAACAAACCAGAAAGCAAAAGTAGGACAAGAAAGGAGAGACCATGTATACACAATTGTACAATTCAAAATAAAAATAATTAGACATTAATCTTCATGTATAACCCTGTTATGGAATTAAATTTTATAAATGCTTCCAATCAGCAAAGGAAAAAATTGTTCTTTTGCTTGCTGTATCATTTTTCAGGAAAGAATTTCCCTTAACATAACATGTATTCTGAAGCTTATCATAGACAACGAGGAAGCAATTTTTCTAGTTCAAGGAGGGTTATAAGATGAAGAAACTGAACAGGACCCTGCTGCAAAGGCATATTATATGGAAAATAGACATTTCTAAGAGCCATGCGTAATGAAAACTAAGGGAATCTTTGAACTTATTCCCGCTTTCATTTTTGCTTATTTAAGGCACTGCATAGCAGGAAATTCCCTAAAACTGTTTCCTAACAGTTTCTTCTTTACAGGAGAGTGGAACAACTTACCAGCAAATCACCAACACTAGAGACCAAGAACAATAAAAAGCAGAAGATACCTTGTAGGTCCGTACACCAAGCCTTCTTCTCCATGTATCTTGATGGTTCCTCAGGAATGTGTTAACTAAACCAAAGAATTGTTCCATTACCTATAAAAAATTCAGAAGGTTAACCATCAAAGCAAAGAACAAATTCAGGGCCAAATTGGTTTTTGATAAGCTATTTTTTTTTTTTATGAAGGCACCAATATTTAGCAGAGTGCCAGATATCGGAAAACAGAATTACATATTGTGAAATAGAATACAACCCGAAATTTTTACCAGAAAAAAAAAACACAACCCAAAACCCATTAAAAGATAAAAAACAGCAAAACAGCCACTCAACCAAAGAGGACGCAAGAAACAGAAACATTAACAACAAAATAGGCCATATGATGAAGCTACATGCCATACAAATCAGCAATCACCAAGCATCCTATGGGTTAATAAACTAAGATGATACCAGGTAAGTAAATCCAATCAATTTTCGCTGAACAATTAATCAATAATCATGTTAAGATCTCATCGAACATTAACTTGTACAGTTTCCTGGTGAGTAAAAAGCACAGTGAACATCTAAAAGGACGAGAAAACAAACTTTTTTTTTGCTATGACTAATCTATACTGAAAGATTTAACTTGGACAAATCACCATGTTAGCAAGCCAGATGGAAGGTATCATTTTTCTAAAACAGGCCGACTCAATTTGATTGAAACTTACAATTTATAGAAAAGTAGGCTTAAGAAACATATCTGTCATAAAAGCTTTGCTTCGGGAGTAATTTATTTAAAAAAATGGAAAAACGATTAGAAAGCATAAGCTGTTAGAATTCATACAGCATCCTGTCTTAGGTCATCATTTCCAGATTTTGCAAGTTGCCGATATCTGCAGCCATCAGAACCCAAGCACTCAACCACTTTAGGAGCATTTATACCATTCATTATCCTGTATGTTAAACCAACATACAGCAGATTTAAGAATTAATATTGAATGCACGACGAAAATTGCCCTGGAATTCAATAAACGACCAAGACTTACATAACAGAATCTGCTAATCCTTTGAAGTAAGGAAACGTGCCATCATGATATTGACAACTACGATCAATTGAAATGGTAGCTGTCACTACAGGTACCTGAATGGCCAAAAAGGAAAAACTTTTGCACGTAAATAGCTCTAAATAAGTAGATTTAGCAAACATAGGCATAGCAGACCTAACGTCATTGACAATATACAAATAATGCTCATATAAAAGGTTCCTTCAGAATTTATTACATGTTACCATTCACTTGTCACATGTTTATATCCTTGGCTGTACAACATTAGTGACTAGGAGTAGATTAAGCAATCACATCAATTTAGTATTCATTGTATTTTTTGTAATTATTATATTTTGCATCCATTCATTATATTTCTGACATCAATTTTGAAGATGTTTGAATTTGGATGAAGATGACAACATATGCACTTCAACAAATAGTTTTTGCATATTCTTAGGTCTTTGAAATTTAATTTGTCCAAATTTCAAAATTTAAAAGTAATTTTTTCCAGCAGGTTTTGAAGGTATCATATATTAGATGTATATGTATATTCCGTTCCCAAAACTTTGTTGCTCTTCATGTGTATTTATTTTCCTGCCATTCCATAACTCATTTCTGATATAGCATACTACTCTGGACTCAAATATAAGCAAAAAAAAGTCAAACAAAGTTGATGTATCAGGTTAAAAATTTGAACCATATATGTCAACTTTGTTTGACTTTTTTTGTTGCTTATTTTCAAGACCGGAAGGAGTACTATGCATTCACATTGTTTTCTTAAACATCATGTTGTGTTTTGATGTCATGTTTAGTTTTATAGAAGAGGTACTTACCAGTTGATACACAACATTGATGTAAGTCTAATGTGTTATTGTGATATACCGTTACATGTTGTTGTTGCTCAATAATTGAACACAACAAATTATAAATCGTAACTAGAGAGAATAGTTCAATTGAATGAACCAAGAGTTCATCTTTAAAAAAATTTAAAAATATATTTAAGAAATTCTATTAAAATAAACATAGTAGAAATAAAGAAACGAAAAATATTCAAAAAATGAATAAAATGGAAATTTAGTAATTGACTTACAAGTTCTAGCACTGGGAGATTACGTAAATCCCTTGGTAGTGTCATTCTTTTATTAGTATCCTACATAAAGAACTCAGTTAGAAGGTTGTATAAAATAAATATTTTCAGTTTACTTTGTAAGCTACACTAATAGATATTTATCTTCAAATAAATTCATGGACACAAAAAAGAATGGTTATGAAATATAAAAAATGTGTAACCTCTTTCTTTGTTTCCATCTCAGCAAGTTTGATATAAATATCCACCATTTGCTTCATCTACATATGTAACATTCAGAGTTTGGTGATAATTGATTGATTATTAAAACTAATAGAGAAGAAAATATAAAGAAAACATGATGTTACTTGTCGTATGATAGCTCCATGATAAGATGACAACTCATTTAGAAGGTTTTCTGCTGCAAGTTTTTTGTCCATATCCACGACAAATGAACTTCTACTACGCTGTTTATCCTTGATACGGTCACCATTTGCCAGGGCCAGAAGCTAAGCAAAATATATAATGAATTTTTTGAATCATTGGATGAATAATGTTTTTTCTTTTTGTTTTTTTTATGAGGCATTGGATGAATAATGTTAAAAACAAATGTATAAAATGCATTCAAAATTGAAAAGTAAAATAAGTAAATATACGATTCAAATTGGAAATAAAATATATGGTTTGACAAAATAAGGTTTGGTTTATGTTTTCCTTAATCATTAATGTACAGTCACATATTTTACTTCAGAAGCATGCAAAATAATTGCTTGATGATAGATAACTGGCACATACTTGAAGAATTGTATGGTATGGATGATCAATAGCCATTTTCTTCACAAGCGAAACCAAAGCAAACTGCATGGACCATGTTCATGTTACATTACATAAAGAAAACAAAATATGAAAAACATTTGAGATGTATAAGGAAACCAGAACCTGGAAATTAAGAGGTCCCTGACCATCCTTTGAGCTACCCATTCTGGAAGCAATTTGGTATACTAACGGTATAAATTTGAAGGATTGAACCTACAAACAGATTCAAATGCAATCAACAAAAAACAGGGAAATCATACAAATCAGAGAGTACTTGGTTGCCAATGCTTTATACTACAAACCTCGTCAATTGTGCTAAGCATGCTATTTACAACATGTTTTCGAGAAGAAAGGCTGAACCACAAGGAAACAATTCGAAACACCTGAAAGAAAATAAACTTGATAAAGTAAAGGGTTATGCTAACTAACCAGTGCTCTAAGGGCATTGTTTAAGAAATCCATTATAAGAAATTTTATCGTGAAAACCTAAGTCAAACACATGTGAAAGTAATAATTACACATGTTTCTATGCAAAAGTGACTACTTTTAGTTGCTTAAACAATGCCCCAAGGGCACTTGTTAGCCTTTCCCTAAAGTAAATTAAACTACCCTGCAACACATACAATGTTTGAATATAGTGCATATGCATGAATAGATCAGTGGTAAAAGAAACTAAGAGCAACTCCATACCACTCGCACATCATACTTGTCACCTATGACTAAACAACGTTTGTATCCCTCCAATGCCAGATTAAGAAAATTGTCCCGGTCATCCTGAGATGTTCAAAGACATGGAAATGACACATTATAAATTGAGGGATTTAAAGAATATATTTATCAGATTTTGTGATTTTGTTGCACACAGAATTACAAAAAATCCTTCATAACCGCTGAAACAAAATAGATACCTGTAATTTCTGGTCTTCTTCCTTATCCATAGCTACTTGCTTCTGTAATTCTTGGATTTTCATAGTGTAGTCAGTTTTCTCCCCCTATGTTATGTATTACAAGTGTTAGAGCATCAGAGAATACATACATGATAAAGAAAATGTTAGTAACTACCTTTGTTGAACTCCTGAACCTTTTAATGAGTGCTTCCAACTCTACTGTCTGTAAAATCAACAATATCATGATCAAGTAACTGCAATTAATGTCACTTATAACTTCATTATTTTTTAATTGACCCCAGTTTCTTTTTATTTCAAGGGTTAAATATGTTTTTGGTCCCTATAAAATTGGGACCTTTTAAGTTTAGTCCTTACTTAATTTTAATAGTTTTTTTAGTCCTTAAAAAAAAAAATCTGCACTCAGTATTAATCCCTCCTCAATTCAAATTTGTTTAATCTATGCTTAAACTCTTGAGTTTTTAAACAATTTTTTGCAGACGTGTTAAGAACATTACTAAAAGTTCCTCTGCAAAAAATTGTCGCAAAATTTGATTTCTACGTCTAGATTTTGTTAATTTTATCTTTAACTTTTGCCGTTTTAAAAAATTCATATTTAATTCATTTCATGTTAAAAAAATCTAAATTTTGGTAAATGAACCTGTCATAGTGTTCTAAACTTGTCTTTAAAAAATCATTCAAAAATTTAAGAGTTTAAGGATAATTAAACAAACTTTGTTGTAACAGGGACTAAAATTAGAAGTAATTTTTTTTTGTAAGGACTAAAAAACCTATTAAAATTAAGTAAGGACTAAACTTAGAAGTTCCCAATTTTATAGGGACCAAAAACATATTTAACCCTTATTTCAATTGGTAAATTAGGTACCTTATGCTTTCTTAACCGCATTGCTGATTGCCACTCATTAGAATTAAGTCTTTCTTCATGGCTCCTAAATAGAGCATCAGTATAGTGTGCAAGATGAAAATGAGTTTGACATTTCTTTTCCATGGCCTTCTTATCTGTACTTTTCACATCCTCAGCAATAGAGACTGCAGGTTTCAAATACTTCTCCAAAATTGTTCTTGAGCTGCAAGTTAAGATAAAAACAGGAGAAGACATGAACTCAAATGAGTCAGGCATCACAAGGGAGCATCCATTATTTAAACATTAAACAGAATTCAGTTTGTCCAATAACTTGCTAGATCTGGTCTCTGCCAGCCACTTCCCAATCAAGCGATTTACATCTGAAACCTCTTCATTACTTTGATAATTTTGTGATATGTACATTCCAAGGTTGATAGCCATCTCATTTTGACCTTGAGCACGAAAAAGCTTTGCTTCTTCAATCTGCCATCCAGAAGCAGAGCAAACAATTAGTACTGCCAAATCTATAATACTACTGCCGATTTCTTTCAAGCAATGTCTCGGTAAGAGGAAGAACTGAAGAAGTACTCTAGCACAAGTTAATGCCAATCTATAAGATGTATCCTTCACTGCATCCCACATCTCCCCAAGTTCATTTGTAATAGTGTTGAGGAACAAAGAGTAAGGCCCGACCCATATTCTAATATGATATTAGAGCTTATCCAAGGTTCATTGGGCCACCTGCTATCAGGTCACACTCTAGATGTTCAGGCTATCAGGTCACCACTATCTGGACACACTTCATATGTTCAGTCATGGGTGTGAGCAGAGAGGGGGTTAGGGGTGGAAATAGGATAAACCGAGCTAGGCTTTGTAAGGCCAAGACTGGTCAAAATATTCAAGGTCAGCCTAACCCAGATTATAATAGTCCCATCTCCATTTTGGACGAACTCTTTTGTCACTCTCCATGGTAGAGTCGACGCTAGGTTAGGATGGAACAGACCTTGCTCTGATACCATACAAAAAAAGACTTTCCTTTTGATGATCAAAACAATTATGTAGATGCTACAACTAAAAAAGGAAACAAATAATGATACATCCCTAATGCTAGTGGGACAGGACAGGAACACATGACTCTGACTGATTTCCACAATCTTCTACAGATTTCAATAGTAAATGAAAAAATAAAGGATTTTATAAGTTGAAGCATTTGAAATTGCTGAATCCAAAACCTAACGGTTAATAAGAAAATCACACTTGAGATACAATCATATTTCATACTCGTCTTCATTTGAATGTGAAGTGTGGTTCATTCAATTTGTACCCCAATGAACAGAAGCTATTGTCTATCACCAGGCCAATACACACACACACACAAAATCATATCAGCTCTCTTACCCTTCCAAGCCAATATAAAGATGAGCACTGCCCTTTGGTTCCAACACAAAGGGACTTAAATTCATGCAAAACACCAGCTGCTTGAGAAAACCTAGATCCCTGCAAAAATGGTGAATAGCATATAAGAAAAATAAAGTGGGATTGAATATGACATCATGATATTATCAAGGACCAGTTCTCATAAAAGCTTATGCTGTTAGCTAGACACTCACTGATTCAATAATTATTTTATCTATAACAGACTCTCTCATGGTGAAGCCCTTGAGCATGAAGGTTGAAAAAAACAATGCAGATGCCTACCTTATGAGAGTAAATTTAATTTTAATCAGAATGGAAGAGGCAAAGCATAGGATTCTGCAGCAATTGGTCAAAATGGTTCCAATAAAACCCTTAAAGCTCAAGTTGTTAATTCGAGGAATAGGAATGTTTTTTTTGTCATCTCCAACAATGACGATATACCTTATAAAGTATGGTAGCAGACTACATAAGATGTTGCAAAACACAATCTCCATAACTAAGCTTAACAATGGTATACCTTCCGAAGTGTCGTAGCAGACTGCAGAAGATGTTGCAACATACTATCTTTACAACTCAGAGTTTGAAGTAGAACTTGTCGAAATGGTATAAATGGTTCTAGCAAATTCATGTTCAGTTGCGTCCGTTGCAAAATTGAGCACCAATCCATATCCAACCATGACAACTAGTTGACAATATAAACATTGCAAGACATCAAAATCTATGATGAGCTCTGAAGGAATAACAAATCACTGTCTGAATACCACAACAAAAATAACCAAGCACTTTCCAATAGGCGAGGTCAACTACATGGATTAGCCATTAAATTCCTACCAGATACTAATCACTGTCTGAAATCTTAAAATATACTTTACGTAGTGAAAAGCAATGCACTCTTGCCATGAAAGGCTCAGACACAAAAAATACCTGTTCACTGGAAGGAATCATGGGCTCAAGAGACACATTTCGCTTCTGAAGAGAGAACTTTCTGATATCATCTTGGCAAGTTCTCCAGCGTAAATCCCAAGCCATGCCAAGATGATAAAGCATCTGTCAAAATGATCACATGGAAGAACACGAAAACAGCCTCATTAGTTTTAGTTTTATTTGTTTAAATACATATACGGATCAAATATTCTTTTTAAGATAAACATGTTTCTATATTCTACACATTTCTAGTGATAAAAAATTATCATGAATTTATACTCACATTTTCAAGCAAATCTACAAATTATTCTGTTAGCAAAAAAATAAACAAGAAAATACATATTCCACAGGAAGAAAGCTGCTATAATGATAAACCCATAGTGAATGTGTAAGGGAGAAGTGCCAGAGGTAGATGGGATTTGACAAGTGCCAGAGGTAGATGGGATTTGACAAGACCTGAAGGTTTATTTGCATGAAATGATTAATTTCCTTTCTTTAAATTATGATTGATTTACTGCTTAGTCTTTCTAGAACATCAAAATAAAACCAAAACTAATTCAAAGTTCACTACTTTTTATGTGAACCCGATAACTCCGACTTATCACCCAATATCAACTATAACAATAGAGCATAGATATAGTGGCAATAGATTTCGTGTTAAGGACCTAGAATTTGGATAAACTGGTACCTGGAGTCTGATGATTGTCAAATAAATGTACTCGGTACTCTCTTCACTTGCATGAGAAACGGACCACACAAGCTCCTGTAACACAACATTTTTAATTGCCTGAAGTCCTCAAGCACATCAACACAACTGATGAAACAAACATTACCTGCTTTGAATCTCTCAGCTTTCTCTGGAAATCAATTAAATCACCTTCCTGGAGTGCCCTTAAACAACTGAATTTAAAAATTATTAGACACGCTGTGCATGAAAAAAATTCTAATGATAGAAAATTAGAAATTGACTTTCATTGAAAATTACAGCTGCTGCACGGTGCAGCGGTTGTGGGGACTGTTAGATCTAGAGAGATATAGTAGTGTGCCCTACATATTTCTGCAAGTTACCCGATACACATACATTCATTAACACCAAAAAAGAGATATAGAATATGGATAGATAATGATGTTTCTAAACGTCTTCTACTGCAAAAATTCAAATTTTTTTTGAAGAAGCTAAACTAGCCCACCCAAATTGGCACCGGAGAGAATCGAACCTAAGACCTCGAGGAGGAGCACACTCCCAGGTCCCAAGCCAATACCATCAGGCCAACCCAAGTGGGTTTCAAAAATTCAATTTTAATACATTAAGTGGACAGTAGAAGAAAAAAAGAAAAGAATTTCAAAGATAAGGAATAAGCCATACTATCAAAATTAATCAATCATGACCAGCAACCTATACACTCAACTATTGCCACAATGTATTAACTTGGGAATGCAGTCCAAGGTTCATGTTCACACAGAAACAGAGGGGTTTGAGTTCATACAAAAGCAGTATTTGGTTTCCCAACTCAAGGGTCCACAACAGCACAATTAAAAACTAATTAATTACATACCACATTAATTGAATAATATTTACCCAATACAAACGAGGGAATTATTCACTTTCTTAAGGTTTTTAACATATAACAAACGCAGCTTCTTAATTTACAGTTATGAATAAATGCAGATTAATTTACAGGTATCAAGTGAGAGGAGTGTTTTATTGTGAGAGGTGAGAGGATTAAATAACCACCATCAGATCAAATTGAATGGTTAAGATTAAATTGACTTAAAAAACATGTGTGCCACTGTGTATGCCATTACTTTACATCTTCTTTGGCGAACTCCATCACGACCTAATTTATGTACCACTCATACAATTAACTCAATTTTTTACGGGTTTTTCAATCAAATTAGTAAAAGGATTCGATTCGCTTCAATGGCCATCTATATTAATATGTTGAGTTTTAAAGGGTTATGTCAATTTTGATTTCATGCATATTTGGTTTCCACCAAGCGTGCTTCCATGGTAATATGACGATGCTTATATCTACTAATTGTCAAAACACTATACAAATAATAAATTAACAAAATTTATAGTTTCAAAAATAAAGAAAATATAGATTTTTGGCTTTGTTTCAAGAACATTCAATTAATTACAAGAAACATGACACCAAAAAAATTAGGGATAACAAGGTAGGAATATGAATTCGAGAAGTGAGTTTCAGAAACGTAAAAACTTCAGATGGAGAACGAGTGGAGTTGATGTGCGAAAGAGAAGGAGTTTTAGATCTGAGTGATGAAGTTCGAGAGAGAAGACAAAAAGGGATGCATACAGCAGACGTGTTTTAAGACAATTTAATCCGAACCATTCCATTTTATCTGATGGTGGTTATTTAATCCTCTCACCTCTCAACATATATAGAAAAAGAACTTTCAATATAGACTCAACAAACGAAAACAGCTAACCTTACCTGTGCAAATTTTCATTAAACTGATCATATTTGATGTTTTGAGTTGGAGGAAAACTAGTTCCTACACACGGTAAAGAGAAATCCCAGTTCCCAGCACGCCAGGCTGCCTCATATTGCAATTCAGCAAATTCTCTGTCATGCCGAAAATCTTCCTTGCTTGATGTCAACCCTTGACAATACATGTCAAGCACATGCGTGCAGCCGATCTGCTGCAATGATCTAATCAACCCTTTGTAAGCTCTACTCTGCCTCATCTCAACCTCTGAGGCAATATATGAAGATTTTGCTGGTTCAGCATGTTCCAGTGACAAACTTCTCGAACTGCTATCCTTTGGTAATAAGACACCTGATTGAACTTGCAAATCATAATACTCAAGAGCCTTTCCCCAGTTTCCCTCATGCTCGAACGTGATTACTTGGGAAGTCAACTATTATTGGCAATATAAAAGAAATTAAGAAGTATAAGGAAAAAATCAAACAAATAGCACTGTAAAAAAAGACTAAATCCAGAGAAGCTAGGAAAATTGTATTCTTCAGAAAATTGAGTACACCAATTAGTCAAACCATATCCTCACAAGTTGAATTTAATAGGCCTGCACCTAAAGCCAAGTTTAAGCTTTTCGGATAATTTGCCTCCTGGCAACATATTACTCAAGCATTCAGTCATGAGATAAAAAAACAAGGAGAAATCATGCTCACAAACCTTGTGAGACTGAAGGATTCCGTATAAGCTATCAGGTTCATTGATTCTAGTGACTGCCGAAACGAGTACTTCAATATGATCAGGCAACTGATATGAAGGAAGCAATAAAAAGAGAAAAAGATGTCATTGGTTACGGGCATGAACATGAACCAAGGCAATCTTCACTAGCAGTTTACAAATTTATATCTATCCCAAGCATCTAGTTTACCTATATCGAAATGAAATGACCTAAATAGTGTAATGTATAATATAGTCTGAAGTAAATAAAAGGAAAAGCATCCCATATAAAAATATTCAGTACACAGCTTACCGTTTCGTTATGAGAGAAATCTGGACCTCCAACAGTCATAGTTTTGAATTGCTCTTCACACCAGTGTTCCACATACATCACTGAAGTAAAATATGATCCACAACTCTATAATGACGAGAAACACATGTAGTCAAAATTTATATAAACAAATTTGAAGGAGAAGAAAGGAAACATATAATATAAGAAACAAAAGTGAAAAAGAGAGAGAAAGAGAAAGTGCAGACAATCTGCCACTTACAACTGCTGCCTTGGCAACAGGTAGATAATCAATTGAAAGCCAATAAACCTTGGAAAATATAAGAAAAGATAAGAAGTGTTAATTCAATTTGAAAGATTTGGTAAATATAAGAAAAAATAAGTAGTGTTAAATTCAATTTGAAACAAATGTATTTGCAGTCTCTAGGTTCAAATTCTTCAGGAAACAATTAACTCTTCGAAGGCAAAGTGCAAGGGAGTCAATACTTTCTCCCATGAAGACGGTGATTCTGACAAGCCACTTGAAATAACAGCAGATTGTCTCTGTCTCGCTTTTGCAGGAGTGGACCGAGATTTTGAGCTATAATTTGGAGTTCTTGAATTCTGCAGAATCACACCACAATTACAACCTATCTTATCCAACCCTCAAAGTAACAGTTATAAAGGTTAAATATATTTTTCGTCCCTACAAAGTCACTATTTTCATTTCTAGTCCCTACGGAAATTTCCGTCGAAGTTTAATCCCCAATATATTTTCTATTAACACTTTTTCTCCCTATTGTTAACTCTCTGCACAGCCACTATCAAAGATTTGCAAACCGAGGTAGCAAACCTTAAAAACGAAATTTAATCTAATCATTGTTGGTTGAAAATAAGGTGTTGCCCAACTCTTATACCCGCCAATCCAAGTGTGACTTCAGACATATGTCTCGTTATTTTTTGTTTTTGTTATAAATCAATTGGAAGCCATTGTTTCATTATGATATGGGGGTCATACAGTTGAAATATTTCCTAGTATCTATTATTGTGAACCTATTAGATTTTATATTGGACCTAACTCATCCTTACAAAACCAGCTTGTAAAGAGAGGGCTGCCCAAGCTTTATAAATAGAACACCGGCCATATCTCTAAGAAATGTGGGACTAAGTCCACCCCTTCAAACCTCACACAATGAAGGTGCTGAAGGTTGCAATGAAGGCAACTCAAATGTCGCAATAGGGCGGCTAGGGAATGCTATGAACGCAGAATTTCCAACAAAACCCATGATTCAAAACAACCCAAATTAATATCATGAAAAGAGTTTCTCTAATAGTTTTACCACTTCAATTATTGTCTTCTTATGTTAAGAAAAAACCTACCCTACTTGGCCTTTCTTAGCAGCAAGGAGATGAAGTAATTAATAAATTATTTTGTATATAATCTTTGGCGGAATGGATGGAGGTGTAGACAACGCAAATGGACAGAGGTAAGGCACAAATGCAGAATGAACTCCAAAGGAAAAAAAAGATCTCGTGGCCGGGTGGTTATATGAGGGGAGTGAAAATGCTGAATGCATTTCAGAAAAATATATGGCAAGGCGCTCGTAATACCAAAGAAATGTGATAAGAGGGAAGAAGATTTGTCTGTAGAAGGTACCGAGACATGATAAGGGGGATGGAGGTCTACAAAACGAACCATGATGAAGATGATGGATTATTAAATTTGGGGATTTTGTTACTTGAGATCCCTAAATTTTAAAAATTAAATTATAAATTAACAATTATTTATTTTATTAATATTTTTATGAGTTGGATATTGCTAGGTCATTTAAAAGTGGCAAAATTAAATAAATAGTCCCTTAACTTAATTTTAGGTAACGTTTTAGTCCTTTATCTTTTTATTTTCCCAGTGTAGTCCTTTATCTTTTTAAAACATTACACAATTAACCTTTTAAGTAAATTCTGTTTGATTTTCTGTTGAAAAAAACCCCAAGTTATCTTCTTCCTCCTCCATGTTAAATAGCAAGAACCTGCAACTTAAAATCTAACTCAAAAATTGCAATCCATGGCTTCATCACTCATAGGAGGCTCACACACCCAACCCTTTTCTTGCTCCTTCGCCTCCAGTGGAAATCGCCAGCCACATGAATGTTTATGTGGGTTAAAACATATTGTTTGAACAGTGACGAAAATGGGTCCCTATTAATGTACTTCTGTATTGACCATTTGAACATATCACAATTGAACAAAAATCACAGTTGAACACAATTGAACAGGTTAGTTTGTTTCAATTGGTTTCAACATACAACCAATTCAACAAAATTCAACATGTTTTTAGATATGGAGTTCTTCAATTATATAATAGAGCTCCATTCATTGATCTGTCATAATATGGAGTTCTTTCATTACATAAAACTAGATTATAAACCATAATATGGAACTTAGCGATTACATAAGTCAACCAAAATATGGAACATAGCCATGACAGGTAATTTGTGTTTCGTGTTCTGCGTTTTCCTTTCTTGTTTCTGGGTTTTCCATAATGTGTTTCTAATTTGTGTGAAAGATTAAAGGGTTGTGAAGAGAAAATAGAAAAATAAAAGAATAATACAAATTATGTTTTTTTTAACAGAAGTTTAATGGAAGGCTAACCTTGAAAATATTTAAAAAGATAAAGGACTAAAACGTTACTTAAAATTAAGTTAAGGGGCTATTTATGTAATTTTGCCTTTAAAAGTCCACATGGACTTCCATCAGCCACATGTGCAAGGAGTTAACATCAAGGACCAAAAGCGCAAACAAAAAGTATATTGGGGGCTAAATTTCGAAGAAATTTTGTATGGACTAGAACCAAAAGTAGTGAATTTTGTAGGTCCAAAACACATATTTTAACCCTTTAATTTAATATTTATCAAGAATATATTTTTTGCTTTACATGAAATTTTTAATTAATTTCATTTTTTTATTGATTACTTTAGAAGTTTAATTTAAAATGTTCTAAGTGCAAGGTAAGTGTGAGTTTTAATGCTTATATTATGTGTGGGGTGCAGATTTATCCCTTTGGGTTCGAGCCACATTTAGGTAAAGCTAACCCATCTATACCCACCTAATTGCCAAGCTAACTAACACCATCAGACCCTCAGATATGGTGTCCTAGAAACCCTTGATTGCTAAGTAGATTGGTATTTAAATATAGGTGAACAAAATTATCTTGATATAACTTAACGATATCACTACTACTATAGCTGGATGACGGATAAAATATCTCTTTAGGTTTCGGACCTGAGTTTAAAGTTTAAACTTCATCACCTATTGGAAACAATCAAAAGCACTTTCTATTTTGCATTGAATTTAGAGCCCGTTTGTTATAGCTTTTTTAATGAAAAAATCACTTTTTTTAAACAAATAATCACTTTTAAGAGTTTTGCATCTGTTTGTTACAAATTTTTAAAAAAATCAGAATCTAAAAAAAATCTAAAAACAGCTTCAAATGAGAAGCTGTTAAGAGCAGCTTCTAAAAAAATAGATTTTTTTTAGAGGAGAGAGAAAATATGATTTAAAAGATTAAACTAATTTT
>Ga0228710_1001140_pt1 | contig 38709 bp, 23 predicted proteins | sample MedpolnodulmetaG_FD_177995 | JGI IMG/M metagenome (GOLD analysis project Ga0228710, IMG submission 177995) | Root nodule microbial communities from Medicago polymorpha collected in Santa Monica, California, United States - pink nodules | ecosystem: Host-associated > Plants > Roots > Nodule...
AAAAAAAAAAAAAAAACATAATAATCTTGTTTGCAAAAACTCAAATCTTTTTTAAAATAAATCAACTTAATGAATCGTAACTTCAAGTTATGTTTTATTTCCCAAATAGAATTTTCATTTTCTTTTAGAATTAGAGAGGATAAGCTGAAACTTACTAGCTTCATGTCTAAGTGTCCCAATTGCAATAGATTCTTATAAGCCGAAGATGAATGATACCAGCCAAGACTGACGGTAGGGCACTATGGAATTTAAATGGGAAAAAAATTTCCTAACTTGAAATTGGTTGAGACTTTGACTGCTAGAGTGTTTTCTTCAATAGTTCTCATGAATTACGTTCAGGCTTGTGAATTTATTTTTTCATAGGATGTCCTTTTCAAAATATGTATTCAAAGTAGGTTTAGAGAGTTCTCTTATATTACTTTTATTTCCATAGTGTGTCAATAATCTATTTACCTATGCCTTGTTAATCTAGATGTACTATATATATAAGCTGCATTTTACCCTCTTCCCACGGTTTTTCTTAAAAATCACACAATTAGGAGGTTTTTAAGAATCACAGATGGGAAAAGAAGCTCTTTGAATTGTGGGCAGTTCAGTCTACCAAGGCAGAGAGATGAATCGTCTCAAATAACCAGACAGCATCATGAATGACTCCTAATTTTGGGGAGGCAAGTTCAGGATAAGCTTCCTGCACAAAGTGAAATAACTGCATTTATCAAGCAGTCAAGTACCGAAACACCATGCAGAGAGAGTTATGGATACCAAACTAATTAACAACTCGGAGCTTGGTTAATAAACCAAAGCCAATGTTGCCAGATTCCCCAGACTAATAAAGCTTGTTTCAATTATTAATAAATAGTATAGAACGAACAGATAAATACATCACGGAAGTGTCCAAGTGACAACTATCCTTATTACAAATATCCTAAATAATGAAATTACAAGATGAATAAGATTATGAAACAAGCAAACATACACTGGGAAAGTAGTCCACAAATTCCAACCATCCCAAACTGTGTGCAACACAAGTAATATTTTGCCCAACCAAAAGTAAAAAATGGTATAGGAATCACAACATCTACGGGTTCTTCTTTTGGACTAACTGAACAGGCTCGAAAATGAGGCACTCAAAACAGACTTAACCTTTATTATATTTATGATGGATAGAACAAATGCGGACTAGGCGAGAAAGCAAATAAACAAATCAATTGCCCATGACATTAGGCGCTGATTGAGCAGGAGACTAAGGCAGTATGCAAACTTGTCTGATCATCAATTACCAGCATCTCGGCTGTAAAACTGGTCAAGAGTCTTGGCTGGTATACGATGAAGAAGTTCACGGGGGAAAATCCGGAGTAAGGTCCATGCAAGATCTAGAGACTGGAATATATTGCGGGTGTCGTAGGCTCCCTGGGCAACAAACTTCCTCTCAAACTTGTCCAGAAATTCCAGATACAACTGTTAATAATATGGGGGAAAATAAGTTTCATTAATACCACTTCAAGGACAATTTCACTATATCAAACGAAATATCTCGAGAGAAAATTAGTAGATACCAGGTCCTCAGATGAAAGTGCTTCTTCTCCAACGACAGCTTTCATTGCCTGGACATCCTTTCCAATGGCATAATTTGCATACAGCTGAACAGAAATAAAATAACACCGTTAAGATAGTTTTTTTTTTTTGCAACACACACCAATAAAATAGTTTACATATAAAAAAGAAAACTACACAGGGAACAAACAAGAAGAGACCTGGTTGGACACATCAGAATGATCCTTTCTAGTCATTCCCTCCCCAATAGCACTCTGCAGTGGTGACCAATGATACATCATTAGAGTGTAAACCACACGCCTTTTGATTAAGAAACATATGTTTACCACTTGACAGAACTTTGAAATCAAACAAGATTAATTTTACCTTCATCAACCGAGATAGTGATGGAAGAACATTGATTGGTGGGTATATCTGCTCAAGAAAAAAAAAGAATAATGCTTAGAATGTTTACCAGGTCACTTAGACTGATTGTATACCAATCTCATACAATTCATCAGGGATCATATATATTTCATGGCATTCAAACTTGATGTATCAATGAAAATTGAAATCAAAACATTTCAAACTATTTGTTAAAGCCAAGAAAAGAAAGAGAATTGAAAAGTTGAAGAACAGACCAAAATTTTCAGAGAGAATACCGAATCCCACTATATAATACAAGCCAATGATTAACTGCTTTTATATTTAATATATCAAATCGAATTATATTAAATATTATGATGCACTCTGCACCAAATTCTCTCGTAATAATCAGTAACTAATCCAACATGGTTTATGGCATTCATCACACCAGAAAGCTTCAACATGACCCACCTGTCTATTATGCAACTGCCTATCGATGTATATCTGCCCCTCCGTAATATATCCGGTAAGATCAGGAGTTGGATGTGTAATATCTATACAACAGAAGTACAAGAATCGTGATCATTCAGCATTGAGATTTGAGAACCTTTTATCCAAAACAGAAGACAAAATTCATTATTTCTTTACCATCATTTGGCATGGTTAGAATTGGAATTTGGGTAATTGAGCCTTTACGCCCCTCAATTCTTCCGGCACGTTCATAAATTGTTGCAAGATCTGTATACATATAACCAGGATAACCACGTCTTCCTGGCACCTCTTCTCTGGCAGCAGATACCTGTAGGATCAAGAACAAGAAGGTGTCGCGCAAATTGTGAAGAAACTAAATATTTTTAAGTTACTTATCATACTACACGAATATGTGTAATATTTAGAAGTATGAAATTTTAATCCTCTAAAGAAAAATACAGGAGAATGGTAAAAGCAGTAAAAGGTTATTCTAATCTCTTCTTTCAATTCAATGATTATTTTTCCTAATAAATTACAGTTGGTACATTACCTCACGAAGAGCATCAGCATAAGAACTCATATCTGTGAGTATCACGAGAACATGCTTGCCACATTCATAAGCCAGATATTCAGCAGTAGTAAGAGCAATACGAGGAGTGATAATACGTTCAATTGTAGGATCATTTGCCTACAGTAAATCCCAATAGCAATTGTACAGACATGTAAGAAACAGGGTAAGAAATAAAAATTATCGGTTGATATCTCATTATAATTTTTTTAATAAGGGGGAAAAACATATGTATCACATTGTGTTCATCAAAAACAATATGTTGATCCATTAAACAAAATAATGAAGTTATGCATAATTTTTATAACAAAAACTAACATTTAACGTTTTTAGAAAATTTTAATTATTTTTCCCTTCACTTCGCATGTGTTTGGTTTTGGTTAACGGGCCAAATACTAGTTCTACATTAAAGATGGACATATTACCTCTACATATATATCTCTTGATGAATATGTTAGATTTAAATACAGAGAACAAAATGTAATAATTTTATGTTAGCTCCCCAATCCCCAAAGAAAAATGAAGAATCAAACAAAGACTATATTGTAAGTTAGTTCCAAGCATTATGAGACATTTATTTTATTTAACTTGTAAGCCATTCAACAATCAATACTGGAAAGGAAAAATTCAAAAATATGAAACCAAAATTACCAGAATAAAGGGGAATTAAAGAATATGTGAATAAAGATTTTAAAGATTACCAAATTAAGGAAAAGGGTCACTCTCTCCATTGAGCCATTCTCCTCAAAGTCACGCTTGAAAAACTGTGCAGTCTCCATGTTAACTCCCATGGCTGCAAAAACAATGGCAAAATTGTCGTCTTCTCCTCCTCCCTGCATAAATCAAGATTTGTAAGAAAAACCACCTTACTCATATTACATAAAGTATGGAAGTAATAAATTTAAGTAAATGACTATGCAAAATTAGACCTCTTAATCTAAGGTAATAAGAAGCAATATGTATATCTATAAGCAATATCACAAGTGAGGATACCTCAAATTAGTCATGTCAGTTTCTTCATAAGAGTTGTCGGAAATACCATAGTGATGGTGATTAATATGTCAATAGGAATAAAGGGTGCTAATAATAGATATGTACTTTGAGTTTGCTTTATGTTATCATATTGCATTGTGCTTGTTTTATGGTTTGACTGCTTTTGTAAAGGTGGTTTTACTTTTAATCTTCCTTCAGCGCTGTAACCTTATCACATTTTTTATTCCCAGGTCCTATCTTATAATATTTCTTTTCTTATCCATCATCAATAAGGAAAATCCAAATGAAACACAGATCACAATCAATTTCCAAAAGTCATACAATTCAGGAGCATTTTTTTTATCAAGTACAATTAAAGAGCATTTAACATATTTCATAAAGTGCAATTTAGTAATTTATCTATACCTCAAGAAGATTATCAGACTTCTCTAGTCGCTTGACTAAGCCAGCCTGACGACAAATCTGTGCAGCAATTTCATTATGGGGGAGACCGGCAGCTGAAAATAGAGGGATCTTTTGACCTCTAGCAATAGAATTCATGACGTCAATTGTAGATATTCCTGTCTGTATCATCTCCTCGGGATAGGTTCTCTCACTAGGGTTGATGGAACTTCCTGAATAATTAGAAATATATTAGAATTTAGAAGTAAAAAAAAAACAGACATAAACAAACATGCAGTAGTAGTGCACAGCAGAAGCTAAATACCTGATATATCCAAGTAAGCCTCAGGTAAAATTGGCGGACCATTGTCAATTGGTTTTCCAGAACCGTTAAATATCCGTCCAAGCATGTCCAGTGATACAGGAGTTTTTAACACCTACGGATATAAACAAGAGACAGAGGAAGTCAGAGGTGGAATGAATTCCACTATAGTAAAAGCAAAATGTTAAAGAAAGCCAAGCAAAACCAATTTAAAGGAAGAACTTTTATTTCAATTCAATAACCAAATACTTGGTAAATTGCAGAGGAACAGAGGATGGGCTAAATCTTGTGAAGTTAATCACCTGAGAAATTCCCCCTCCAGAACAAACTAATAGAATAGTAATCAGGAGTGAACCTTGTGATTACTAGAATTTCAATTCGACACAATTCCTCCCCTATTTTCTAAGCAAATTTAAGCTTTCAGTTTCCACAGTTTCTAGGTTTACATGTATAATATCACAAAATCGAAGTACTCATTCTCCACTACAAAATTTCAAGTTAAAACGCAAAAAACAAATGCATAATGCAAAATTTATCCATTAACCAAGATGACATGCAACACAGTCTGAAGGGGGATAACAGCAGTTTTGGCATGCTTAGGGGATAGTTACAATTGGATTTATCTTCTTTATCATTATCTGGGACGGTTTAGTAGGTAGCAGTTTAAAAGGATAGCCAACCATCAGCTCAATTACGTGTTTTCTATTGACAAAGCAAAATATTATGTGTTTTCTATTGACAAAGCAAAATATAGCTCGCAAACTAACAGCTAATGCATTATTTAGGTCCTGCGTAATCCAAATTTCATTGAGATAAGACAATAAACAGCATATATTTTTATGGGAAAAAATCAATAAAATTTGCATTCATTATATTACGTTAACTGTTGAATGTAGAGTGAGAGAATTGTATTAAGTAAGAGCATGTACCTCTCCAGTAAACTGTACGGTCGTAAATTTATTGTCAATCCCAGATGTACCTTCAAATACCTGATCAATAGTTTTTATAAAGTCAGTAAACTATAAAATGACGTTAACGGTCTTAGCAGAGTAGTAAAACTAGACAGTGAAAAGCTAGAAAGAAAAAAAAAACGCAGCTACGTGAATAAAGCAGACAACGATGGAGGTGCATTGTTTAAGAATGCTACTCAGAAGCTCGGAACATTTTGGTTATTATTATGCATTAAAAACAAACACAGAAATATTAATTAACTCAAAAGATAGGAGGCAAGTACAGATGATGGTTATGCATGCTGAAGGTGCTCACCTGAACAACAGCCTTTTCGCCATCAACCTCGAGAACTTGTCCACGCCGGGTAGTTCCATCGCCTAAACGAATATTGACAATCTCTTGATATTTGGGTCCCTGATGCAGTTGACCAACGTAAAATTTAGTCACACTAAGAAAAATAAAAATATCAGAACATTCAATAAGAATATCAGCAAGCAGACTGTCAGTATCGTTACCTTAACTTTCTCAAGAATGACCAATGGTCCGGCAACTCCAGACACAGTCCTGTATTCTGTGCCATTAATAAACAAACAAACACATAATTTAGGATAAACTAAATAACAACAGAACAAATACCATAAGTTATCAACGCAGATTGAAAAATCAAGAAGTCTTGCATGCAAAATTTGTTTTTTATAGATAATAGCAAGCATTTAAATGTCTTTTTATTGATTTATCAATGGCTATGTATACACACACCCACAGGGTATCATAATGCAGTAGAAAATTAACATGCCACGCAAACCAATAAGACACGTACCCATTCCTATCTCCAAGGTGCCGTCGTCATTGTCGCTAGCATTCTGAGCCACACCCATCTTAGAACTTCAAACAATCAAAAAATACAAATGAGAAGCACGACTAAAGCAGCACAGATTCCATCAATCATTAAGACAGCGGGAACAACAAAAAAAAAAAAAAAAAAAAACAAGTCTTATCCTACTAAGTGGGTTCCACAATTTTCAATTGTATAAACCATATTTCTATTCAACTCATTAAAATCAATACAGATGAAAAAAGAATATACTCTTAATCATAAAGCAGTTCTTCAAGCGTCATCACAGTAATTTTCAAAGCTTATGTCAATAAGTGCGAGTTTGATTGAAAATTAGAGAAACGCAATCAAACAAAAATTGATCTGATTGGTTAAAACATAGTGTAAAATTTTGAACCTATTGCAAATGCTAATTTATTATCGGTTCTTCACAAAATCATACATGAATGAGTAAAAAATAAAATCTAAAAGTCTCCACAGTGAATCGAAACTAAAAAATATAGAATGAAATCAAATAACTGATTCAGAGATCGGAGTTCATGTGTACTCTTAATCTAACTTAAAATCTGGATTGATCCAATTGAACTCAGAAACAATGGAATTAGCACAAAATAAAGAATCAGAAGCAATAACGATAACGATAATCTTAATTAAAAATTGAAGGAAGTATGGTTTTATTATAGAGATCGGAGTGTAAATTAGTTGCATACTGAGATTTGGCGAAATCGAGAAACGAAGAAGAATTGGATCGGAAGAGAGAAAATGACGTACCTGTGCTGTGGTTTTCGATTGATTGGTGTGGGTGATGAAGTAAATAGATCTAATGGACCAAACAATTTAACAATTCGTGACTATCATTACATCTATTTTATTTTATTTTGACATCTCATTGTTTGTTTAAATAAAAAAGATTTTTTTTTTAGTACGATAAAAAAACACAAAATAAATTATTAAATTTTTTAATTAATATCTAAATTATTGAATGTAAAAATCGTCTTTATTTTAATTTGTAACTAACGGATATTATAATAAGTCCATTTGTTATAATATTTTAAGAAATAAATCAATTATTTTAAATATAGAGCTCGTTTTTATAGATTTTTAAGAAAAAAAATCACTTTTAGAAAAAAAAATAATAATCACTTTTAAGAGTACTTCGTTTGTTTGTTATAACTTTTCAAAAAATCAGAATCTAAAAACGGCTTCACATGAGAATATGTTAAGAGTAGCTTCTCAAAAAAAAAATTAGAGGATAGAGAAAATAAAGATCAAAATATTAAACTGATTTTGTAACAAAAAAATCTCTTTTATATAGTTGTATCAAAACAAACTAAATTATTTTTAAAAAAGTGATTTTTATTACGATAAACAAATAATTTAATGTCAAAAATCGTTTTTATTTTAATCTGTAACAAACGGGTCCATAATCACTTTAAAGGTATTGTATCTGTTTGCTAAATATTTTTTTTAAAAAAAATGAGAATCTACAAAAACTCTAAAACAACTTTAAATGAAAAGTTGTTAAGAGTTTTTAAAATAATCACTCTAAATTATTGAATGTTAAGTTTTTTTTTTTTTAATTAGCAAACGGGTCGTATATGTAACATTCATCTATTCTCTAACTATAAAACTTAATTACTTGGTACCTCGACATTTTTTTTACCATTTTGTATCCGTTGTAACAAAAAAAAAACTTTTGAAAAGAGAGGGAAAATAAGTGTCGTCAAAATATTGAAGTAATTTTGTAACAAAAAATATTGTTTATATAGTTATATATATGGTTAAATATGTTTTTGATCCCTATAAATACGTCAACATTTCATTTAAGTCCCTCTAAGAAAAATTCTTCAACTTTTAGTCTCCAAAAAATTTTCATCTTCACTTTTGGTCACACCTTTAAAATAAACTCATATGTAGAATTCATATTTTTGAATAAAATATTACATTAAAATTTATAATATTGTAAAAATCTCTTCCGATTAAAATTAGAATCACACACACGTGTGTATATGTATGTATATATATATATATATATATATTTCTCTTTCAGTTTACATTTTTATTCCTTTCTCAAATAAAATAAAAAATCGAACACCTTGCATTTTGTATATTTCATATTTATACATTGAAACATTTACCTCAATTTTTATCCCCATTTCCTGATGTTGGTGTTTATGGAACCACAATGTGTTGCTTGATGTTACAAGGACAAGTGAAATGTTTTGTTCAAATATATATGGTTCTATAAATATGGTTGTTCCTTTAATATATAATAAAGGTGATCATACGACATGTGACGATTCAGGTTAAGATTGAGAAATATTTATAGATGCGTGCACGAGTGGCAATGATGAAGTGGATGTAGATTACTAACCCTTTTCAGCGACACATAATTCTATTATCCCTCTTAATATAAGAAAAGAAGATGTTGTGGAAAACTCATCTTTGCTTTTTTTTGCTTTTCTGCCACATCATTGATTTTAGGGTAAAAAGTGTCCAAATTTTACTTTTTACTACAAGATGATGTCATGTGACTAAAGTGATGTCTTTGGTTGGTACTTTTTCAAATTCACACTACATTTGATTAAATATGCTCAAACATTTTGGTTAGATACCATATTATTTTTAACATTATGACAACTATTACATTTCCTAATGTATGAACCAAAACCTCAATTCAAATTCATTTTTTTTCCCTCTCTTCACTTGATTCTAATCCTATAATTTACCTCCCTCTGATTTGATTTTCAAATTTCATTCTCTTCCCTCACTTCAAATAACTTCTTCTTTCTCTCACTTTCTTTTTATCATTTTCATTAACTAACTTTTGTCTCTTCTCCATTTCTTTGATCTTTCATTATCTTTACTCCGTTTTTATTGTCTGATCAATTGAATAAACAAAACTACTTTATGTGTAAAAAAAAAGTCTAGGTCAATAAATAAACAAATACGAAAAAATATCCATGTGTGTGTGTGTATATATATACACACTTTCATGGGTAAAATATATACACTTTCATGAGTAAAATAAGAAGCGAAAAAACAAATAGATTTTTTTTACTAGGCGAAAAACAAATAGATGAAACAAATTTTCTTCGTAAAAAACTTGTAACAAATAAATTAGAAAATATAGTAGAATTAGTCATTTTTCTTTCATGTGTAAAAAAATAAATTAGAGAAAAACATTTGGAACAAAAAAATAATCATGCAAGATACATAAAAACACGGTTTTGTTGTTGTTGTTCTGATTGTAGTAAGAGACCATAAATATGTAAAAGTTAGATCTAGAAATAACTTTCATGTGTAAGATTTTTTCCCACGATTTTCTTCTTTATCTATTTATATGAAGAAAAAAATAATGAGTAAATCGGAAAAAAAAAATTAAGAGGAAGATGTTATCCTTTATTTTTAAGAGAAAAATTGAATAATTTTCACTGATTTGAATAAAGATGTATTCTTTTTTATATGCATAGTATGACCCTTTTTTAGTTAAATCATAAGAAGAAAGAAAAATATTTTCTAACAACAAAATCATTTTTTTCCTTAATCATATTATCCTCTTTTGATTTAGTGATCTACAACAACAATTCTTACATCTATTGAAAATACAATATAGTCAGTCACATCTAATTCATCTTTTGATAACAAGTCATCACAGATACAGATTTTAAAATAATTAATATACACGAGACAAGTCATCACCAATACATATTTTAAAATTTTAATTATCCACGAGACAAGTTATCAATCCCAAAAAGTTAAAAATAAGAATTATACACAGGATATATTGTAACTAGTAAATTTTTGAAATGATTATTACACACATGTTAAGTTGGCAAACATATTCTAAAATTATATAAGTGATACTTATTTTTTTGAAGTAGCTAAAATGAAATTATTTATAACCAAACAAATTTACTTTCCCTACACAAGGAGCTCTAGAGAGAAGCAAAGAAAAAAAATTGTTGATAATTATCATACACTTGAAAAGCTGTCGTTGCTGAAATTATACAATATAAAAAAGTCTACACAATATAAGAAAGGGATAAGTTGTCACTACTAAAAAGTTAAAAATAATAATTATACACAAAACAAGATGTCATTGATAAATGTTTAAAATACTTATTATACACATGATAAGTTGGCAAACATATTATAAAATCATATAATTCGATAATTATTATACACTTAAAAAGCTGTCGTTACTAAAAATCTATACAATATAAAAAAGTCTACACAATACAAGAAAGAGATAAGTTGTTACTTCTAAAAAGTTAAAAATAATAATTGTACACATGACATATTGTCATTGATAAATTTTTAAAATAATTGTCATACACTTAAAAAATTGTCCCTACTAAAAGTTTTAAAATTATTATTATACACGGGACAAGTCGTCACAGATAAAAAATTTAAAATAATTATTATACACAGGACGAGTCGTCACTATACATGTGACATGTTCTCTTTGATAAAATATTGAAAGTAATTATAATACACGGACCGTGTTATCATCGATATAAATTTTAAATTAATTATTATACACGGGACAAGTAATCGTTGTTACATTTTATAAAATTTTAAAATAAAATTATTATTAGATATAAATTTTAAAATAATTATTATGCATGTGACAAATGATTACTAATACATATTATAAAGTTATTATTATACACGAGATAAGTTATCACTATTAAATTTTCAAAATAATTATTATACACATGACAAATTGATAAACATATTCTAAAATTATATTAGTCAATATTTGTTTAGGAAAAAAATTATATAAATTGATATTATTATTGTTTAAACTTGCATGTAAAAAATTCTGAAATTATATAAATCATTCAAACCAAAGTCGGTATCCGTGCGGATGCACGGGTATCTTACTAGTTATAACTGATAATGCTAGTAATCATATCATAGTCGTTGTTCAAACATTGGCGCCAATTTTTGCAACAAAATGACAACTATGAAGTGAGTTCAAGTTACAAATCCTTTTTGACTACATATAATCTTGTTGTTGAAATCGATAGTGCCAGTAGTCATGGTGGTGGTTCAAACATTGGTGCTACATATAATCATGTTATTGAAACTGACAGTGTTAACAATCATAGCGGTGGTTCAGACATTGAGGCTACATATAATCTTGTTGTTTAAATCGTATGTGCTCACAGTCATGGTAGTGGTTCAAACATCGATGTTACATATAATCATGTTATTGAAATCAATAATGTTACTAGTCATAGTGAGGGTCCTAACATTGGTACTAGTTGCTAAGTGAAGGAGCTCAAATCAAAAGAGAAGAAGCCGAAAGTTACAAGTTAAAGAAGTCGAGTGTAAAGAAGTCAAGGATCATGAGTCAAAGGTGAGAAAATTCTTGTATTTTTTATCCATAGCTAAGGTTTTAATATGATCTTATGGCATGATAATGAATGATTGGTATATTAATGTAGTTTTAATTTTTCAAGTATACAGCAAAAAATACAGGATCAATATTCTAACAGACATTGAAGGGCACTTACAAGTCCTATCATTAGTGCAACTATTTGTAGTCTTGTTTATTAGCCAATGAAATCTAACTATGCCTTTGGTGATCTAGTTAAGGTGTTATGTCGGCATTGATTGCAACTAGTTAAGGTCACATTAATCAACGAGTTAAGGCCGCATTAATCCCTACAGTAGAAAATACATTTACGAGTTAATGAACATTATCCTTCTCTAGAATATTCTGGCTATATGTTGTAAATACGACTTCTGCTTATGTTTATACTCTTAAGTCTCAAGCAACAAACAAATATAAACAATACTTATTTTGCATAAAAACGCAAAAAGGGTGTAAAAAGATTATGAATGTTTTACAAGTGGAAGACATAATCCCTTTTGTGAAATTTCATGCTTGCGTGATCCATGGTTGTGAGTTTATTTTGATATAGATAATGAATTTAAAAGAGTGTTAAAAGGAATTATGTCTAACAAAGAAAACATGTGGTTTCTTCAATCGTCTCTACAACTCATTCTTCAAACAAGTGTAAGACCTCTTTCAACTCTTGTTGTTGATCCTCCACCACTCATAACAATCTGACTAACCTTATCATCTCCATTCATGGTCACAGTCGTGCAGTACGTCGTCGCCATGGTCTAAACAACCACCGTAACGAATCTCCGACATTTGAATTTGAAAAATTTCATCGTTTTTTCGACGAAGACTCAACTACTGTAGTTATTTAAAGACATTGATCAACTTCATTATATCTTTAATTTTACGATTTCTGTAAATAGAAAAATAAATCATGGCTTTAATCTCAAAATTTTGAATTTTAAGATACCTTAAGATTTATACCCCATATTGGCTTATGTTTTATATACTAGTATCCTTGTTGAGTCACGTGTAAAAAAAATTTATTTACCTCTTAGCGCAATTGAAAACGTCCAATTGTATTTTTTACGAGTGATGTATATGATTTACGAACAAATAAACAAATAAAAGATTATTTTTTAATTATCAGAATATTCATGATTGGAACATACGCATGCACGCATGCACATGCGTGCACCAAAATAGACACACACTTTCGACCCACCTACCAACCTACATATTTTCTACTTGGACTAAAAACACCCCTTAACTACTGGAAAATAGTTTATTAAAACCCAAACACCATTATTCGACACCTTGAGAGATAATAATGCAACGATATGATATGTTTTATGACATAATAGAAAGAGAGACGAAGAAAAAATAAGTGTTAAAAAATTAAGGATATTCAAATATCATTGTCCTAAACTCTTTATTTAAATGGAGTACATGTTTAGTCTTTTGGCTAATTTTCTAGTTTTATTTAGGCTCCACGACTAATATTCTTACATTTCCAATTGAAACACCCGTCTGATGTTAACCCATGTATTTAAGTTGGCACACGGTTCACGAAAGTCTAAAATAATTTTTGAATTTCATCCATTTATCATTTATTATAAAAAGAAACTTATTTTACCTTTATTCATCTCCTTCTCTCATTTTCATGTTCTTCGTCTCCTGTATGTATACTAGCGAAAAGCTCGTCTTTCCGCTTTTTTTTTATTGTGCTAACATTTGAAAATGAAAATTATAACGGTGTTTTTTTTTATGAAATTTTAATTTTGATTAAAATTAAAAATATAAATGTATGTTACTTTCAAGTTATAACAAACCAAACTAACCATAATTATCTATTTTAATGACACGAACAATATCTCAAAAAAAATGCAAACTAAATTTTTTTTTCTAATGACACCAACAACAATCTTTATTACAGAAAAAGTTGTTTAAGGGTATAATTGAGATAATAAAAAAGTAAGTATAAATCTACTCATCATGTTTGTTACATTTTTTTTAATATTTAAATTTATTCTTGTATATTTGTTACATGTGTTGTTTGTATTGAAAACTGAGAGTTTTTTTAGAAAAAGAAAAAGTCGACCCAAAATTATTAAAAGGGGTTGTTTTATTTATATATAGTATAAATATAAATAAATATAATATATAGATTAATTTCTCACAACTTAATATTGGGACAAATTAATCCATCTGTCACCGATGGTATAAATTAACATAGAGATTGATTTGTTTCTATTTGAAAATATCAAAGATTGAATTGAGTTGTGTGGAAAACATGATAAACTAAATTATATCATAAGATAAAGATCTTATGAGCTTATCTAAATTAGTAACGACAATGTATAATATACTCCTGAGTCAAAATTTAAACTTGAAACACCACTTATTCTCTTTGAAAATGGTGAAGTTATAACCACCATTAAAATGATAAGATAAAGATAATCATGATAAAGAAATAAGTGAGACTAATTTGTATAGTTTGTTTGACAAATAATTTGTTTGTTTTTTTTACAAAATAAATGATATTCATTCATTCAAATTGATAGAGTACATCGATATAATGTAAATTCGCTAAAAACAAAAAGGATGAATCTGTGAACAGGCTCACAACATCCATGTTAATAGCATAAAACAACAAAGTATAAATGCCTACACATATGACTATATTTAAATCTCCGGAATAACCATGTCTCCGGATCTGCAACGTGGATGACGCCAAAGTCATTGATTGGACCTGCAGTGGATCGAAGCTGATCTGACAATCTGAACCGATCAAATACCTGAGAGAAACAAGAAAAACAAACAACGTCGTACAAAGACGACGAACAAACCAACGTCGCATGAAGATGACGAAATCACAAAATAAAAAATGAAATAGACGTAAAAATCACTTATTTCAATAAGAGGGAAAGAGAAAAACGAGTTAGATGGGTGATTTTGGGTAAAAATGAAGGAGAATAAACTAGGGTTTTGGCGATGGGTGACAAGAGAGAAAGGGAAAAGAGGAACAAATAATTTGTTTTGTTTTGGTCATAATGAAGTGTAATAATGTAACAATTGTAGTAGCGTGGAAGGAACAGAGATCACTATAAGTACGACTCTTTGAATCGTAAAATAGATAGATGGATAGTAAGAAGATGATTATTAGCATCAACGGTTGTGAATGAATGAAACTATTTCGATCTTTAAATAGCTACTAGCATTATTTTGATCTCTTCTATTTGGCTTTATTTTCCTTTCATTTTTATTCGTGTCACTCACTCCAATTTCAAGCCTCACATTTCTTCAACACACAAATGGCTGCCACAACAGCCACTATCCCTGTCCGGTCCGACCGTCTCTCTGCCGGTTCATCTTTCCCAAGACCACCACCGCTTCGCAGTCTCGTTAAACCGATCCTCACCGAACCGTGGCCGCTACGTAGAAGGTGGAGGCACGCGTCAACGAGGAGCGTGGGACCGGTTCAAGCGAGTTCGCGCGCAGATGACTCAGCACCGTTCGAGATGTCGGTTGAAAACGCGCTGAAGCTGTTAGGTGTATCGGAAGGTGCTTCCTTTGATGACATACTTCGCGCCAAAAACGCCATCGTTGCTTCTTGCAAAGATGACCAAGAAACTATTTCTCAGGTTACAGCACTTTACTTGTTGATTTGCAGCTTATTTCTTCTATAATGTTAAGTCTAACTGTTTCTGTATAAGCTATAAGCTATTTTCTTAAGTTATCTTAGAGAGTTTATGAAAATAAGCTGAAAACAAATATGAACATGTTATAACTTGTTTCCCAAAAGTCGTGTTTATGCCTGTAGATAAGTTTAAATAAATCAATCCAAACGGGCCATAAAAAGTTAATATATTGTTTGGAGTGATTTTGTTTTTACTTTGTTACTGTCTAATTTTAATTTTGTTTCATGTTTCTAAAAAGTTGCATAGGAAGCAACAATAAGATTTGAAAAGAGGTTATAAGGAGGGACACTCCTACCTCACAAGCTGGTTTTATACGGATGAATTATGCGTTTTGTGGTTAAAAGATGGAAACTTAAAAGCCTAGTATTTACTTCCCATTGTTTCCATCCAACATTTTCAGAATTTTGAAAATGTCAAAACATTGTTTTTGTTGTTTCAAAAACCGCATTCTTCCTAGCCAGCATTTTAAGAAAATAAATAGACCCTTAATTCTAAACCAAATATGCTTTCTAAAACAGACCCTTGGAAATCGGACCATATTTTGTTTTCACTGCATGCATGTATTTTGTGGTCAATGATCAGACATCAGTTGTTAATCGTTATACATGCTTGAGTTTTTTGCCTATGGTCTTGAAATTCACATACGTACCCCGTGATACCCTGAATACCTCACATTTTCAGTCTCTAGATAAGTACTTTTAGTGTTTTATATATTAATTCTATACACCTATTGATGGAATTTGTGTGCGTTTTTAGGTCGAGGCTGCATATGACATGTTACTTATGCAAAGGTTAACTCAGCGGCGAGCAGGAAAAGTAGTGAGCAGCAGTGTTCGTTATGCTGATGTAAAGCGTGTTCAGCCCCAGGCTAATAGTTCAATGCCTCAATGGATGCAATCCACCATGAAGAATGCACCAGTTTCAATTGAGTCACCTTCCACCAGTGATCTTGGTCTACAAGCTGGAGTATATGGTGCACTGATGGGTTTGACCTATTTTAGTGGCTCTTCTTCGCCCCCTGCAGGTTATGCTGGGGCTGATGTTCCGGGACTTATCTTGGCTGGTAGCTTTGGTGCTTCCTTGTACTTCATGACCAAAAAGAATGTTAAGTTAGGTAAGGAGATTTATCATGCACATTGATATTGTAATGTGATGGAATTTTTGTTTCATGAGTGGCAATATTCGTATTGACTTGTATCATGGAATGAAAGTAAGCATTTAGATGGCCATAATGGGTGGGAGAGTAGGATGAAAAAAAAATGAATCTGATGAGCTTTTCCTTCATGTTTGCCTTTGTTGAAAGAAAAGTTCTAGCAATACTGTATCTTCTATTTGTTAAAATTCATATCAGTCTCACTAAAGTTATGTGGAATCCACATGAATTAGCGAGATCCATTAGAATTTTAACCAATAGGAGATAGTGGTTAGAAAATGTTACTAGCACCCCTCTTATTGAAACGGTACATTTGAAGACTCATTGCAAGGTCTATTTTTTAGTACTATGTGCATAATGAGACCTTGCATCATATAGAGTACCAATTTTGTAGACATTCATAATAAGGTCTTTTTGTATGCTGAATCTTTCACTTACATAGCAACGAGACATGCAACACACCATACTTTGTAGAAACATGCAACCTATTGAATAGACTTCATTTCTTATGTTATCCCAGACTTTTGATATTAAAAGTTTTGGTATTCTGATACTGCTAATCTACTGGATATTACTGTTTGTGTCTTTGAAATGAGGGTTTTATTTACCTAATATGGAGATTGTTTCTGTATAAAATGGTACTGCTGTCAAAAAAGTTTTCTATCTTAACAAATGGTACTTCTAGTTGTGGGTGGTTCAGATCTTTTTCAAAACTTGTATGACCGTTTACCTCTTTCTTAAGCTATTCTCAATGTAGCTCTACTCTATGTTTAGAAGAGCCAAAATTGACTCCAAAGGTGTATGATTGATTTTGGCATGTTTGGAAGTTCTCGGATAGAATTGATTTTGCCTCCAGGATTTATTTTAACTTGAAGAAAGAATTTGGAGCTTTTGCCTTTAGAATTTAGCTTTGAATTTATCTACTTTCATCTGAATAGCTTTACATTCAACTTACTTTTAGTCAAAATCAATCAACAAAAAATTTCTTTGTTACCGCAGAGCCAAATACACTTAATCCTTTTAGATTAGCGTAGCATTTTTCTTTCCGTTCACATTTTCCTCCTTTTACACTTCGCTTTTCTATTTCTGCAGGGAAGGCTGTTGTTATAACCATAGGAGGGCTCGTAGCCGGTGCTGTCGTAGGGTCAGTTGTAGAGAACTGGTTGCAGGTAGATATTGTCCCATTTCTAGGCATACGCTCCCCTGCTGCTGTTGTTAGTGAAGTCATAATCATCTCTCAGTTCTTGGTTTCGCTGTACCTAAGGTAGACAGGAAAACTTGGTGATCTCGTATTAAAATGTGAAATTTGTAATTATTCATTTGCATGATCATGTCCAAGGGTTGACAGGGAAGGCTACTGTTATAGCGGTTTTGCTGGCCCTGTGGCAGCATCAGCTGTAGAGAACTGGTCGCTGTAGAAATTGTCCCATTTTTGGGCGTAGGGTTCCCTGTTGATCTTGTTAGTGAAATCATAATTCTTGGTTTCTCTGTACTTAATCTAGACAGGAAAACATGGCAACCTTGTATCAAAAACAAACATGACAATCTTGTATCAAAAGCTGAAACTTGTAATTTTTCATTTACATGCAGCACGATCATACCTCATGCATTTTTAGGATGTAAAATGATTGCACATTGTACAAAACATAATATGAAATGTAGTTGTTTATCTGGCAAATTAAAAAGCAGTATGCAATATATATTGTAAAGATGCAGATTTTATGTTCAGGGCTAGTGAGTTTGTTGCAATCCCAATAGTCCAGTCAAATTGGATCCTGTACCGCTGCTTTATGGTGCAGTAACATTACGAACTGTTAGATTTAGAGAGAGGATTTTTCTCTCTAAATCTAATAGTTTCTACATTTGCTTGTAGAGGATCCAGGTTCATAGTCCAATATATCTTTGCTCTAACTATTAGACTGAAAAAGGAAATACATGAAAGTTGTAGCTTCCTTTTTAATACTTCAAAATATGTCTTTGACCCTTCCACTTTATTTCTTAATTTGTTCCAAACTTAAACCACAGTCTCACATGGAAGTAACATATCTACCCTAAAGGGCATAAAAGGTTTTAGGCCTGCTACATTATTTTTGGGGTTTTGTCCCAAAGCTATATGATAATATATATTTGTCTTTTCTTTTCGAGGGGTCATTAGCACTTGCTTTTATGTACTTGTACGTATCTGTTTTAAAGACTGCAACCTATGCCTTTTCAGTTTTCAGCATGCGACACAGTTTGTGTTTGGTTGAAAAGGTATTTAAATCGAAAGATTTTCAAAAGGAGTTTATCACTATTCTTGGCCACTTCAGTTAATTCAAAGGACTAAAATTTTATTTGTAAATTTTAGAGATTAATTTGTAGGACTTTACAGTTTTAAGAACCCGAATGATGATTCACTCTTTTAAGAAAGTAATAGTTTTTATGTAATTTGTCAAACACTGGATTTTTTAGTAATCCGTATAATAAAAATTAAAAAGATAAAGAAGACCAATAAGCTGAATGATAGTGAAAAAAAAGTAAGAAGTGCGAGTATATTGTTGAAAGTAACTCATGCAGTTGTAGGGGTGATCCCCAGCATTGAAAAAATTATGAAAGGTCTAGATTATATGATTGTGTAAATTTATGATTTCTTGACAGTAGAAAATCTGGGTTCATGCTTATGTGGCTTTTGTTATGTCATTATCAGAGTCTAGAAAGTATAATTGGTAAAGAATTAAAGATCAGTCTCACTAATTTTAGCAAGTATAGGAATGGCAATTGGATTCAATTTCTATGGGTGAATGCAATTATCCTGAATAAATGAGTGTTGGTAGTTATCTAAAAAAGAGTTGTAGGAATGGATATGGGTGAGTACTGTAGTACCTGATCTGTTTATAAGACATTTATCACTAAAATTTAATTAGATTTAAGTAGAGTATATGCTATGTTTATAAGGCTAGCAACATATTTTCTTTTGTTGATCTTTCATAGTTTTCTTTTACCATCATAGTTTAGTAGTGCTATTAAAATAGTGCCAGAGAGAATAGAGAGAAAAACAAAAGTTGCTCTAGTCTAGCGTCCATCCCTGGCCTCTTTTTGAGCCTTCACTAACATCAGATGCTATACTTTTATTACAATCTGGTATTCAATAACATGAAATTCTCTACAAGAAATTAAGAACTATTACTCTGTACATGATATCTTATGCAAGTCACAGTTTCATACAGAAGATATATGAAAAATCAAGTGAGAATAAATGAATGGAAATCAGCATTTCAGATGATCCAAAACTCATAGCCAAGGAAGAAGTGAATAAAAAGTTTGGAGTATATCATTAACTTTTATAAACTATAAATTATTTATGAAAGAAAAAGCTAAATAAAATAGATTAAAAATTCAAAAACCACAACTCAGAGGACTTTCTCAACAACAATACCAACACTAATAGTGCAAATACATAAAAAAATTGATGTGCACTCGGTCAACTAAACAAATACCTTAAAAATCGATGATGTCTCAGCGAGCTGCTTCGACATAACATCAGACATAACATAATTACATAAATCACCTCCCAAATGAACAAATATCACCCTGACTAATACTGGTACAATTCTATTGTCCATTTTTGCTGTTGCAGTTTTCCACATTGCAACCACCATCTTCTATATATGAAATGTTCCCAGCTTTCTCACTATTTTCACTAAAAGTCACGAGATCATTGTACATTTTCTGTGATGCTTTGGAGAACTCTGTCAAAGATTCAAGTACTTGAGAAAACCCAAATTGCAATCCATTCAATGTCATCCTCTGTGTTTCTTGCATGCAACTGTAATGCTTCTCCTTCTCTACCTCAAGTTTTATCCTCAGTGTCTCCAAGTAATCACTTTTATCCATTAAGCATTCTTCTTCACGAACCGACTCTTTTTCTGATCTATGGTCTGTTACTTGCAACTCAAGCATCTTCGTCTTCAGTTTATATGATCCATCGTACCTTCTATCTAAATCTTTCGTTAAGTTATCTACTTTCCTCTTCTGTTGCAGCTCTTTATTTTGTTGAATCCAAAGAGCTTTCACGTCTTTGACAACACTTTTCAAAGCGAGTGCTACTGTCTTATCAGGCAACTTTCGTAAGGAAGTTAACCAATCGTTGCATATCACGAGTAATGGCGGCCCATTGACTTGAAATGGCATTGGCATGGCAACATTTTTGCTTCTTGAGTAAAATTCAACTTCATGGACAATGAACTTACTTAACCATCCATGCAGAGCTTCTACATATGCTTTTTGAGCTGCGATATACTCTCTAAAGCATGCACGCCAATGATGAAGCTCGGCTTCAAGCTGAAGAGTTGCCAATCCACGAGATTGATTGCTAAATTTATCGTACGGGGGACATGTGAAGTATTTGACTTCGGAAAGAATCATCTTCTGAGTTTCATGAGACTCCAACATGATTTTCCACGATTGTGTTAGGCTGCATTTGGAAAATGGAAAATGATAAATCAATGAATTCAAAACTATTTAGTCTCCTTTTAGAATGAAGTTCTATATTATCTCACCCTTTCAATAGTTCAACAATTTGAGGCTGTAATTCTTCGTCTCTCATTTTCTGAATTCTCTTTGAGATCGACTCTGCACGTCGAATTGCAACCAAGATCCCAGCATACAGATCTTTCATATCAGCTCTAGTCTTGTCCATGCTTAATTCATCATCTCCTCTAACATTCTTATTTCTCAACTGAGCACATTTTTTCTCATAATTTTTCCGCGTGCTATCTCCAGCCTAAGGCAAGGAATTTACTAAATGTTAGCAATATATGTCAAGGAACAAAACAATGCCACACTAGAAGTTAAGCACCAACACATTGTTGTTTTATTCTGTTCAAGAGAATACACATTCAAGCAGTTTCATTTCGTCATAAACAGAAAAGCAATAATAAAATTAACCTTACCTTAACCTCCTCAAACAATTTCTTTTCCCATGCATATAACCTTCCTAAGGTTAATAAATGACTTCCCGAATCCATTCCTCCATAATCATCAAATAGATCATTCTTATATTCCACCCAACTTGAAGAATCCTTCATATTTTGAACCACCAGACTCTTGCATGATGATTGCCTAGATGACATGGACTTCCATGTTATTGCATTAATGAGTTTGGTCGAACTTTCTGCATTGATATCAGATGGTTCAAACTTTTAATCATAGATACATGGAATATATATCACAACATGAGACATCCAGAGTATCAATTTTGTCATGTCTGTATATTCTAGTGCATGCTTATTAATAAATCTAATAGATTAAAACTCCTTAATCTGGCAAAGTTGCAACTAGTCGATGCACTCAAATCAATAGGGTCAACAACTTTAAAAGGTTGTGTGGTCATGTAAGAAATGTACTTATTGTTTGTTTAAGTTCCTAGTTATCACATTCCTGCATCAGGGTTCCTTATTCACTACAATTAAAAAAACAGGCAGTAACATGCACTAAATCAACTCAGCCATCAATTGGAGATTAGTCAGCTCACATTACAACTTCACCAAATCTTATTCAAGTAATCTTTCCAATTGATTTGAGATCTGACAGCCATGATCAATAAATACGTCAACATTATTGCATGGAACTCAAATCCCCTACACAAGCTATTTCAACTTCATGCCTACATGTTACATGAACCAAATCAACTATCTACAGGTCTTACGAAGCCCAACCTAGGAATATGACTAAATTCAAATGAATATTTACAGTACTAAGATGAACCAATGTGTTGGTACTTGGTAAATTGTAATAAGTAATCATCATACCTTGGACATGTTAAAAGTTGAAAGATTTTAATCAATCAATTCAACATACTCAACTATAATTAGGACTCACCTTTGATTTCCTCCAAACTAGAATGAAGGGGAATTCTATTAGCCTCAAGCATCTTGGTCACACTCTTACCAGACTCATAAGCCCTGATGAAATGGTCCTCAATATCTTTCAAAGCTTCAAGCAACTCTCTCCCCTCTGCAGGTGTATCAAGAACAGCAAGCCCCTTTTGCTCCCCAACATTTTCATTAGCCACATCCACAGCCTTCGTCGTTTCAACACCAGTCACAACTTTCCCTCCACCTTCATTATTATTCTTCTCTTCAACACTCACCACCACCTTATGCTCAAGTTCTACCCTTTCCACTTCCTCCTCTAACTCTGGAATCCCTTCTTCCTCCCTTACTGCCCTCAAATCATCATCTGAATTCCTATGGTAGCCATTCATAACCTCTGGCCTCATACTGTCGAAAGGGTAAAAGAAATCCCAACCAAAATCTCTCTGTGGTGAAGGCATTGAAGGTGGTGGCATAGACATATGATGCATAGGCATATTCATAGGCATGTGCATGTAGAAATACTCACTTGGCTGTTCATTTTGAACTTCCCTACAACCTTCAGCTTCTCTCTCTCCCTTTTCTTCAGAAGACTCTGAGGTTGTGGAACCAATACATGAGTCACAAGCAACAGATTCATGCTTGGTTTCTGATGGTGTTTGCTGGAGAAACATAGGGTTATTTATGACATTTTCAGCTGATGAATGAGAAAGAGAAGGGTCAAGACCCTTAGGAGGGAAAGTTATAAGGTAAGGTGAAGAAGGTGAAGAATGTCTTGCAACAAAAAGCTCAATAGCAGCAGCTACAGCATTCAAAGAGTGAAAATATTTACAATGAGCTTCAGCAAGTGCATATCTTTTCTCTACAGCTAGTTTCAGCTGCCGTTTTCTCTCTCTGCAAATAGCTACTACTTCTTCTTCTTCCTCTAGTCTTGAGGCAACACACCCCATCTTTAACACTAACCCTTATCTTCTTTGGTTTTTCCTCTAGAAGATGAAGCAAGAAAGAAAGGTTCTTGCTTGATAGATTCAGGAATGTGTTGTTGTTTTCTCTGACAAAAAGGAGGGAACTTTCACAGACAGAGAGATGAAACTTTCAAATGGGTTTCTAAAAACACAAAAAAAGTTTCAGTTAAACCATTTCCTCTTTGACAGAAAACAAGCAGCATCTTGTCTCAGGAAGTTCAACACTACTCACAAACAAGAGCAAAGAACATAATGGTTAGTACCAAGTACATAAAAAAATGTATTAATAAAAAATGCAGTTATTAGTAGTGGTTTAGTGAAATAAACTAATCCTTAAAAAGTGTACCATCAGCATTAGCAGAAAATCTCCACCTAAAAAAACTGAAAGTCCATAACTTTTTTTGGTAAAATGAAAGTCCAAAACTTGACTACACATTTGTACTGCAGACAAGGGAGAGAGAAGAGGCAGGTGAGTAAAGAATGTTGGGGCTCGAGAAAGAGAGAGGGAGAGAGAAGAGTATGGCCATGGTGAGGCATTCTTGATAAAAGCACTTGTTACAAGTCATTAAAAATTCAAATTGTCATCTTAACTTACTCTTAACTCGCTCCGGTCACATTTATAAACAAAACATAACTTTTTAAATTTGTTGAATAATTAATATATTTGATCTATAAATGTGATAAAATACATTGATTATTTCATGAACTTGGAGTAAGTTAACAAAACATGTAAAAATATAAGCCAAACACATGTAAAAATTAGAGAAATGTTAACTTAAAAAGATTAATATAGAAATTTTGCATTGAAAAATGATAAAAAGTAGAATGTTTCCCTTTGTAAAAGTCAAAAAGTTGTTGTTTTCCATGATTTTTATTCTTTTTTAACTTTCTTAACTAGTGTCTGGGGCACCAATTAACATGACTCTAAAAATTATAATTACACAATTTCTAATATGAAAGTTACTACTTTTAAATGCTTAAATAGTATCCTAAGCGCACTTATTAACATTTTCAAATTCAAAATACTCTCTCCGATTTTGTATATAAAAGAAAATTATATCAACAAAAGTTGATTTATTATTGATAACATTGTTACTCGAATACATTTAGACAAATTAAATATAAATTTTCTTAAGGAAAATTAAATATATATTTTTTAAATTGTTACTTGAATACATTTAGAAAAATTAAATATTTAAAAAAAAAATATCAATTTACTCCTTGAATATTCAAGTAACATTTTATGAAGAGTTACACTTGGTTGATATTGAGTTGAGACACATTGATTACTTTGTCTATATCTCTTTTCTAACAAATTATTTTCTTGTATAAATATTTTAGTTATTTATTTATATTTTTTTTTATCAAAATACATTAAAGTCATGGACGTTAGGAAAACTAAAATCACCAAGTAAGTATTTTCAATTTACGAAGGAGAAAGAGGGAGAGAGGATGTGACTTGTGAGTAAAAAGAGGAGTCAAAGGCAACAGAGGTATAGTAGAGTCAGTAAAAACCGTTCCACCCCACCAGGGGATAGATAGGATGATGGTATTGTGTCAGTAAACGATGTCCTTATTTTCTAATAATATTACTAGTAATAAAAAAAATTACCACTAGTAAACTGTAGTGTTTGTCATGTAATGACAGAATAATCGTGTGTTTATACCATGAATGAACGAATAAACTAAATTCGGATTCAAGTGTGGGTGGGGTTTAAGTTAACAGAGCAAAAAATTGCCAGTACTTAAACTGTGTCAGCGTTTATAAAAATGACGGATTTGTCCCTTTAATAAGATCCTTTCTGGCCCCTGTATAACATTGCTATTAGATTTTGTCAGTCCAATGTTGGAAGTTTTTCATTCATGTATGTGTGTGATACAAGGGGGAACTAGGATCCTCACGTGATGAAACAGATATGAACAAGCAATGTAGACTGTTTGGGGAAATACTTCCGTGCCATAGTTTTTTGGTATCATTAGTGACTTAGGTTCATTTTAGATGAGAGAGAATAATGATTGAATGATTAAAATAAATTATTTAGATTAGAGAGAATCAGTTGTTAAAAGAGAAAGACACAAAGGTAGCAATGACACCAAAAGTCAATGACACCCAAATACTACCGACTATTTGGGTGCTTGAGATATAAAGATGGTAGAGTTTTGGAATTTGGAAGAGAGAAAAAAATAGAAAGATTAGTTGAGGGTTGAAATTTGAAATATAGAGAACATGAAAGATAAACAAGCGAAAAACCTTTTCAGATACAAGGTGATCGTACATTTTGTTTCTATGCGATTAGAGAGGGTTTAGTATTTGCGATATCGATAATCGTCTAATCTTGATTGAACGATCCAAACAAATATAAATTTTAATTTTGATTGTATACTTTAAAATAATGTGTTTGAATTTAGATTGTGTGATATAGATCGAACGACTACTTATGTATTAAATGCATGAATGTGAAAAACATTGCAAATATTAACTACTTTTGTTTTTTATTTTTTTTATAAAACTTGGTATTTGACTTAATGATCAACTAATCCGAAGTCCCAAGCTAAATAAAATGACTTACAGAATTCATTTTTATAAAATAATTATTTTTGGTTACATTATTTTTTAAATATAACCAAAAATCATAAATCCAATAAAAAAAAAATTATTTATATAACATACTCCCTCTGTCCCAGTTTAACTGAGCTAGTTTAACTTTTCACACAGATTAAGAAAAAGGGCAAAAAGAAAAAGGGAGAAAAATGGTTTTGAGTGTCTTTGTCAAGTATTGGTGCATTATTTTTTATTATAAATGTAAAGTATAATATATTGAATTGGGAGTAGTGAAAGTAGTATTAATTATATATATAATTGGAAAAAAGTGATTGATGTTGTGTTGAAAACTGAAATGGGTCAAGATTCCTGGGACAATATTTTTTTACAAATGTCTCAGTTATTATAGGACGGATGGATTATCAGTTTACCCTTTTTTTTATCAGTACACAACATTTTACTCTGACGACAAGTATTTAAAATTAGGGTTATGCGAACAAGTGTCCTTACCTTATTAAATATTCAAAAGAGGAAATGATTTAGAAATTTTATGTAAAAAAAAAACTAATTTTAAAATTTTAATGTGTTGAATACACAATTATAAAAAAATAAAAAATTATTCTTTAAACTTCCAAATAAATGCTCCAATGAAACTTGTTAACATCTCCATTGAAATTATATGTTCCATAAAAACTAACCGAACGGTTTTGTACATGAGAGAGTGAGTATTCTCACTATTATCTCAATTCTAAGACTTTGGTTTACAAAATAAGAAATCGTATTTTTTTTACAGAAATTAAGAAATCATTTAAATGCATGTAACTTGCACTTTGGTTACTGTAGTATAAAAGTTTCCGATCTCAGTCCTTTCACTAATTTACAAAAATAAAACGATATTTATTCATTTAAATTGAGAGTACATCGTATACAATAACAAGTTCAACATCGCTAAAAATGTAAAGAGTGAACTGTAAACAAACTCACAACACTCAATTTTCACAACACCCAATTTAATAACATACAACCACAAAATGCCTACAAATAATATGATAAATTGTAAGTCACTGAAATAAACATGTCTCCGGATTTGCAACGTCGACGCTCAAATCATTGATCGAATCTCTAATTAATTGAAGTTGATCTTTCAATAAGAATCAAATGAACACCGTAACAAATTGCGAAATCAAACGTCACACAAGACGATAAACAACCAAACACCGTACTCAACAACGAAATCACAAAAAAAATAATTAAAAACCTTATATGAGTGAAAACCATTTGTTTAAATTGGAAAAAAAAATTGAAAAAAGATGAAGAAACTAAAAAAATTCTCACTAAAAAACTAGGGCTGACTAATGATTCTAGTCCTTTCAATGTTATTTTCTTTGGGAAATGTTAACATGTTAACTTGTGCTCTTAGGACATATGTTAAGCAATTTAAAAAAAGTAATTTTGCATTGGAAAACATAATATGTCAACTTTTAAGAAGTTGAATGCACGGCTATTGATACATATATTTCTATAATAAGTTCATTGACGTATGTCCTTAGGAACATAAGTTAGCATTCGCCTATTTCCTTACATTTTTTTCCTCGTAATTTTTAAGTCCAAGAGAAATATAAACTAGGCAAGAACCAACCCAAGTTTAAACTTATCCTTGTGGCATAAATCAACCCTTCATACTCTCACAACTTCGCCATAAAATCACTACACATTCCTAAAAATTTGAATCCTTTCGTCTCATATTAAATGTATTATTTGAGTTTTACATATGTATTAAAGAAAATGATTAATAAATATTTGTCATTTATTAAAACAAGTATAGTTAATGGAGTAGTTTTAGATAATTAAATGTAATAAAAAAAATATCTTAATAAAAAACGACTAATAAAAGTTGTATTGATATTCTAAAAGGGATAAATAACTTAAGACAAAGAAAATTATAAAAGATGACACTTAACTTGAGACGACAAGAGCATTCACTTGTCATATCCTCCACAGCTAAGATCACCACATAATTCACTATTTTCGTTAGTGCAAGTTCCATCTATATTCAATTTAACTCATGCCACCGGTGGAGTTCAACATTTTATGGGTTAATGTCATGTGGAAGGGACGTAAAAAAACAAAAGTATTTACGAGAAACAAAAGAAGAAAAAATAAGAGGAAATGCTAACAAATTTATAAAGATGTTTGTTAAGAAGTTTAAAGAAGAAGTTAATACTTTTTTTTTACACGAAGTTAATACATTAAAAAATTTAAAAAGTTATTTTGTTTTACATAAAATTTATAATTATTTTTATTTTTAAATCCTTAACAAATGTTATTAAAATAATTTTTTTAGAAAAATGTCATTAGAATACTTGTTAACAAAACTCAAAAATAAAAAGTAGGCTTAATTGATCTGCCGATCCCTTAACTTATTTCTTTTATTTAATTTGGTCCCATAAGTTTTAACTTTCTCAAACATATCCCTTAACTTATTTCTTTTATTCAATTTGGTCCAATTTTTATAATTTTAATCCCTTAAATAAAGAGACCGTTGGATTACGGAGGTCTATCAGATTTTATAGTGTATCACCAACACCTAATTTATTTACTTTCTTCTTCTTCTTCCCTCATCTTCATCTACGATCATCCTTCATCATCTCCATAAAATAAAATAAAAAATCCAATTTTTTTTTCTTTCAAAAATAAATCATTACACAAATTTTTGTGCTCCTCGTTTTCTCCATATCATCTTTATCAATCTTCATAAAAACCTCAATCAAAACTCAGAAAAACACAAAACTTAAATTCGACATCAAACTCCTAAATCACTAGACCACTGAAATCTTCATTATCATCCTCTCATCACTACACTACTAACATCAACAATAACACCTAATGTCTTCACACGCATAAATCTTCAACCAACAACACATAAAATTAAATTAAAATTCTGCATAAACTTTCAAATTCCACAGTACAAACAATCCAGATTAAGAGAGAGATGATTCAATCTTAGCAATATATGACGATATATCAATATAACTCAACTTTCACACTTCTTTTTCTGCAGAATTTGCACACATGTTTCATCATTTCTTGATCTTCTTCCATTGCTGAAACACAAAACCTTCAAGAATTAACCACTAAAAGAGTAATCTTTATCAGTAAAAAATCAAACTTTGAAACAGAATCAATGGCAACAAGAATGTTGAATTGGGCTATTTCAATTTTCATGAAAAAACCAAACGACCCAGATGAGAAAAAATGATCAGAAGGTGAAAATAAGCACGACCCAGATGAGATTATGGAGTGAAATCATCATTTCTTGCAAAACCCATATCTGAAATGAGATAAAAATTCAAACTTTGAAGTTAAGAAAGTGTGAAAATTGATGTGATAAAGAAAGAAAAAATTCTGAAACAAAAGAGATGAAAATAGCTGAAAGTTAAAAATTCAAACCGCAGAACAGTGAATAGCAAGGAGAAAACAAACCAGCGACAAGATAGATGAGTGCAGAACGGTGATTTGCGAGTTACTGTAGCAAGCGGTTTGGAATTGGAATTAGAATTAGGAGGAGTAGATTTGGGTTATGAGTTTCTTCTCAACATCCATCATCTTTTTTCTTCATTTAATTCTTTCTTCCTTTGTTTTATATTTTGACATTCGAATCTGGAATTGATGAATGGAAGAGGAAGAAGAGTTTGGATAATAGAATTGGAATCATATCATGTTGCTGGACTATGGTTTTGGCGAGGGATAATAGAATTATCATCGAATTAATGGGTTTTTGAGAGAAGAAGACATGAAGATTGGAGTTTTAAAAGCATAATTTGATGTTGAATCTAAGTTGTGTTTTTTATTTTAGTTTTGATTGAGTTTTTGTATGAAGATTGATAAAGATGATATTGAAAAAAATAAGGAGCACGAAAATTTGTGTGATGATGAATTTTTGAAAGATTTTTGTTTGGGTTTTATGAAGATGATGAAAAAAAAATGAAGACGATGAAAAATGAATGTAGATGAAGATGAGGGAAGAAGAAGAAGAAAGTAAATAAATTAGGTGTTGGTGATACACTATAAAATCTGATAGACCTTCGTAATCCAACGATCTCTTTTTTTAGGGGATTAAAATTATCAAAATTGGACCAAATTGAATAAATTAAATAAGTTAAAGGACGTGTTTGAGAAAATTAAAATTTATGGGAACAAATTGGATAAAAGAAATAAGTTAAAGGACCGACAAATCAATTAAGCCTAAAAAGTAATACTTATAAATTACTCATTCCGTTCATAATAACTGAGCTATTTGCAAAAAAATATTGTCCCATAAAAATTGACTCACTATTACTTTTTTCCAATTATAACACTAATTAATACCACTTTCACTACTCCCAATTCAATATATTATACTTTGCATTTATGATAAAGAAGAATGACACCAATAGTTGATAAGGACACTCAAACTCATTTTTCTCTCTCTTTCACTTATACACTTTTTCTTAATAAGTGTGAAATGATTCAAGAACTCAGTTAAAATGGGACGAAGTAGCAGTGTCTTCAAACCAAATGAGAACAGTTTCCTAGACGGTGGGGGTACATTAAGCTTGAAGCTACATACTAGCTGTATACTATAACCCGGTTTGAGCAACGAAATTTAATGTATTGAGAAAACATCGATTTTCCAAGAAAAATATTATTCTATGTGTTCCACAATAACAATCACATTTATACACACAAAAATATCTTTAAAAGAGTGTCATTCTCATTATAAAAATAGTTTTAATTGATTTTTTTATTTGTATCCTCCAATTAATATTATTATATACATAATTTTAAATCAATTTTTCAATTATGTATTCATGATATTGAAAAATGAAAATACGTCAATATTTCATGAGTAAAAAAAATAAAAAATTCTAGACCAAAAATAAAATAAAATTGCACACGTGTCCAACAAATCTCACAATACATATATTTGGGAGATATTTTAGAAACAAAGATAGCAAAGATGCATCATAATATGATTTGATTGAATCCGTATGTGCTCTAAAGACACCTAAGTGCTATCCAATAGCTTTACACCATTGATGTATAGAAAACATTAATTTTAAGGGTAATAATTTTCAATTTAAAAAAAATAATAACTTTTTCATTTCTACTATAACATCCTTAAAAAACTATCGTGTTTCTTTCGGTTAGACACTATAGAAGATTGATATGCGCTAGCTATGTTTATTTCTGGATTGTTTGAATTTTAAGCTGCCTAACAAGGACTACTTTTTTCACCTCATATTTGCTCTTTTAGCGTATAAAATAATATTCATATGATATCTTTCGAAGGACTTATAAACACTCGTTTAAGAGTACGAACCAAACCGCTTTAGGGGCTAAAAAAGAAAAATTCTTACATAAGAGCATTTTTTGACTTAATAAAAAGGCCCCACTTTACCAAATTATTTAATCTAACATTTGTTCCATGTACCTCTTAGTTGAACACCAGATTGCTTTTAAAAAAAAAAGGTATTTGTTGATTGTTCACACTAGTTGAAGTGGCAATGATCAAACTTTCTATGGAATTGGTCATTGAAGCTTGGTGGCATTTAGCTTGCACCACCAAATAGATTTGTCCAACTTGGACCATTTTTTTCATGGTTAGATTAGATTATACCACCATATCTTGTTATGATCCATCCACACCAAATCAAACCCATCAACTCTACCTCTCTCTTTACAACTCTGTCTCTGGAACCAAAAAGACTCGTCACTTTTCTTTTATTCTTTCTCCTTTGAGCTTCTTCACTCCTGCAACAATGGGCCTTTTTTTATCCTTCCAACAATGGTCTAAAAAATACAATTGATTTCTTTTTGTTCCTTGTTCCTATTTAGCTTTGTGGTGTGACAAGTGCAACATGGATGAGATTTCATTCTTAGAAGGATTCTCCAATATTATTATTAGACTGTTTCATGCGGATTTTAAAAAATTATGGAATCCAACCAAAAATATTAAATTGGTTTCTGAGTAGGGTTAGTAATCAAAGTTGCTATATTTAAAATGTTTAATGGTTTTTGTGTTTCAATTTTCAAGTGCTGGATCTAAAAGTTGTTCTACCAATTCTATTTTCCTGTTTTTTTAAATCTAGTTTATCTAAGATGTGAAGATTGATGAATAATGGACAACCATCAATTCAAGTTCAAAAAAGAATGTATATATATTATGATTTTGCTTTGCAATTGCAGCAAAAAGGAATATGAGCGATGGTGTATGTGAAATTGATTTTCACGGTGGAACCGAAATGTGGTGTTTCATGGAGAGGAAGAGAGATGGAAGAGTGAGAGACTGTGATAAAATTTATGTATCTTATTTGATCAATAATTCAAATAAACTGATCTAAATTGAACCAATCTCTTTGGTGGTCTAAACTATACGTTGATTCAAGGACTCTCTCAATCGCTTTTGACATCAGGTGAAACTCGTTTGTTTATATTATTAAAAAAAATAATTAGGAGATTGAACATTTTACACGAAAGAACATTGATATCGAAATCTAAATTATTATATAGACAGGTATTTAAATTGAAGCTACACATTAATACAATTTTTTTTTAATATATATTGGGCATAGTACATACTACCTTACCATTGTTAGCATTCTCCTAATTATAGTTATTTAATTTCAAAAATGACACAAGTGTTATTTTGAATCAGTCTCTTATATTTAATTTATAGAGTAAATTTTAATCATCAGTCAATGTTTACATTGGTGAATATTTATACATCATGCAGATTATCAATCAAGCATGATGAATTTCAATTTAGTTCCAACCATGTATTCATCTGAATCATATTACTATCTTTTGTATAAATCGGATATCTCCACAAACAAAAATCCTGTTTATGAAGTGGACATTAAAGCACCACAGTTCTTTCAGACAGATTGTTAAAGATGGTTGAATTTGTTATGCCTTCAAAAGATATGCGATTTAAATTATATTTCTACATACTCTAAATCCTACTAGTATAGATCCCAATTAAATTAAATTAAACATGATCAAGTACCACCATTATCTGTTGTAGTAGTAAAAGGTGCCAGCGTGTTGTGAGGGATGCTAACACCACCTCCTCTAACAGAAATACCAGGGAACTTCACAGTGCTTGCTCTACTCATAAGATTTGAGTCAAGAAACACAACAATCACAGTGATATCATCATGGAAATGTCGCCGAACTCCACGGTCAATTTTATTTAAATCTGAATATCTCATTTCTCTCTTCTTTGCTGCTGCTTTAAGCGCAGTTTTCACCATCCTCCTTGCAATTCCCTGAAACAATAACATAAAACATCTCATTAAACATTACATATAACAAATTAAATGTGATCTCTATAAATCATGGCACAAGTGCATCCTAAACTATCCGCACAAATTTGAACACAAACATCATTCAAGCATGACCGATACTTGCAATGAAAACGATAAGACATTTACTTCAACCATACAGACCCTTAAGTTTTCAGTCAAAACAGCAAGAAGTGTATATTACTTTTTAATCTTAACTAATAATGGTATAACTATGATACTATCTATTATAGTTGAAGTTAAATGAGTAATCTTAACTAATAATGGTATAACTATGCATCTTACAAGCACCACCCAAGCATGACCGATACTTGCAATAAAAACGTTTCAAAAACACAGACCCTTAAGTTTTCAGTCTAAAAAGAAACAAGTATATACTTTTTAATCTTAACTATACTTTTTAATCCTAAATGAGTATCTTACAGCGCGAGGACTGTTTTGAACTATATCAACTGCTTCTTGATTGCTGAAGTGCTCCCAGAGCCCGTCAGATGCAAATATAATAAATTGATCTTGAGGCTGCAACTGATGCACTAGTATTGATGGTTCTGAGCTCAGTATTGGCCTCTTGAACGGCTGAGGAAGTCGAAACTTGGCATATAATGGTTCTCTATTGAACTCGGCTTTTTTCAAATATACATCGCCAATGCATCTAGAAATCTGAGGGAAAAGATTGTAAAATTTAGTACAAGGCCCAACGGTCCAAGTTTCATGAAATGAAGAACACAAGTGCACAAATCCAAGGGAATTTGAGGCTTTTCTCATATAATTTAACAAATATTATAATTGTTTGCGATAAAAATTAATAAAAATCAATATAGCTATCAGATACTATCTGTTATGGCTTAGAGACTATCTCACAATTAGCTATTCGTTGCAACTGGTAGCTATCAGTTTATAGAAAAGTGACTTACTTGAATAATTCCCTTCACACGCCAAACATTATGCTTTAAAACAACAATATTTGAATCATCAGGGTGCATAGAATGAAGCTCCTGTCTTATAGACTCTATTGATGCATTGTGCTCTGTTGATAATTGCATGGCTAAAACCTCGCCAGTTGCTTTAACTAATCTTCCCAAAACAGCCCTGGAATCACCGAGATTTGCTATATAAAGGGTTCCATTACAAATAACACCAACAAGGCAGCAAGACCCAACTGCTGCAATTTGCGGTGAAATTGACCACAGCTGTGAAACCAGTGACATAAACCCCTCTTCTGTTGCTTGGAATGCCTTGCGAATCACATCAACTGACATAGATTGTTGCTCAGAAGTAAATCCTGAAATTTGAAGTAGAAAAAGAATATATATAAATTCATATTTGGTAATCGGGCAAACAACAATGATTCAAAACACACATGTATGATAAATCTGTAATTGAATAGACATACAACTAAAAAAAACGAAATGATTGAGCTCAAGCGGTTGATGAGATTCAGTTAATGTCGAATAATTCAGGAGAACACAAGTTCAAATCCTGGCTAGACCAGACTTTACTTATCTCGGCCAAACTCTGGATTACGAAGTACTTTTCTTGGGAATTCGAGGGTTAAGACCAAAATGCATGCAATTAAACAGTCACTGAAATCCACTGTTTTCTTAGTAAGTGCATATCTGATATTGTGGCATTAATTCAATGGTATGCTCCTAGTCAATTGGTCATAACTCCAACCATTGAGCTGAAACTCAAACTCAATGAAACCTCACTACCTATGCTCTAACAGTTTATCTGATAAAAGAATGATTCTTTTGTTGGTATATACTGGTTTTACATGAGACGGAAATATTATGTCGGATATCAAAGCATAAAGCAAGCAACAGAATACAAAGTCCTATTTTTTGAATCTTTCTAGATAAGTGATTTTCTTGGTTCTAAAAGGCAGAGGAAAAAACACAAAAGCAACAAGTAGACTCTATGCTAATACAAACAACTAAATAAACTTCAAGAATTGACTAATTTTATTGTCAACTTACTCTTGAGATGTTGAAATAGGTGATTGTTGATAAACCGCGACGTCTCAGGACCTCCATGTCCATCATAGACACCAACAAAGGTTCCATAAGGGCCAGACTCATTCAAACTCAAACTACCAGATTCAATCTGGCTCTGATCTTCCAATAAGTTATTGGCTTGAACTACAGCCATCGAAAAATCACCACATATGTGCTGCCCCGAGTCTTTGTACCACAGCAGTCCATCTTGTTTACCTCCAGCATCTGACGTTGAGCGTGCATATCCATCCGAACCCGGCCGAAAGCAGGCCTTCAAAAAGTTCACTAACTCCGATAACATACCTCATTTCACCAAACAACCATCAAGGATTTCAACATCTAACCTACAACTTTCACTCACTATAGACTAATTTGACAATATAGCTACAACACTGCAATCCTTACAACAACAATGATGATGATTATGATGATCCACCACAAACTACAACAACATCAACAAACAAGTATATATAAAAAATCAATTATGATTCAACTTCAATCAAATATAAACTGAAATATGAACTATGGTCAAAAACAAAAACATGTGACACCCAAAAACAAGGTTCTTGGTACAGTTTCCTGAGAAACAAAAACAGAAATTGGGTTCTCTAATCATAAATAAAAGGATAAAGAATCAAACTTTTTGACTTGTTTTTACTTTGCAACAAAAATTATGACCATCCATCTACAGCAGCTAAAGTTGACAAAGATATGATTTTTCATCTCATTTTAATTGAAAGGTCAAATCCCACTTTTTTCTCTGACCAATTTTTGGTCAGCTCAATATGAATGAATCCATTGTTGACATTGAAAATTCAAACACAAGTCACAGAATTATCCATAAAATCAAATAATCACAGCAATAAAAATCAAATTTTTAATCAAATATGTATGATGAGAAAGAAAATAGAGAAAAAGGGATCTTACCAAAGAATTTATTGGATGAAGAAAAAGATGATCTGAGAATTATGAAGAGCGTGTGAAATCATTAGATCTGAGTATTTATTTATTGTTGAAAAAGAAGAAGAAGAAAAAAGGGGGGGTGTGGGAAAGAGAAAGTGGATTTTACTTAGTACTACTAACTTTACTTGTGAAATGGGAATGGGCAGGAAAGGCAAGGAAGGAAGAAGGAGTGAGGCAGACAAGGTCCATAAAAAGAGGTTGGAGCCAGCTAAGCAGAGGTTCACCAATGGGCTCCACACCACATTCCAATGCTATGCTATGTTACTCCAATGTTTATTGAATTGAACCACTGTGAGATATAGAGAGAGAGAGAGACTCCATGTGATGTCATTTTTTGGACAAAAAAAATATTATGGATATTTTATAAAAAATTCCTTAAGGAGAAATTCAAATTTAAAAATTAAATAATAAGATATATAAAGAAACATTGATATTTTTGTGCTTATTTGAAACTAATGCATTTTTACCTGAATTAAGTTGAAATGTGCGTTCACAAGTAAGTTAACGTGAAACTTCTTTAAAATTGAAGTAGAACATGTTTTGGATGCAAGTTTAAAAAATCAAACACCTAAACTATTTTTTTTTTAATAAACCTAAACTAAATATCTACTTAACAGGATTACACACTGACTTATAAATTTAGATTATTTTTTTCATGAATTTGTTTATAATTTAAGACGGATGTAATATTTCGGAGATGAAAACTTTAAGGGTTATGCTAACAAGTAGAATGCTTGTATTGGATTCAACAATATTTTAATTTTTAAAAATTTAAATTCATCATTTTTCACAATTTTCTATTTTTATCCTCTTATCCAATGCTTCAATGACACTCTTTAGATTTCCTAAACTTTAAATATAAATTCGGTGGATTTTGATTTTTGTGTCTAGTTTAGAAATACGTATAAGTTAAAATATAAAAAAAAAAAACAAAAGAGTTAAAAATAAATACATATGATGACATGATATATTTTTTATTTTATTTTGATGTTTAAATAACTATATACAAAATTTGTCATGGGTATTTACGTGTAATGAAATATTTTTAAATGAAAAGTTAATTTAATATATATTTTTTTATCGGGGTTTGAACCCAAGAGATCCACCGTATAATGAGATTCACATTTGCAAAGTAGAGTTTTTAGATTATCCAAAACGACACTTTTATGTTTTGTTTGGTTTATAAAGTAAATATCTTCTTTTTAAAAGAAGTCAAAAGGAAATATATTAATACCAAAAAGAAATCATAAACAACACAATGAGTGCAGAGAAAAAATTCAAGGAGCTACGATAAACGTAGTGTAGAGTCAAAGTAACAACGATGATTACCGATCCATATCAAATGCAAGGTAACAAAAACCCAAACTTAATTTAAAGAGGATTTAGCCGTCAAAAGGGAAAATCAAAAGTTAAATTATAATTTTTTCGCTTTCAACCACACAAAAAAAAGGGAAACTTCACTTTATTAATTAATTGGCACGTCTAAGAGTTCTTATGTTGAAAGATACAACAAATTCTCTTCTTCCAAATTACCCAAACACAGGCCAACCAAATCAATTGGAGAAAAGACCGAACATTTTTAGAGTGGCTGCCTAACTCGACGGTGTGGATGAAATAGTCGGCAAGATCGTTCGGACAAGCCAAACAAATTCCTAGCTATTGAAGAACAAGAGACCAAATACTCCTAAAGTGATTGCATACCATAAAAGAATGATTGACATTTTCCTCCCTGCACCCACCAATGCATATATTAGAATTAGGATAAAAAAACTCGTCTCTAAGACATATTATCCTTGATTGGTAGTCGACTACGTAACAACCACCAAATAAACAAATAAATCTTAAACAGGGCAGCTTTGTTCCAAATAAGGTCAGAATTATTAGGTTGTTCAACGAGCTCCGCATTTGACAGCATATGGAACATGTTGTTAACTGTGTAATATTTTCCCGGGTCAATATTTCAGTCGCAAGTATCATCTATATCATCCTACAAAAAAGCATTAAAGAAAAACACAACACTCCTTGATTGTTTCCTCCTTCCAAACGAGTAACTTATGTTGCCACTTCCACGGATCTCCCCAAGCATCCCGTCCTAAAGAGCACATCCCGACTAGGCATGGCAACAAAACCCATACTCGTGGTTAACCACCCAAACCAAATCCAATTTGACGGGTTTTCCCCGTTTTGATTGGGTTTGGGTATGAGTTTGGGTTTTCCCCGATTTCAAAACACGGGTATGGGACGGGTAACAAGTATATAGGTACCCACCCCGAACCCATACCCAAACCCCGTCCCAAATGCAGAAAACTACTTTGTGTTGATATGCCGTGTTATTTTGTTTGATAATTGTCGTGTTATAAAAACTAACATTGATATTGAAAGGAGCAACTAAATCAATCGGTCTAACAAATGTT